>Ga0302324_100011136_pt1 | contig 18510 bp, 15 predicted proteins | sample Palsa_T0_1_FD_201949 | JGI IMG/M metagenome (GOLD analysis project Ga0302324, IMG submission 201949) | Peat permafrost microbial communities from Stordalen Mire near Abisko, Sweden - Palsa_T0_1 | ecosystem: Environmental > Terrestrial > Soil > Palsa > Peat permafrost | place: Sweden: Abisko... | reverse complement strand
TGGCCGCCGACATTGCCCGGGAAAATGTCTCGATCCAGCGCGGCGGGCATTACCCGTCGCTGGATTTGGTCGGCAGCGCCGGCAAGCTCACGAACAACCAGGTCGACGTGTACCCCGATGGCAGTCCTGCGGGCGGCACATTCTTGGACGAACGGCAGCGCTCGATCGGTATTCAATTGACCGTTCCCATCTACTCGGGAGGCTTGGTCTCTTCTCAGGTGCGCCAGGCGGTCTATCAGCATCGGGCGGCCAAGGAACGCTTGGAGCGGGTCGCACGCCAGACCGATCACGATGCGCGCGACGCGTATCTCGGCGTGCTTTCTGAGATTTCGCGGGTTAAATCGCTGCATCGCGCGGTCGAGTCCAATCTCATCTCGCTGCGCGCCACTGAATCGGGCTATGAAGCGGGAACCCGCACCGCGGTGGATGTGTTGCAGTCCCGCCAGCAGTGGGTGCAGGCGCAAACCGACTATGCGCACAGCCGCTATGACTACATGCTGAATGTGATCAAGCTACAGCAAGCCGCCGGTATCTTGTCCGAGCAAAGCCTGCAGCGAATCAATGCGCTGCTCACGGATACGCCCGCTCCGCCTCCGCAGTCTGATGTCCCGCCCCCGGCAGCCAAGGCTCGATAAGGGCAAGCAAGCGCGCAACGCTGCCGCGGTTCGCCGCGATGATCTCTCTGCCGATGGTGCCCATCTGCTCGCGCATCTGCGGTTGTGCAAGCAGCTTTTGCAGCACCGCCGCGAGATCTTGGGCGCTGCGCACCTCTAGCGCCGCGCCGCGCGCCAGCAAGATTTGCGCGATCTCCCGGCCGTTGAAATAGGAGGGGCCGGTCAGCACGGGAAGCCCGAGCGCCGCGGGCTCGAGCAGATTGTGCCCGCCTATGGCTACCAGGCTGCCGCCGACAAACGCCACGTCAGCCGACGCGTACAGCGCTGCAAGTTCTCCTATCGTATCGACCAGCAGCACCGGCGTGTCGCTTTGCAACTGCGGCGCTTCCTCGCCGCTCGCCATGCGACTGCGGCGTGCGAATTTCACAGCACGCCGAGCCAGCAGCTCGGCGACCGCAGCGAAACGATCTCTGTGCCGCGGCACCAACAGCAGGACAGCGTTCGGCATCGACTCGAGCAGCAAGTCATGCGCATCGAGCAGCTGTGCTTCCTCGCCGGCGTGCGTGCTGCCGGCGATCCAGACCGGCCGCGTACCGGCTAAGGCCACGCGCAGCGCCCTGCCCACTTCGACGATGCCGGGATCCACTGCGACGTCGAATTTTACATTGCCCACTACCAGAGTCCGTTCGGCAGCAGCCCCAATCGACTTGAACCGCTCAGCATCCTCAGCGGACTGTGCTGCCACGAGCAGGTTGTTGCTGAACACGCCGGCGAACAGGCTGCCGAAGCGCCGATATCGTGACACCGACCTTGAGGAAAGCCGGGCGTTCGCCAGCAACACGGGAATGCCGCCCCGCTCGCATGCGCGCAACAGATTAGGCCACAGTTCGGTTTCCATGATGATTGCGGCACGGGGACGCGTGCGCTTAAGGAAGCGCCTGACCGAAGCGGGCGTGTCGTATGGTAGAAAACGTATGTCGGCGCCGCCTTCGAACAATGCCGCCGCGCGCGCCCTGCCCGCCGGTGTTGCCGTGGTCACCACCAGCGGAGTTTCTGGAAAGCGCAATCGCAGCGCCCGCGCCAACGGCGCTGCCGCCGACATCTCACCGAGCGAAACCGCGTGCAGCCAAATACTCGGCGCGGCAAGCGCCCGGCCTACACCTAAGCGCTCGGCGAGTCCCTGCCAATAGTGACGGTCGCGCAGGCCCCGCCAAAGAAGCGCCGCGTAAGCGAAGGGCACCGCGCACCGGATCAACCAGGAGTAGAGGAAGCGCAACCTCAGGCCGCCTGATATCCGGTCATCAATTCTTTCCAGGATGCCGGCGTGAATCGATCCGGCGGCACTGCGGCGGCGATTTTTTGCAGCGAACGCTTGAGCCTCGCCAGGTTCCTTGAGGTCCAGGCGCCGGGCGGCCGCACTTGTCCGCGGTCGAAATCGATCACGCTGACGACCCCTGAGGCATCGAGCAAAATGTTGTGCGCGTTCAAATCCGCGTGATCGACGCCGTGGCGGTGCAGGCTCGCGACCGCTGCGCCGACAGCACGCCAGACGGCTGCCGTAAGCGCCCCTGCCTCAAGCGCCGCGCTCAAAGCTTGCGTCTGCGAAATGCGCTCGGTGATCAGGTCGCAACGATAGGTCCATCGATCGCGCCGGTAAAAGGCCACCACCGGCTTGGGTGTATTCAAGCCCAGCTGCGAAAGATAATGGAGCAAGCGCCACTCGGAAAAAGAGCGCACCCGGTCCTCCTCCGACCACCAATACCGATCTTCCGAAATTCGTGCCATGAAGCCGCCGCGGCGATAGTGCCGCAGCACCCAGGGATGGGCGCTGGATCCAACGAACCAGGCCGAACCCCGGCCGCCGGATGCGGCGGCCAGCTCGCCGCGCGCCAGCCAAAAATCCGGATCGAACAGCGCTTCGGAAGCGCCCTGCCCCGCATTGCCAAGGCTATGAGGATCAGCCAGCATGACGCCCGTTGCAGAGGCAATGCGTTCGCCGCCCTTTATCATTCTTATGACCACCTTAAGCTTCAAATCGCCGCCGCAACACGTATGCCTGCTGCGTCTCTCGGCGATCGGCGATGCCTGCCATGCGCTGGCGGCGCTGCGAGCCTTCCAGGCGGCCTGGCCTGAAACGCGGTTTACCTGGATCATCGGCAAAGTCGAAGCCAAGCTGATGAAGGAGATAGTTCCGGAAATCGAGTTTATCACCTTCGATAAGACGGCAACCCTTCGAGAGTTGTGGCGCTTGCGCGCACTGTTGCGCGGACAGCGTTTCGACCTGCTGCTCGACATGCAATTGTCCTTTCGAGCGAGCCTGGTCAGCCGTCTGGTCCACTCTCCGATCAAGCTGGGATTCGATCGGGTGCGGGCACGCGAGCTGCAATGGCTGTTCACGAACGCGCAGATTGAACCCAAGGCATCGGAACACGTGCTCGACTCATTCATGGGTTTTGCCCGTGCCTGCGGCATTGAACCTGAGGCTCCGCATTGGAATATTTCCTTGCCGCCAAGCTCGCTCGACTATGCACGAAGCGTCATCGCCTTAGGGGAGCCCACGCTGCTCATCAGCCCCTGTTCCAGCCATGCCGCGCGCAATTGGTCGGCCGCGGGATACGCCGCGCTCGCCGATCATGCCGCCTCGGTACATCACATGAGCGTCGTGCTGGTCGGAGGCCGCAGTGCCGAGGAAGCTCGGATGGGCGCCTCGATTGTCGCCGCGGCGCGCACACCGCTCGTCAATCAGATCGGCAAGGACACCCTGCCGCAATTGCTCGGCCTGATGTCGCAAAGCACGGTCCTGTTGACGCCCGATTCAGGCCCTGCGCACATGGCAAGCATGGTCGGATTGCCCGTCATCGGTCTGTACGCCGCCACCAATCCGCAGCGCGCCGGACCCTACTACAGCCGTCAGTGGTGCGTCGATAAGTACGATGCAGCGGCGCGCAAGTACCTGGACAGACCTGCGGCGCAAATCCCCTGGACGACGAAGATCGAACGGCCCGGCGTGATGGACTTGGTCGAGCTGAGCGATGCCACCGAAAAGCTCGACGCAGTCATGCTCGCGCGGAATTTTCGCTAAGATACTGTCATGAGCGAAATCAGCGTTCCGGTCTCGCCCGGCGAATTGCTGGACAAGATCACGATCCTCAGGATCAAATCCAAGCGCATGAGCGATACCCGAAAACTCGCCAACGTACGTGTTGAACTCAAGGTCCTCGAGGAGACTTGGAGCGCCTCGCCCTATGCCAAGTTCGATATCGCAGCCGATGTGAATGCGCTGCTTGAGGTCAACGAGCGGCTGTGGGTGATCGAGGACGATATTCGCGACAAGGAGCGGGCGCAGGCGTTCGACAGCGAATTCATCCGCCTGGCGCGGGCCGTCTACTTCGAGAACGATGAGCGGGCCGCCATCAAGCGGCGCATCAACCTTAAGCTCGGTTCGACGATCGTCGAGGAAAAATCCTACGCCGAATATAAGTCCTGACGCGTACCTCAACTCTTTAAGGATCGGTCTCCGATGCGATGTCCGCATGCCCTGGCGCGCTTCGGTTGAGCGTGTATTCGGCGCCGCAGTACGAACACTTTGCCCATCCCGTGGCTTCGATGGCCAGATAAACTTTGGGGTGCGAATTCCACAGCATCATGCCCGGCATCGGACAGGATAGCGGCAAATCGCCCATGTCAACGCTGTAGTGATGCAGCGCATTCGGCACTATCAGCCGATGTTTGGAATCGTCCTGAACCATTGCCGACATGATCCTCACTCCGCTTGAATACTTGCGCTTAGAACTGGCCAGACCCTGCAAAGCCGCGCGCCCGCAATAGGCCGTCGATTTTCGGATCAGAACCGCGAAAATTTCGATACGCCTGGGCCGGATCCACGCTGTTGCCGACAGCCATGATGTCATCGTGCAGCCGCTTTGCAACCCCCTCATCGTATGGGCCGCCGGCTTCGATGAATGCCTCGAAGGCGTCGTGATCCAGCACTTCCGCCCATAGGTAGCTGTAGTAGCCGGCCGAATACGCATCGCTCGAGAAAATGTGCGCGAACTGCGGCGTGCGGTGGCGCATGACCACCTCAGGCGGCATGCCGAGAGAGTCCAAGATCGTACGTTCGAATTCATCGACGTCGATGGCATGCTCCCCGGCCAAGTGCAGTTTCATATCCACGAGCGCGGAGGCGAGGTATTCAACCGTTGCAAAGCCCTGATTGAAAGTGCTCGCGTTTTTGATCTTGGCAACCAACGCAGGCGGAATCGGCTGTCCCGTTTGGTAGTGCACGGCAAATCGCGACAGCACCTCCGGGGTCGAGAGCCAATTTTCATGGAGCTGCGAAGGAAACTCTACAAAGTCGCGAACGACGTTGGTCCCGGCGAGCGATGGATAGGCGACATCGGAACTCAAACCGTGCAGTGCGTGGCCAAATTCGTGAAACAGTGTTACCGCATCATCCCAGCTAATTAGCAGCGGATCGCCGCTCTCGTCCTTCACGAAATTCGTGTTGTTGGACACAATGGGAGAGATGCGGCCATCCAAGTTGTGCTGGCCGCGGTATTCGCTCATCCACGCGCCGGAATTCTTTCCGGACCGTGCATAAGGGTCGAAATACCAGAATCCGACATGCGCCTTGGCTGCAATCTTGACTTCCCAGACGCGCACGTCGGGATTGGCCGTGGGCAAATCGAACACTTGCGCGAAAGTGAAGCCGTAGAGTTGTCCGGCCGCCCAGAACATGCCCTCGCGCAACTTCTCCAGCTGCAGGTAGGGTTTGACTTCGTTCATATCAAGCGCATATTTCTTCCTGCGCACCTTTTCGGCGTAGTAGCGATAGTCCCATGCCGCAATCTGAATGCCGGCGTGCTCACGATCGGCGATCGCCTGCATGTCCGCCACTTCCTCGTGCTCGCGGGCCACTGCGGCCGGCCAGACCTGCATCATCAAGCTCATCGCGGCTTCGGGTGTCTTGGCCATGCTGTCGGCCACCCGCCAATGCGCGTGTGTCGGGTAGCCTAAAAGCTTTGCGCGCTGCGCGCGCAACGCCAATATCTCGGTGATGATCTTCTTGTTGTCGTACGCGTTGCCATTGTCGCCGCGGCTGTAGTAGGCGCGCCAGACTTTCTCGCGCAAGTCGCGCCGCCCAGCGTAGGTCAGAAATGGATCCATGGAGGAACGCGTATTGAGTATCGCCCATTCTCCCGCGTGACCGCGAGCCGTGGCGGCGGATCGCGCGGCCGCACGCAGCGGCTCCGGCAATCCTGCCAGATCGTTTTCATTTTTTAGATACAGAACATAGCCGGCCTCATCGGCCAGCAAATTCTGGCTGAAGTTCGCGAACAGAGTCGCAAGCCGCTCATTGATCTCAGCCACCCGCCTCTTTGCCGGCGCATCGAGCTTCGCGCCCGCCCGGACAAAATTCGTATGGTAGAACCAGCACAAGCGCTGTTGAACCGGCGAGAGGTTTGACATGTCGCGGTAAACGGCCGCGATGCGCGCAAACAGCGGCACATTTTGATGGATCTTGTCCGAAAGTGCCGCTAGCTTGGGCTGCATGTCGCGTTCGACCGCCTGAAACTCTGCCGTGCTCATGGTCGTTGACCAGACGCCGTAAATCGCGCTCACCCGATTGAAGGTGCGGCCGGAGCGCTCCAGCGCCGCGATCGTATTTTCAAAGTCGGGCGCGGCCGGATTTCGCGCTATTTGGTCAATCTCTGCCAAGTTCTCCAGGATCGCCGCTTCGAGCGCCGGCTTGAAGTCGGCGACACGCACGCGGTCGAACGGCGGAACGCCGCCGGCCGGGCCAACCCACGGCCCGAGCAACGGATTGCCCGCCCGCGGCATGCGATCATCCGAGTGGTTCCTCAACGGTGTGCGCTCCTAAGATTCCTCGGCCAATACCCAGCGGTCGCGATTTTGACAGGTCACGGCGCCGATTCAAGCGTCGCGTGCCATATCGCGCGCAGCCGATCACGAGTCTGCCGATACGGCTCCCCCGCCACGATGCGTTCGCCGTCACCCTCGAGCGACAAGTGATGCAGCACTGTGCGGTAGTTGATGTAGGTCTCTTTCAACCAAAGCGCTGTGGCCTCATCGATCACCCCGACCGCCGCCAAACCCTCGAGCTGCCGAATATTGTCGGTGAAGGTGAGCAGCTCCGGATGATCCCTCGCGCCGGCCAACACCCAGTACTGCACCAGAAACTCGATATCGCCGATGCCGCCCGCGTCTTGCTTGATGTCAAATTCCGTCGGGCCCGAGCGCGACAATTCCTTGCGCATCCGCAGTCTCATCTCCAGCACATCGTTGCGCAGGGATCCTCGGCGCACCGCCGAGGATAGCGTGCGCCGGCGCACGGCCTCGAAGGCTGCGCACAGTTTTACGTCGCCCGCCAGCGCGCGGGCGCGAAGCAGCGCCTGGTGCTCCCAGGTCCACGCGTCGCTCAGTTGATAGCGCTCGAAGGCATCGATGCCTGTCATCAGAAAGCCGCCCTTGCCGTTGGGACGCAGACGCATATCGACCTCGTAGAGGCGGCCGGCCGCGGAGTGCATCGTCAGCAAGTGCACGATGCGCTGTCCCAGGCGCAAAAAGAATATGCCGTTGTCAAGCGGCTTATCGCCATCGGTCAGCTGGATGCTGCCAGCCGAATCGTGCAGAAAAACCAGGTCCAGATCCGATGCGTAGCCCAGTTCCAGACCGCCGAGCTTGCCGTAACCCGCGACTGCCACCACGACCGGACGCAGACTTGCCGGATCTTCGCCGCAATACGGCTTGCCATAAACTTGGGTCATTTGCTGCCAAGCAAGATCCATGCAACATGCGACGATGAGCTCGGCGATATCGGTAAGCCTGTCGCTGACACGCATCAGCGGCAGACGCCCGGTCAGGTCGGCAAGCGCCACGGTGAAAACGGCCACTTTTTGAAATTGGCGCAACGCCTCGACCTGCCGTTCCGGATCGTCGGGCGATAATCTCTCCGTGCGTGCCGCCAATTCCAGGGTGAATCCTGCGCGCGTCGGCAATTCATCGAAGGCCTTGGCGTCGATCAGTTCATCGAGCAGCAGCGGAAAATCGGCGATTTGCCGCGACAGAAAACCGCTGATAGCGCATACCTCGATGAGGCGGTCGAGTGCCGCAGGCTGCTCCTTGAGCAATGCCAAATAAGACGCGCGCGAGCCAATGGCTTCGAGCACGCGCAGCACGCGCTGCACGACGGTGGCAGGTGAGGCATGGGCGGCCGCGGCTCTGAGCACTCGCGCCAAAATGAAATACAGGCGCCGGTGCCCGGCCTCATCCAGGCGCCGATAATTCGCCGCCTGCCGATAGGATTCCAGAATCGCGGCAACGGCCGCAATTTCAGCGCGCGGAAAGCCGCTATTGGCCAGTTCTTCTTCGATCTTCGCATCGTCCGAGTCGAGCCACGCGACTCCGATATCGTCGTAACGGCGTTGCGCGTCCGGTGTGCCGAACAGCAATGCGTCGAATTGCGCCGCCACCTTATCGAGCGTCGCACCAAGGACGGCGAATGTTTCGTCCCAGTCCTTGAATCCCATCATCATGGCAAGACGCGCGCGATCCAGCGTATCTTCCGGCAATGTGTGAGTTTGCTGATCGCGCATCATCTGCAGCGCATTCTCGGCCTTGCGCAGCTCAAGATACGCCTCAGTCAATTCCGCCACGTCATCGCCCGAGATGAGCTTTGAACCCGCGAGCAGCGGCAGCACCCTAAGCAGCGCGGCGTTTTGCAGGCGCCGATCGCTTCCGCCGCGCACCAGCTGCATGGATTGGACAATGAACTCAATTTCGCGGATTCCGCCCTTGCCGAGTTTCAGGTGATGCTCGAGGTCACGGCGGTCCACTTCGCGAACAATCAACGCCTTCATGTTGCGCAGCGACTCGAATACCCCGAAGTCCAGATAGCGGCGGTAGACGAAGGGGCGCACGAATTCTTCGTATGCCGATGCATACGCATCAGCGCCGACGACGGCGCGCGCCTTGATCCAGGCGTAGCGTTCCCAGTCCCGGCCGTGCTGCTGCAGGTAATCCTCGAGCGACGCCAAGCTCACGACCAAGGGGCCGCTGTCGCCGTAGGGCCGCAGCCGCATATCCACGCGAAACACAAAGCCATCCGCATTGCGCGCGTCAAGCAGGCGGATGACCTCACGCCCGAGGCGATTGAAGTACTCCTCGTTGTCTACGATCCGTGGACCTGCGGTCTCCCCGGCCTCTGTGGACAGAAATATCAGATCGATGTCCGAGGAAAAATTAAGCTCGCGGCCGCCCAGTTTACCCATTGCTAAAACGACGAAGGGTGACTGCGTCGGGTTCAAGCGCTGCGGTTCGCCGAATATTGGACGCAAATGCAGCTGAGCGGACGTCACAGCCGCGCGAATGGTTGCATCGGCCAGGTCCGACACGGCTTGCAGCGTCTCTGCAACGGCTGCGTTTCCCGCGATATCGCGCCACGCAATGCGCACCATTTCCCGTCGGCGCCACTCGCGCAGAAGATATAGAGCCTGCTCGACGGATTGTGCGGCGCCAACCTGGGCTTCGTAATGGGCGTTCTCGCCGCGGAGCGCGAGCGCAGCCGGGTCCTGGATGAGCGCCTGCGCGACGAATTCGCTGGCCGCCACGATAATCGGCAGTTGCGCACGATACACATCGGAAAGTGCGTGGTAGCGATGCGTGAAGTCTGGCTGTGCGCAGGCGCGTTCCCACCAGCGCTCGACGGAGTCGCGCAATACTTCTGGTACCGACTCTACGAAATCCATAGGCTTCAGTGACGGGGCGATGCCGCGCCTATCGAATCGCCATCAAGAAGACGCGCGGGAACGGCAACAATACGCTGCCATCCCCGACCGCAGGATAGGCCCTAGCAATCGCGGCCGTGTATCGATCGAGAAATCCACCGCGTTCGACGGTATTCAGCGGTTCAAGAAACGGCCGCAGGCCGCTGCCTTTGAACCACTCCACCACGGCCCCGGCGCCCCCGTGCATAAAGTGATAGTAAGTGGTTCGCCACAGATCGACCTTCGAGCAGAGTGGCCGCAGCAATTCGTAGTACCACGCAGCGTTCGCGAGCGGCGCGCGCGCCGCCGATGCAGTCGCGAGTTTGGCCGCCCAGGGTCCATCGGCCGCAATCTCCCGCATGAGCCGATGAGCGGGCTCGTCGAGATTGTCCGGCATTTGCACTGCCAGCGCGCCGCCCGACGCAAGTTTTGCGACCAGCTCCGGCAACAACGAGTCATGATGGGGCACCCATTGCAGCACGGCGTTCGCCAAGATGACATCGAACGGACCCGCATCCCTCCAGGCTTGCAGATCCTCGACCGCAAACTTTAGGTGTGGCAGCCGGCGGCGTGCCGCCTCGATCATGTCGCTCGAGCTATCGATAGCGGAGATGTTTGCCTGCGGATAGCACGCCGCCAACACTTCGGTAGAATTGCCTGGACCGCATCCTAAGTCGACTACGGAATGCGCATCGATCGGGGGCAGCGCGGCGAGCAAATCGCGCACGGGCCGCGTGCGTTCATCCTCGAAGGCAACGTACTGTTTAGCGGACCAACTCAATTCAATCCCGACAACCAAGTGATCACGATGCTCTCGAGGGCAATGCGCCGATCCGAATAGCTGTGATCGGTGTCCAGATGCGCGGCAGTGACGCGGGTGCCGCCTTTGGCTTTGATCGCCGCGACCAGCGCATCTGTCTGCGCCGCCAGGTGATCGTTCGCGGTGATTGCCAGCACCGGGATCTGCGCCAATCCTGATTCGGTGCCGGCCACGACAAATTCTTTGGCGTGCGCGGCGATTTCATCCACCATACTCTCGGCGGTAACATCGGCCAGGGTCTCCATGTCGTCGGCCATCGCGGCCACGGCCTGCGCCCGCGGCCGGCCGCCGACGAGACCCATATCCGCCATAGAAATGAGGATGGCGCCGCTCAAGGCGTGATCGCGGGCGGCCGTGTGCGCCGCGACCCAGCCCCCCATGCTGTGGCCCGCGATGACGATTCGCTTCGGATCGATGCCCAACTTCGCGGCGTTGGACGGATCTCTCAAATAAGCCAAAACCGCCTCGGCATCCTGCGGATTCTGAGCGAATCTAAACGAGCCGGGGCTGCCCCAGGACCCACGGTAGTTGAAAGTCACCGCATTCCAACCGGCGCGCCTTACCGCCTGCGCCAAATCGAGATTTTTTTCGTTGCCCGGCAGGCCGTGACAGATCACCAGCGTGGGATGAGGCCCCTCCCCGGGGGGCGAGTACAGCAATCCATTGATCAGCACTCCATGGCTCGGTATGTGCAGCACCGTCATGGCCGCCGGGTGCGCACGATCCGCGGGAGGGTCGGTGAATATCGCCGGCGGCACCGACTGCGCGAGCGCCCCGCCGGCCGAACCCACCAACAACACGATGCAAGACAACAACGAACGCATGGCTGGGCAGGTGCTGATCATGAAACGTAAGTCCTCGGGATTGTTATCGAGCCAATTCTATGCCTACTGTACCTTATGCAGGAGGCCGGGCCTAAGCAGCGAGGTGGCGAATTGGCGACGCTCTACACGGTCGGGCACTCGAATCATTCCATCGACAAATTTGTCGGCCTGTTGACCGCAAACGGCATCACAGCGATCGCCGATGTGCGCTCTCGACCCTTCAGCAGACGGCATCCGCAGTTCAACAAGGAACGGCTCGCGGCGGCCCTGGCGCAACATGAAATTGCCTATGTATTCCTCGGTAAGGAGTTGGGCGCCCGCTCCGAGGACCCGTCCTGCTACGAAAATGGCAAAGTTCAATACGGGCGCTTGGCGGCAACGCCGGCGTTCAAGGCCGGCATCGAGCGCGTGCTGGCCGGCGCGGAAAAATTTCGCGTCGCCCTCATGTGCGCGGAAAAGGAACCCCTGGACTGCCACCGCACGTTGCTCGTCAGCCGTGCGCTCGAAAGTGCCGGCGCTTCAATCGCGCATATCCTGGCGGACGGCAGCGTAGAGCCTCAAGAACAAACCATGTCGCGGCTCGTCGAGCTGGTGGGGCTGTCAAAGGAAGACCTGTTTCAACGCGACGATTTGATCGCAGCCGCCTGCCGCTTACGAGAAGACAAGATCGCCTACGTCAAGGAATAGCCGGCATTAGAAACAGTTTCACGGCGGAAGGGTGCGCCGGATCGAAGTAAATCGAGTTTTCCGCGGTTTTCATCAAACGGCTCGAGCCTAACGGTTCGCCGGTATTGGGATTGACATCGAATCGCGGAAAATTACTGCTCGAGATATCCAATCGAATCCGATGGCCCTTCTTCACCACGTTGGCGGTATCGAACGGTCGCACCACGATGTTGTAGATTTTGCCCGGCACAAGCAGTTGGCGCGTCTCGGTATGGTCGCGGTAGCTCGCGCGCACGATGCCATCGGTTAGATTCATATCGAAACCGGTCGGAAAGTCCGCGCTGGGCGGATATACGTCGATGAGCTTTGCCGTGAAATCCGTATCCGTCGCCGTCGATGCCGCGTACAGCGTAACTTCCACGGACCCCGCCAGCACGGCATCGTGTTTTAAAATCTCGCTCTCGAACACCAGCACATCGCTGCGCGCACGCAGCGGCAGATAGGGAGGACGCGAGCCCGGCATATCAGCGCGCTCGCGCTGGTCATAGGCGCCATCCTTCAGGCGTTTTGAAACACCGCCGCCGATCGTGGGCACCGGATGTGCTGGATCGAACTGAAACACCGTCGCGGCTGGCTCGGTCGGTGATGGCGCTCGGATGTTCAGCGATCCGTCGGCATGCAGATAAAAAATCGCCGCGCGCGCCTCGGCGGGCGGCCATACCTTCGATTCGCGCCATTCGCCGCCATGATAGAGCCGTCCGGCCGAGTCTTTGTGACCGTCGCCGGTGCCCATCAAGAAATATCGCACCGGCGCTTGCGTGGAAGCTGCGGTCTTGATGCCTTTCAAATGGTAGTCAAACCATGCCAAATGGAAGTTCGTGTCGAAATCCTTGATCGCCGCATCGACGCCGAAATCCACATCGCCGGCGAAAGTGGCGGTATTGCCGTGATGCGTCCAAGGTCCGATGACCAGCCGCATCGGAGATTTCTTTAGTGCGCCAAGCCTGCGCCAATTCTCGATCGTGCCGCGCAGGTAAATATCGTACCAACCACCCACATGCATCATCGGCACATCGGCGGTCTGGCCGTAGAACTTTTCCCATTGCATGCCGAGCGTGTCCCAATGAGCGTCATAGTCCGAGTGCGTCGCTTCCTCGAGATAGTAGCGTTCGTAATTCGGCGCGACCGACAGCGGACTTAAACCCTCGCGGATCGGCAGGGCCGAATACCAGGCATTGACATCCTCCTTGGAAAGCATTCCCTTCGTCACCGGATCTTTGGCATCGTCCAGCGCCTGCGACCATGCCCACGTCAGTTGCCGGCCCATTTCGAATGCGCCGTCGTACCGGACGCTGTGATCCCAGGCGTTGGACATGCCGCCCATGTTAAGGAGCAATGCGCGCAGATGCGGCGGCGCGAGTTTCGAAGCGTCGGCTTGCGTGTGCGCCGCATACGAAGTCCCATACATGCCCACTTTACCGTCGCTGAACGGCTGCTTTGCCGCCCACTCGACAGTGTCGTATCCATCATAGGCATCATACGGATAGTATTTCTCGAACACGCCCTGCGAATGGTGGCGTCCGCGCGTATCCTGAACCAGGACCACATAGCCATGCTTCGCCAGCGTCTCGGCGATGGCGACGGTGGCGGCCTCGGATTTATCGTAGGGCGTGCGGTGCAGAAGCACAGGTAGGCGCTCCGGGGCCGCCACACTGCCCGTGGCCGGCCGATAGATATCCGTGGCCAACAACACGGCGTCGCGCGCGGCGACCATGACGTCCTGCTGACGTATCACATCCCGATACGCCTTCGATGGCGCGGGCTCGCCGTTGGCAACAAACGCAACGCAAGAGAAGCAGGCCAGAAGGAATACGCGGAATCGAATTGATGCCACCGCCATAGCTCGAGGCTACCCTAACTTCCAAGACTCTAGGACAATCTTGCAAATACTAGTGGCTAAAACCGCCCTGAGCAACGCGCCAGAAAAACGCTTGCTAACATTAACTGTGGGTGGTCGAATCATTAAACCTGACCGCTGCGATCGCGCGAAATGCCTACAAAAATAGGCTTGCGAGGTGTTTGACCAGCCAGGTCAACGGGAGTACAACTTGCTTATCAAATCGTTTTGGTGTGCCGCCATGTCAACCAAACTCATAATTTTTGTCGCTGCATTGATTGCCGCGGGTCCAGTTCTTGCTGCGGGTGGAGGAGGCTCGGGCGGCGGAGGTTCGGGAGGCTCGTCGAGCACCTCCGGAGGGAGCGCGGGCGGCGGCCACTCTGGCGGAGGGGGAGGCGGCGGGGGATCCGGCGGAGGCGGACATATGGGTGGAGGTGGCGCGGGTGCGGGCGGAGGACTGGGTGGTCGCGGCGCGGCGGCCAGCGCACACGGCGCCACTCTGGCGAGTCATGGCAGTGCACTGGCGAATCACGGCGCGACGCACGCGAGCGCCATGCATGCCGCCACCGCGACGGGCAAACATGCCGCCGTAGAACATGAGACATCCAAGCTTGCCGGCACGGATCATCATCACCACATCTTTCGCCGCCAGCCCCAATACAGCGAGACCATTCCGGAATTCTTTGGCCTTTGCAGCCGGGAACGGTTACAAGGTTGGCCGGACTTTTGCAGTGGCCCCACGAAGTCCTCGTCCGGCAAAAAGGCGCGCTCCTAGAATCTCTTGAGAGCGAGGAGGTCCGCTGGACGCGCAGTCCTGCTCGCAGGGATTCTAGCCAGTGCGCGGCTATCGCTCGCGGCTGAATCAACTTTACCGACCGACGAGGACATAAGCGCGAAGCAGTTTGTCGCTGCGATCGAGCGCTTCAATGCGCTCGACCCGCAATCACCGGATACGCTGGACACCCGCCTCACCTACGCGAATTTCCTTACAAAACTCGAGCACGGCAACTGCGGCGCGAATTTGGATGAAGCGCAAACTCAGCTGGAGGTCGCGCAGGCAAACCGGGCGCTCGCCGTGGTGCTGCCTTCCGGTCTCGCGCGCGCCGCTGCCGTCGAGTACCAACTGCATTCGGCGCGCGCCGCTTGCGGCGCCGGCGCGGCGGTGCGCGACCAAGAGTTGCATGCGGCACTTGAGTCCGCGCAACGCGGCGTGGATCTGTATCGCGACGCGTTCGATGCCGTATCGATGGTCACCATGCAATTCAACGTCAGCGTTGCATATCACGACCTGGGCGATGCCGCCGCTGCCGCCGCCGCGCTACGCGCGACCCTGGACTTGGACCGGGAATACGGTTTTGCGGACGACGCAGCAGACAACTATCGGATGCTGCTGCAGTGGAACAATGAAGACTCCAGTCAAGAGCAGGTCGACGCGCGGATGAAAGATTTTCCAGAGCGCTCGGCGACGTTATCCTTCGGATGGGCCGAAAGCGACGCCTCTCTGACATTGCAATCCGATGTCACAGAGCTGGCCGGCGACGACTTCGCGCATTTCCAAGCTTCAAGGACCGCGCAGCGTCACGTGCGCAAGGGCTGGAATAGTTGGCTGGTGTCCCTGCAACTCGACGACCCGCACTTCGAGATCGGCGAGCTGCCCAGCAGCGATCGGCTGGCATTATCGTTCGCGAATTCTCTGACGCGCGTGCTGGAGCACTTTCATGATTTTCGTCTCAGCCTTAAGGGAGATTTCGACCAGAGCAAAGGCGACGTCCGATTCGTGTTCCGCGCGCGTGCGGACGCCAAAGCATTGGCGCACAACCTCGGCTCGCTGAGTGCTGACTCGAGCGGCGCGCAGTCTACGCGGTTGGCGCGCCGAATCGGCGCGGCCATCAGAGACGCGCTGCTGCCCGAGGCCATCGAGGCGCAAACTGCCGAGGATTACAATCTTGATGCAGGAACGTGGATCGGCGCCACGCTCGAACAAGGCGTTTGGTATGACATGACGGCGGCCCTCTTCCTGCCGCTTGCAACGCAAGTCATTCTCACCCACAAAATACAGTTCACCTATTCCCGTTCCGTCCCTTGCACGCCCGGATCCTCGGAAGTCTCCTGCATCGAGATCGTGCTGCGCGCGGTGCCCGACCCGATCGTCCTCAGAGCTAGCCTCGACACACTCACGCGCCAACCGCACTTTGCACGCGGCCGGCCGCCGCAGTTGTGGTCGGCCGCTACGATACGCCTGGTCACGGATCCGGCGACGCTGTGGACCTACAGCCGCGAGACGCGGTGGCACGCCTATTGGTCGAATGGGAACCCCGCACCCGATCAATCGCTGATGGTATCGGAAAAAACCATCTTATCGATGTCGGCTCCCAATCCTGTTTCAGTTCCGACTCCACCGTAAAAAAAAAGAGCGGACTTTGAAGTCCGCTCTCTTTTGACTGTCACCAGCTTTGCGGCCGGTGCTACATGTCCATACCGCCCATGCCACCCATGCCGCCGCCCGGGGCGCCATGTGCATGCTCATCTTCCTTCGGCGACTCGGCGATCATGACTTCCGTCGTGAGCAACAGACCCGCCACCGAGGCGGCGTTCTGCAGAGCCAGACGCGTCACCTTGGTCGGATCCAGGATGCCCAGATCGATCATATCGCCGTACTCACCCGTCTGGGCGTTGTAACCGTAGGTGCCCTTGCCCTCGCGGACTCGGTTCAGAACAACCGCGGCATCTTCACCGGCATTGGTGACGATTTGACGCAGTGGCTCCTCAATTGCGCGAGCCAGGATCTTGATGCCCGTGGTTTGATCTTCGTTCTTACCAGTGAGCTTCTCGATCGCCTTGAGCGCACGCACCAGGGCGACGCCGCCGCCCGGGACCACGCCTTCTTCGACCGCCGCACGGGTTGCGTGCAACGCATCTTCGACGCGGGCCTTCTTTTCCTTCATTTCGATCTCGGTCGAAGCGCCGACTTTGATCACGGCAACGCCGCCGGAGAGCTTGGCAACGCGCTCCTGCAGCTTTTCCTTGTCATAGTCAGAGGTCGCTTCCTCGATCTGCTGGCGGATGCTTTCGACACGGGCCTTGATGTCCGACGCCTTGCCATTACCGTCGATGATCGTGGTGTTCTCTTTCTCCACCAGAATCTTCTTCGCTTCGCCCAGGTCGTTCAAGGTCGCTTTCTCGAGCGACAAGCCGACTTCGTCGGAGATGACCGTGCCGCCGGTGAGGACCGCGATGTCCTGCAGCATGGCTTTGCGGCGATCGCCGAAGCCCGGCGCCTTGACGGCGGCGACTTTGACGATTCCGCGGATGGTGTTGACGACCAACGTCGCGAGCGCCTCGCCTTCCACATCTTCCGCCACGATCAGCAGCTGACGGCCGCCTTTCGCAATGGCTTCCAGCAAGGGGAGCAATTCGCGAATATTGGAAATCTTCTTGTCGACCAGGAGGACCAGCGGCTTGTCGAGCTCGGCGCTCTGGCTCTGCTGATTGTTGATGAAATACGGCGAGAGGTAGCCGCGATCGAACTGCATGCCTTCGACCACTTCGAGCTCGTTCTCGAGGCCCGAACCTTCTTCAACCGTGATCACGCCCTCTTTGCCGACCTTCGCCATCGCATCGGCAATCGTCTTGCCAATGCTTTCGTCGGAATTCGCAGAGATCGTGCCGACCTGCGCAATCGCCTTCGGGTCTTTGCAGGGCTTGGAAAGCTTCTTGAGTTCTTCCGTGGCCGCAATGACCGCGGTGTCGATACCGCGCTTCAGGTCCATGGGGTTGGCGCCTGCGGCGACCGACTTCAGACCTTCGCGGATGATGGCTTGCGCCAACACGGTTGCGGTGGTGGTGCCATCGCCGGCTTCGTCAGACGTGTTGGAAGCAACTTCCTTCACCATCTGCGCGCCCATGTTTTCGAACTTGTCCTTGAGCTCGATTTCCTTTGCAACGGAGACACCGTCCTTCGTGACGGTGGGAGCGCCGAAGCTCTTGTCGAGCACGGCATTGCGGCCTTTGGGGCCTAGTGTGACCTTGACGGCATTCGCCAAAATATTCACACCCTTGAACATGCGTGCCCGAGCGTCGTCGCTGAAGCGTACGTCTTTAGCTGCCATTTGCTGATACCTCTAATTAAATTTGAATTGCGCGAAGTAAATTGGGATTGGGCGGGGGCTTACTTGCCTTCCACGATGGCCATGATGTCTTCCTCTCTCATCACAACCAATTCGTCCCCGTCCATCTTCACTTCGGTGCCGCTGTACTTGCCGAAGAGGATCTTGTCGCCGACCTTGACGTCCAGCGGGCGAATCTCTCCGTTCTCTAAAATCTTGCCCTTACCGACGGCAATGACTTTGCCGAAAATAGGCTTCTCGGTGGCGGTATCCGGAATCACGATGCCACCTGGAGACTTACGCTCCTCTTCCTCTCTTTTCACGATCACGCGGTCATGAAGGGGACGAATCTTCATAAGACAAGACTCCTAATGCTTGAAGTTGGGTTAACAAAGGGTGGGTGTTGTTAGCACTCTCCCATCGAGGCTGCTAATAATAGCGGCGAATTGTTACGATTCAAGAGCTAGGTCCGTTAATTTTTGTTGTGCCGCAGCAATACTAAGGAGCTGGCGCGCCCGCGCCGCGGCTACTAAAGTGCGCCCATGCAACGAACTCTAGGCCCTGTTTTAGTCGCTCTTTTATATGTCTCGCTGCTTGGCCTTACCGGGACGGCCCAGGCCAAACCCTGGTGGATGCGGGGCGTTGATTCCAACGAGACGGATTTTCTACCACCCGATGTCGCGTTTCGAGTCGCCGCACGCGTTGACGGCAACGTGGTAAAAATCCGCTGGGTCATCGCAGATGGCTACTATCTGTATCGTCGAAAGATCGAAGTGAAGGCAGAAAGCCCGGATCTC
>Ga0302324_100011135_pt1 | contig 18511 bp, 17 predicted proteins | sample Palsa_T0_1_FD_201949 | JGI IMG/M metagenome (GOLD analysis project Ga0302324, IMG submission 201949) | Peat permafrost microbial communities from Stordalen Mire near Abisko, Sweden - Palsa_T0_1 | ecosystem: Environmental > Terrestrial > Soil > Palsa > Peat permafrost | place: Sweden: Abisko... | reverse complement strand
CGGCGCAACTTACTCAACACGAACGCTCGCCCGGATTTCTACTTGTCACTTAAACAGCCCTTAGGATACATCTTTTTTGACGGTTTTCTGCCCGGAGGGGGGTGCGCCGAAGGCCGGTTCCGCTGTATCCTTATCTCGCACCACCCGAACAAAACACCAAAGACCGGAGGAAACACCGCGTGGACGCCAAAGCGTCGCCTGCGCCTAGAGCAGGCTTCCGTATCGAATCAGACAGCATGGGCAAGATCGAAGTGCCCAACGACCGCTACTACGGCGCGCAGACCGCCCGTTCGTTGATCCACTTCGACATTGGCCGGGACACTATGCCGCCCGAATTGATTCGCGCCTTTGGCATCCTGAAAAAGGCCGCAGCCCTGGTGAACCAGGACCTCGGCAAGCTCACTCCCGAAAAAGCGCGGCTCATCGTTCAGGCCGCCGACGAAGTTATCGCCGGAAAACTCGACGAGCATTTCCCACTCCGCATTTGGCAGACCGGCAGCGGTACTCAAACCAACATGAACGCCAATGAGGTGATCTCCAATCGCGCCATCGAGATCGCCGGCGGCGTCCTCGGCAGCAAGAAGCCCGTCCATCCCAATGATGACGTGAACATGTCGCAGTCATCGAACGACACGTTTCCCACGGCTATGCACATCGCCGCGGCCTCCCGTGTCGCAGAGGTGCTCATCCCCGCCGTCGAGCTTTTGCGCGACGCGCTGGCGGCTAAGGCGCGGGAATTTGCGGATGTCGTCAAGATTGGCCGCACGCATCTGATGGACGCGACTCCGCTCACCGTCGGTCAGGAGATGTCCGGCTGGGTAAGCCAGCTCGATCGCGATATCGACCGGCTGAAACTCGTGTTACCGGGACTCTATGATCTGGCCATCGGCGGCACGGCGGTAGGCACCGGTCTCAACGCGCATCCGGAATTCGCCGAGCGCGCCGCGAAGAAAATTGCCGAACTCACCGGCCTTCCATTCAAGTCACATCCCAACAAGTTTGCCGCCCTTTCCGCCCATGATGAGCTTGTATTCGCCAGCGGCGCCCTAAAAACGCTGGGCGCCTCCCTGATGAAGATCGCCAATGATGTGCGCTGGCTGGCCTCTGGCCCGCGCGCGGGACTCGCGGAGCTACGCATTCCCGAAAACGAGCCCGGCTCGTCGATCATGCCCGGGAAGGTGAATCCCACGCAGTCCGAGGCTATGACCATGGTCGCCGTGCAAGTTTTCGGCAATGATGCGGCCATCGGGTTCGCAGGTTCTCAGGGAAATTTTCAGCTGAACGTTTTCAAGCCGGTGATGATTCACAATTTTCTGAACTCGGTTCGCTTGCTGGCGGACTCCTGCCGTTCGTTTACCGAGCACTGCGCGGTTGGAATCGAAATCGACCGCCAGCAGATTGACAACTACGTCAAAAACTCTCTGATGCTAGTCACCGCGCTAAGTCCGAAGATCGGGTACGACAAGTGTGCCGAAGCGGCACATAAAGCGCACCACGAGCACCTCAGTCTCCGCGATGCGGTAGTCAAGCTCGGCTATCTGACAGAAAAGGAATTCGACCAACTGGTGAAGCCGGAAGAGATGACTCATCCATAAAACCATCCCGATCAAGGTCGGCAATTCCATTTTGGTTCAGCAATAATCATTGCCGAGCTGAAAATTCTCATTCCTCGAACCCCTTTTTCTTCCAATGAGCATTTTCTTTGACACTTTTGTAGAGCTTTATTAGATTCGTATTCCCCCTGGGACCTCTCGCAGTTCCCCCTTCCACTGGAGCAGCAATGCGCATTGTGGTTGCGGAAAACGATCCGTCGCTGGGTACTTTTCTAAAGCGATCATTCGAAGCGGGAAATTACGTCGTTGATTTAGCTGCCAACCAAGATGCGGAACGCGCCGTCGAAACCGTAAATTATGACGCCGCGCTACTGGACTTCAATGAGCCCTCCTCGCAGAGTCTCGACGTGCTGCGCCCAGGTTCGCTCGCGTCGTCCACACCTTCCCATCGTCGTGCTTACCAGCCGGGCAGGCGCGGAGAATTGCGTCAGCATGCTCGATTCCGGCGCGGACGATCTGATCCTCAAGCCTTTCGTGTTTTCGGAGCTGTCTGCGCGCATGCGCGCTCTCTTGCGCCGCGGCGCTAACACGCCTGACGCGATGCTGCGTGTCCACGACCTCGAACTGAGCCGGATCGAGCACATTGTGAAGCGAGCCGGCGAACGAGTTCAACTTACCCCAAAGGAATTCGCGCTCCTCGAATACTTGATGCGCAACGTGGACCAGTGCGTTACGCGCCCGCAGATTATCGAGCACGTCTGGAATCTGTCATTCGACACCATGACCAACGTCGTGGACGTCTACATCAACTACCTGCGCAAGAAGGTCGACGCGGGTTCGCAGCGCAAGTTGATTCGCACCGTTCGGGGGAGCGGCTACCAGATGCAAGGGGCTCCGCCGCCGAACGGGTCCGCTGACTGACGGCCGAGACGCGAGTTCTGCTGAGTTGTCTAGCAGTCTCGATCATATCCACAAGAGGGAGACATCTGATGTCGGCAAGCGCCGCGGTTCCGATCCGCATCCGGGAAACCAAGATTCCGATGGATGGCTCGAAGTCTGTCTTTCGCAGAAAAGCGCTGCGCGACAAACCGTCCGATCTTCACGCGCGCGCGGCGGAACGCACTATCCCAGCCGTTTCAATTGAACTCGATGAATCGCAACGGGAACAACTGTTGATCGAGCACCTTTCGCAGGCGCGGTACATCGCCCGGCGTATACACGATCGCTTGCCTCCGCAGATTTTGCTGGAAGACGTCATTCACGCTGGAATCTTGGGCTTGATCGATGCGGTGCGAAAATACGATCCCGGCAAGAATGTGCAGCTGAGGTACTACGCCGAGTTCCGTATTCGTGGCGCAATTCTCGACAGTTTACGGCAGACCGATTGGAGCCCACGCGTCCTGCGCCGCCAGAGCCGCCGCTTGGAACAGGCGATTCTGGAATGCAAGGCGCGCCTGGGACGCGATCCCGGGGAAACGGAAATCGCGGCGGAATTGAACATCGGCCTCGAAGAACTGCAGCGCCTTCTCGGTGATTTGCGCGGCTTGGACATCGGAAGCCTGCAGACCGATTCCGCAGACGCGAACGGTAAGGAGGCCATTCAAATTCCCACCGGTGTGGAGGTGGATCCCTATTATCAGACCCTCCATTCCGAGAGGGCCGCGTTGTTGGAGAAGAGCATCGGCGAATTGCCGCCACGCCAGCGACAAGTCCTTGCGCTCTATCACTTCAAGGAACTGACCATGAAGGAAATCGGCCGGGCACTGGGTATTGGGGAATCGCGCGTCTCTCAAATTCATACTGCGGCACTGCTTCGCTTGCGAACGCACTTGCATGACCTGCTGCACGAGAAACCACGTTCCATGAATGGCGCTGTGCAGGCATCCGGCACGGCCCAGCGGGCCGAAGAGGCGGCGCTATGGAGAAGATCTTTCTAAAGGTTTCATGGCAGATACCGATACGCGCGGCGCTGGATCGGGCCGCTTGCCAATTTTCAATATTCGATGATAGACATTGCTTGAGACGCTAGCCCGACCGCGTCCGCCAATCCCGTTCCAGGAGGAACATCTCATGAGGCGCCACCTGCTTGCTGCGGTCGTTGTCGTCACACTCGTTCTGTCACTGACTTTCCCCGTAGCCGTTCCAGCCGCTCCGCCGGTTGCGCATCATCACATCCGTGAAGCCATCGCCTCTTTGCGCGACGCGCGCGAAGATCTGGAACACGCATCTCACGACTTCGGAGGACACCGCGCGGAGGCCGTGGGAGCTATCGACCGCGCCGTCGAACAACTGAAGGTTTGCCTCCAGTACGATAAATAGCGCTGAACGACAAGGCGGTCACTGTATTACACCCCCGGCGTGACGGCGCTCCCGCCGGGTATTTTGTTCTCGAAAGGGAAGTGCCCACAAGCGCGACCGGTGTCAGGGATGGACGGCTTCGGCCGCATGTGGTTGAGGCTTGCCGGCGCGTACTTCGCTCACAATATCGGCGGCAAGCTTTTGACTCGTGGCGCAAGATGAGTCGTCGATGCGGCACTCCGCAATGGTGAGCCCACAGCCGCAAGTGCAATTTTCCGAGTTCATGCGCTTCAGCGCCGCCTGTTTTTGATCGGGCGATAAACCCTTGAAATCGACGTCTGGCAGCTCGGTTGCACGCACAACATTCTTCAAGAAAATTTGGCCGGTATCTTCGAAAGTTTCGATCTTGGCGTCCACCGGCATCTTCAGGAGGGCGCGAATCTCCCCGTCGTAAACCTCGATCGGATATAGCCCCATGTGTTTCTGAACGACGCCGCCATCCGGGCTCACGATGAAGGACGTAGGGAGCGCCGGCACCCCGCCGTATTCATCGGCCAACTCTTTTGTGGCCATGACGACGGGATAGTGAATTCCGACTTTTTGCGCGAATTCGCGCACGTCGTCGGCCGGCCCGTCATCCATGGAAATGCCAATCACCTGGAGAGTGTGGGGATAGCGCGCCGCCAGCTCGTTCAGCTCGGGAATTTCCTCGCGGCATGGCGGACACCAGGTGGCCCAAAAGCTCAAGAGCATAACCTTGCCGTGAAAACCGGCCGTCGAAACGATCTGTCCATCGAGGTCGTTCACCAAAAAAGGCGGAATTGGCGAGGGATTGCTTGCGAAGCGAATTACCTTTTTGGAGTCTTTGTCGCTATCTGCCGGCGCAGCGCTGGATTTCGCTGCCGCGGAAACTCGCCCTCCGGACAGCTGACGTACTAACCGTGCTGTTACCAGACTGGTGAGAAGGACAACCAAGAGCGCAAATGCCACTGAGGCGATGATTGAGGACTTCTTCATGGCGGTCCCCTCATTATCCACCCAGCGGGGCCAAGGCACAAATGCCGCACGGTATTGGGTTTCTTGGAGCCGCGCTCGCTGGCGCGGAACAACCGCTTCTCCATAACCCATTCCGAAATGTGCTATGTTGCCGCAACGAGTTTCTACTTAAGTTGGAGAGGGAATCGCACCGTAGAAGCTACGTGCTGGCGATTCAAGGAAGGAATTCATGGATCTGCAGCTGGAAGGTAAGAAGGCATTGGTAACCGGTTCCACCGCCGGGATCGGCTTCGCGACGGCACGCTTACTTGCGGCTGAAGGTGCGTCCGTTGTCGTCAACGGAAGAGGGCAGGAGCGCGTAGATGCCGCCATCGGAAAAATTCTAAAACTGCATCCCAAAGCCAAGGTGACGGGCGTTGCGAGCGACGTTTTGGATGCGGCAGGTTGCGCCAAGCTCATTCAGGCTTTGGCCAGCGTCGATGTTTTGGTCAACAACATGGGGATTTTTGAACCGAAGCCGTTTGAAAAGATTCCAGACGAAGATTGGCTGCACTTCTTCGAGGCCAATGTAATGAGCGGAGTACGGTTCTCGCGCCACTATCTTTCGGGCATGCGCGAGAAGCAGTGGGGTCGAATCGTATTTGTCTCAAGTGAGTCTGCCGTGCAGATTCCTGCGGAGATGATCCACTATGGCATGACCAAGACGGCGCAGATTGCCGTTGCTAGAGGCATTGCTGAGACCGTAGCGGGAACAGGAATCACCGTGAATAGTGTGTTGCCTGGGCCCACCCGTTCGGAGGGGGCCGAAACTTTCATCGCGCGAATGGGTGGCAGAGACGTTGCGGCCTTCGAGGCGGACTTCTTCAAGACGGTTCGCCCCACGTCTCTCTTAAAGAGATTCGCGACGATCGATGAGGTCGCCAACCTGATCGTGTACCTATGTAGTCCACTCGCTTCGGCTACCACAGGCTCCGCGCTTCGCGTAGATGGCGGCGTGGTGCGAGCAATCCTCTAGCAAAAGCGAACGATGAGAACGGAACGAAGTACGCGAGTGCCGATGCGGGATAGCTTTTCCTGAATTGAATCGCTGAGCCGCGATCCAAGACGGCCCCGAGGCCGGCCGATGTGAGCAACCCCTTAAAAATCAAAGCGAGGAGACGGGGGCCAAGTCCCGCCAATTGGGCCAGCGATATGCATAGGGAGAGGAAGTGGGTCGCGTCCTTACACGGTACGCATCGTTCTGTGAATGGGGAGGAAGGGCCCATTTGCAGGACGGCACGGGTCGTTCCCACCTGCCTCTGAGAGGGAAGCTAGGATGGATGACCCCATGATTCAGTCTCGCCAACTCCGAATCAACAGGGACGCGATCTTTGGGGGCCCTGGATCCCAAGCCAGGGTACCCTTTTTTTTCGCTGCCGTCTTTTCTTCCTTAGGTAGCTTGCCTCGCTAGGACATCAGCGTACTTAGGCTAGCGAACCGCCGCAGGTATCCCGCACCGTGCGATAATCCCAGCAAGACATGCGCAATATTAAGCTGACCATTTCCTACGACGGAGCCGGTTTCCACGGCTGGCAGACCCAGCCGGGCGTGGCGACCATTCAAGGCATGCTCCACGATGTGGTGCGAAAGATCACGCAGGAGAAAATAATAATCCACGGTGCCAGCCGCACGGACACGGGGGTGCATGCGCTGGGGCAAGTGGCGCATTTCCGGACGAGCGCGGGGCTTTCGGCGCTGGAATTCCAGCGGTCGCTAAATGCGCTGCTGCCGCCGACGATTCGCATCGTCGTCGCCGAAGAAATGGGCCCGGATTTTCACGCACGCTGGCTCGCACAAGGGAAAACCTACCGCTACAGAATTTATCGCGGACGCGTGCTTCCGCCGTTCGAGTACCGGCGCGCGCTGCACTATCCCTGGCCGCTTGATGAGGACGCCATGGCCGTGGCGGCGCGGGAGTTCGAGGGTGAACATGACTTTAGCTCCTTTGCGGCGTCCTCGGGTTCGGAGGATGACGACAAAGACCGCAACATGACGCGCGTAATTTTCTCTTCTGAAATTGTGCGCGAGGCGAACGGCGAGGAAATCTCCTACGTGGTGCGCGGAAAATCTTTCCTGCGCTATATGGTGCGCAAGATGTTGGGCACTCTGATTGAGGTGGGCAAAGGGCGCTTGGCCCCCGGTGCCATTACAGAGCTATTCGAATTGCGCGATCGTTCACGCTCGGGCCCGACGGTGCCTCCTGAGGGGCTGTACCTCGTTTCGCTCGAATACCCCGACCCAACCGATTCCCTGGCAGGATCGGTATCACGCCGCCGGGCGACTGCTTCGCAGTAGCCCTCGCCCCCGCAGGCATTCGATTCGTGTAGAATGCCGACCAAATGGCAGTTTTCCGTCAGCCTGTCGCGACATCCCCCGGTGCGGTAAGTAACCATGTCGAATCGATCGATCCTGCCACTGGAGAAGCCCTTGCTCGTTTCGAGGTTACCGAGCCTGCGGCGATTCCAGCGGTTATGGCTCGCGCTCGCGCGGCGCAAGCCGGATGGGCGCGGCTCACAGTTAGGGAGCGGTGCGCGGTCGTGCGGCGCTTGCGCGACGCGCTCTTCGAAGGCCGCGAAGAGATTATCGGCATCATCACACGCGAGACGGGCAAGCCGCGAGTGGAGGCGATTTTCGCGGAGATCATTCTGGCGCTCCACACCGCGGATTATTTCCTCCGCCATGCGCCCCGCTGGCTGCGCCCGTGCCGCGTTCCTCATCACAACATTGCGCTAAAGACGAAGTCTGGCTGGATCGAACACGAGCCGCTGGGCGTGGTGGCGGTCCTCGCGCCCTGGAACTATCCGTTCGCCATTCCAATGGCCGAGCTGATCCCCGGATTGCTTGCCGGAAACGCGGTGGTGCTGAAGCCGTCCGAGCTGACGCCGTGGACCGGATCGGCAATCGCCGATCTGTGCACCCGCGCCGGCTTGCCGGAAAATCTCGTCCAGATCGTGCAAGGCGCCGCCGAGACCGGGGCCGCGTTGATCGATGCCGCGCCGGACAAGGTTTTTTTCACGGGAAGCGCGGAAACCGGCCGGAGGATTGCCACCGATTGCGCCGCGAGACTGATTCCTTCCGTGCTGGAGCTGGGTGGGAAGGATCCTATGCTGGTGCTCGCGGATGCCGATCTTGACGCGGCCTCGAGCGCCGCAGTGTGGGGCAGCTTCATGAATTGCGGGCAGGCGTGCTTGTCAGTCGAGCGGGTATACGTCGAGCAGGCCGTAGTCGAACGGTTCAGCGAGCTGTGCGTTGCGAAAACAAAAAGGCTGCGCTTGGGTTCCGCGTCCGATCCGGACGCCGAGATCGGGCCGCTGATTCGCCTGCGGCAGCTGGAACGAGTCGAGCGTCAGCTTCAGGACGCCGTCGCGCGAGGGGCAAAGATTTTGACGGGCGGAGAACGACGTCCGGAACTTGGTGCAACATTCCTAGACCCGGCAGTCCTGACGCACGCAGACGAATCGATGCAGATCATGCGCGAAGAGACGTTCGGGCCAGTTCTCGCGATTCGCGCCGTGGGCTCCGTGGAGCAAGCTGTGCGCCTTGCCAACGACTCGCCCTTTGCGCTGAGCGCGAGTGTGTGGACGCGAGACGCGGCGCGAGGAAGGGAAGTGGCTTCGCAGCTTCGCGCAGGCGCGGTGATGATAAATGACGTAGCGACCTACTATGGCATCGCTGAAGCGCCACACGGCGGCCGCGGCGCAAGCGGATGGGGCCGTACTCACTCACGCTTTGGTTTCATGGAGATGGTTCACATTAAATATGTGGATGTGGATCGCTTGCCCGGGCGATTCAACTCCTGGTGGTACGGCTATAGTGCGGATCTCGCCGCGGCAGCCGGAAGATTCACAGAGCTGCTGTTCGCGCCGCGCCGTATGCAGCGCTGGCGGGCGGTGAGGGATGTGCGCGCAATGCGCGCACTCCTTTCGCGGCGGAATCGCATCTAACTGATTGTGAAGCCCATCGGCTCGCATGCAGACCGACGAAGAAATTGTGGCGTTGGCCGGTGCAGGAATCGCGTGAAACTACTTCTCATCTGCGGTATCTTCGTTGGGATGGCCACGGTTTCCTCCAGCACCGCTCAAGACTCCATATCGAAAATTGCCGATGACGCGCGTTGCGCGGCCGGCCTGAAGTGGCTCGAGAAGAATTCCTCCTGGATTACCGACCAGCATGTTCGCCTGACCGAGATTCCTGCGCCGGAGTTTGCAGAAGCAGCTCGCGGCGAAGCTCTTAAAGAACTGTTAGCTGCGAGCGGCTTCACCGTGCGCACGGACAAAATCGGGAATGTGATCGGCGAGCGTCCGGGATTGGAGAGCAAGGGCATCATCCTCGTCGCCGCTCATCTGGATACCGTTTTTCCGGCAGGCACGGACGTCCGCGTGAAGCGCGACGGCAAGCGCCTGATGGCGCCGGGAATTTCCGACAATGGAGCAGGCCTGGCGGCCCTCGTCGGCGTGGCGCGCGCGCTTTCCGAATCCCGCGTCCATACAACGAAGACGATCGTTGTTGCAGGCGATGTGGGCGAGGAAGGCGAAGGGAATTTGCGGGGCATCCGCGCTCTTGTGAATAACTATGGCGCGAGGCTGTCCGCGGTAATTGCCGTGGATGGTCCCTCCTCAACGCACATTACGACGCAGGGGATCGCCTCGCGGCGGTTTGAAGTCATCGTCAGCGGCCCCGGCGGACATAGCTGGTCGGATTTTGGCGAACCGAATCCCATCACCGCCATTGCCCGCGGCATCGTGAAGTTTTCGGCTACGCGCGTGCCGGAGTCCCCGCGCAGCTCCTACAACTTCGGTGTGATCGAAGGCGGCACCTCGATCAATTCCATTCCCGCGCGCGCCGCCGTGAAGGTCGACTTGCGCTCCGAAGACGAAAACGAGCTCGGGCGTTTGGAATCGGCGCTGCGCGACGCCATGGAGGGCGGAGCCAAGGACGAGATTTCCGCGTGGCGGGCTTCCGATGACTCGCTGAAGCTGGAGATTCGTTCGCTGGGCGTCCGTCCAGCTGGGAAGCTTTCCAGTGATTCGCCGCTTGTTGCCACCGTTCGCAGCGTGGACACCTATCTCGGCAATCAATCGCAGCTCGAAAGCAGCTCGACGGATGCCAACGTGCCGCTATCGCTGGGGATTCCGGCGATTGCCATTGGGAGCGGAGGCCGAGGCGCGGGCACTCATACGATCGAGGAGTGGTTCGACCCCTCCGGCCGCGAGCTGGGGTTGAAGCGGCTGTACCTAACTATCGTCGCGCTGGCAGGATTGGAATCTTAGACAGACGAAGGCTATTTCTCGATTTCCGCGCTCTGAAGCTCCCCGTCGTAGGGCTTGTGTTCGATAATGACGAACGTGACCGATGCTCGAAGTCCCTTTAGTTGCGTGCAGGCTTGGAAGTCACGGTTCTCAAATGTCCTACGGTCGTCGTCGTAGGTAAGACGCGAGTAATCGCGGGCGTGCAGCTGGTACCGGCGCCCGCCCGACGAAAGCTTAATGAGCATGTCGTTGCCGTAGCACGTGACTTCAGTAACGCGCCCGTCCTCCGTCATTTTGGATCCCGGTTCTAACTGCTGGATCGTGCCAGGTTCCGACGGCGCTTCCACGGGAGCGCTTACTGCAAGAGGCCCATCTGAAGTGGAAACAAGCCCCTCACCTTCGGCAATCGCAGGGCGGAGGGATCCTATGACGCCACTCTGTTCTTTGCCCTGGTCGGGGGCGTATTGCACCAGGACACGCATACCCGTGAGTGATGCGCAGGGACTAGCCGCCCCTGATGGTGACGAACCCTCGATGTGAATCCTGTAGCCCGTGGAAGTGCGAAGGTGAAGAGTCTCCGACGATGTCTTTACATCAATGCGTTGAATTGCTCCGGCGCACGTTAGCTCCGTGACGGTACCGGTCGCTTCCTTCGCGCTGCTGGAATCGTCCTTGGGTCCCGTTGCGCTCTCGGTGTTTTGGCCCTGCGTGGCGGAAATCGCTAGTGCTGCGCTCGACCTCGCATCCTGCTGTCGAATTGCGCGTTCGGCGTGTGCGGTTGTAACCACCACAAGACAGAGCGCTAGTGTGGTGATTCTCAGAGAATGGGTCATAAAAGTCCCGCCTATTTACTATAGAAGTAACGATGCGTCAACGATTTTTCCGGTCGCAAACGGCAGGAATATGACGTGCGCGCTCTTGCCGCCGTTCCACGAGCCGCGTAGATTTTGTCCATGCTTAACCAGCGCATTCGTGCAGACCTGGCGCTCGTCCTCTGCACCTTCATTTGGGGCGCGACGTTTGTCGTGGTCAAGGACGCGCTAGCGGACATTTCCGTTTTAGCCTTTCTCGCCGTGCGGTTCGGACTGGCCGCGATTCTGTTGGCGGTAATGTTCCGGCGTTCCATCACGCGACTCGATAAAGGTGGTGTCTGGGCGGGAGCGCAGATCGGGCTTTTCATGTTCGGTGGCTTCGTGTTTCAGACGACCGGCCTTCGATGGACGACGCCCTCGAAGGCGGCTTTCATCACCGGGTCGTCCGTAGTGCTCGTTCCGCTTCTGCTGGCCGCGTTCGGGTGGCGCCGCATTACCCCGTGGACCTGGACGGCCGTCGCCATCGCTTTCGGCGGGCTTTATTTTCTGACGGTGCCGCGCGAGGGATTTCTGGGAATTAATCGCGGAGATCCGATCGTTCTTGTTTGCGCCATCCTATTCGCCATGCAGATCATTCTCATCAGCCGCTACGTGGAACGCTTTTCCGTGGGCGGTTTGAGCTTCTTGCAAGTGGCAGCCACTGCTGCGCTTTCGATCCTGGCTTTGCCGATTGCCGCGGGAATGGGTTGGGAGCCGGTGCGAATTGTTTGGAACGGTAACGTGGTTTTTGCTATCGCGGCGACGGCTGTTGCGGCCACGGCCATCGCGACTCCGCTGCAGACCTGGGGCCAAAAGCACACTTCGGCTTCCCATGCCGCCATCCTATTCACTCTCGAGCCGGTGTTCGCCGCGCTGACGTCGTTGCTTCTGCGAAGGGAGCGACTGGATGCGCGCACGCTTGCAGGCGCGGCCCTGGTGCTGGTCGGAATTCTGTTGGCGGAATTGAAGGGTCCGGCGCCGGTGCCGTTAGCCGAGTGATCGGGATGCCGGAATTGGTTTCAAGGCGACAAGCAAAGGCTGCCGGGCTAAAGACCCCGGCGCTACAAAATCTTTAAATCTCCTGGATCGTCAGTTGTGGTGGTACTTCACGTCGAGAGGCGCGTTCATCGCCGGAACGTGCAGGTTTTTCTTTTCGAAGGCGGAAATTTCGGGTTCGTGCATGAGCGTCAAGCCGATGTCGTCGAGGCCCTTCAGCAAGCAGTCGCGGCGGAAGGGATCGATGGTGAACGAATACTTCAGTCCCGTGTCATCGGTCACGACGTTCTGCTCGAGATCCACCGTCAACCGGTAGCCCGGGTTTTGTTCGGTGCGTTTGAAAAGCTCGTCGATCTGATCATTCGGCAAAGTCAGCGGAAGAATGCCGTTCTTGAAGCAGTTGTTGTAGAAAATGTCCGCGTAGCTGGGCGCGATGATGGCGCGAAATCCGTAGTCGAGAATGGCCCAGGGGGCGTGTTCGCGGCTCGATCCGCAGCCGAAATTGGCGCGCGCCAGCAGCACGCTTGCGCCTTTGTAGCGTGGATCGTTCAGCACGAATTCCGGGTCCGGCTTTTCGCCGGCCATGTAGCGCCAGTCATAGAACAGAATGCGGCCAAAACCTTCGCGCGTGCACCACTTTATGAATTGCTTGGGCACCATCTGGTCGGTGTCCACATTGACGCGGTCGAGCGGCATGACCAATCCGGTGTGCTTCGTATATGGTTTCATTATTCCGCTCCATCCGCGCCCGGCCAATTCCTCACATCCACGAAATGGCCTTCGATTGCCGCCGCGGCAGCCATCGCCGGGCTCACCAGATGCGTCCGGCTGCCCTTGCCCTGGCGTCCTTCGAAATTGCGATTCGACGTGCTGGCGGAGCGTTCGCCGCTCGGCAGCACGTCGTCATTCATCGCGATGCACATGCTGCAGCCCGCGTCGCGCCATTCGAAACCCGCGTCGCGGAAAATCTTATCCAGGCCTTCAGTTTCCGCCTGAACTTTCACCACGCGCGAGCCGGGCACAACCAGCGCCTGCTTCAGTGATTTCGACACGTGCCTTCCGGCGGCCACACGAGCGGCGGCGCGCAGGTCTTCGATCCGCGAATTCGTGCACGAACCGATAAACACGCGATCGACAGGAATGTCCTCCATGCGCGTTCCGGGCCGCAAGCCCATGTACGTCAGCGCCCCTTCGGCGGCCTTGCGGTCGACTGCATCCTTAAACGACGACGGGTCCGGCACGCGATCTGTTACTTGCGTGACCATGCCGGGATTCGTTCCCCAAGTGACCATGGGCGCAAGTTCCTCGGCCCGCAGCGTCACAGTAACGTCGTACTTTGCGCCGGGATCGGTCGCAAGCGTCTTCCAGTGGTCGACGGCAACTTGAAAATCTTTTCCGCGCGGCACGAATGGCCGTCCCTCGAGATAGGCGAACGTAGTTTCATCCGGCGCCACCATGCCGGCGCGTGCTCCGCCTTCGATGCTCATGTTGCACATGGTCATGCGGCCTTCCATGGAAAGGCCGCGCACCGCCTCGCCTGTAAATTCCGCGACGTGGCCATTTCCCCCGCCGATGCCGATCTTGCCGATGATGGCCAGAATGATATCCTTAGCCGTCACGCCGCGCGGGCGCTTGCCCGTGACTTCGATCTGCATGGTCTTCGATTTGAACTGGCTCAAGCACTGCGTGGCCAACACGTGCTCCACTTCGCTCGTTCCGATACCGAAGGCCAGCGCGCCCAGCGCGCCATGCGTCGAGGTATGGCTGTCGCCGCACACGATAGTGCAGCCGGGCTGCGTGATTCCCAGCTCTGGACCAATCACGTGCACGATGCCCTGATTGCGGCTGTGCATGTCGAAAAGATTGATTCCGAATTCCTTGCAATTTCGCGCCAGCGCGTCGAATTGCGCGGCGGCATCCGCATCCAGCAACGCAAGTTCGCGATTCTTCGTGGAAACGGAGTGATCCATAACCGCAAATGTCAGCTCCGGCCGGCGTACAGTGCGCCCCGCGGTCTTTAATCCCGCGAAGGCTTGCGGCGAAGTGCCTTCGTGCACCAGGTGCCTGTCGATATAGATCAGCGAAGGCTGTCCGGCCTCTTCATGGACAGCGTGCGACTGCCAAATTTTCTCGTAAAGAGTACGCGCAGGCATGTGGATGAAACTCCGTGACTTCTTGAGCCATTGTAACAATTCCGCGCGGCCGCCGCAAAGCGAGGGGAATTAAGGGCAACGCGTCCGTTTCCGGCCGCGCAAGCGAGAAACCACTCCTATGGATTTGCTCTTGGAAGCGAACGACAGCAGCGAGCAGCTGGTCCGACAGTTCGGCCGATCAGGATTTACGAACACCGCTCCAGCGGCCTGGCGAGCGCCGCTGAAACATGTCATCCATTTCGCCGATTCGGTGAGGAATAGTTTTCCACCTTCAGACCCCGCTCATATTCGAGGCCGTATTTCGGAGCTATGGCCATGAGCCGCGCAATGGTCTCGGGAGTCGCGAGACCGGGCACCCCCTTAAAATTCGTCTCCATGTCAGCCACCTCCATCCAGAACTTTTCCAATCCCGCAGGCGTCAAGACAACCAGCGACTTTGCCGGCGCCGTACCGATGTTTCGATACGTGTGAAGTGTTCCCTTGGGAACATAGCGATAAGAACCCGCATTTGCTTCCGTTCTGCTGTCACCCACAAGGAACGAAAACTTGCCCTCAAGGACGCAGAACAATTCGTCCTCGCGGTGATGGATGTGAGGCGGCGGACCATTGTCCGGAAAGGTTGTGACCTCTGCCACGCACATCGCTCCAGCGGTCTCGTCTCCGGTCACCCAAAACTCGATGAGTTCACCGCGCACTGAGATCACTTTGTGTTGTGATTTTTGCGAATCAGTTTGTGGCATGTATCTCCTTAGGTGACAACAGGCCTCCGATGGCAGCAGTATGTACGATACAAAGCAGAGCCGCAAGCGGACCATGCGGCTCAAATAAAAACGCGCGCAAAGGAGTAGTTGCTGAATGGAATTTATTTCGTTTCGCGTTCAAGAATATGGCAGCTACGGCTATCTGAACGGTGGAGGAGTTCACGATCTGGGCGCGCGCATCGGATCCTTGCTGCCCGACTTGAAGTCTTACCTGCATGCGGAGTCGCTCGGCCTGACCGCGTCAATTCAGAATCCCAGCGCGGCGGTGGACTATCGCCCTGAAGATATCGTCTTCGATCCCGTGATTCCCAATCCGGACAAGATACTCTGCGTCGGTCAGAACTACGAAGACCACCGGCGGGAAGCTGGGAGGCCCAAGCTCGATCATCCGCCTATCTTTGCCCGCTTTGCCGATACGCTCGTGGGACATGGCGGCGCGCTGATCCGACCGAGCATTTCTACAGCATTTGACTACGAGGGAGAACTCGCCGTGATCATCGGGCGTTCGGCGTTCCGCGTGACGCCCGATCGTGCGTTACATCATGTCGCCGGATATACGTGTTTCAATGACGCATCGGTGCGCGATTGGCAGATGCACACATCGCAAGCCATTGCCGGAAAGAATTTTCCCGCCACGGGCGCTCTCGGACCAACCTTGGTGACCGGCACGCTCGATTCGTTTTCCAGCCGCCAGATTACAACCAAGCTGAATAGGAAACTCGTGCAATCCTCGGCGCTCGGATCGATGATCTTCTCCGCTGCAGAAATTATCGCTTATATTTCCGGCTTTACCCGGCTCAACCCAGGGGATGTGATCGCGACGGGAACTCCGGGCGGGGTGGGTTTCAAGCGCGAACCGCCATTATTTATGAAGGCCGGCGATTCCGTGGAAGTATCAATCGACGGCGTTGGCAGCCTTTCCAATCGCGTCGAGGACGAAGTCGCCCCGACTTAACCAGAATGTTTAGCCAGAAGCTCCGCCATCCAGCCAGCCCCCGCGAAAACCTGCGCGGCGAAGCCCGGTCGCAATATACGGGCATTCCCGGACACGCTTCCAGATGAGCTCGGACTGAAAATTTTCGATCATCATGATAATCGGGCCTTGGTTCAAGCCGAAGATCCAAGGAGAAACCCAGCCGTGCAGATTTCTGTGCTTGTCGTCGGGATAGGTCGGATTAAAACTGGCATCAAATCCATACGGGCTACGCCCTTTTAATCGGAGGCGCTCGATCGCGTGGCGGACGGTGCCGATCACAATTTCCGGCGCGAATGGAAGGGAAGCAACAACCGCCCAGGGTGAAATGGTGCCGTCGTCCGGGCCGCCGGGCACGCCTCGCGCCGTGTAATCGTAGAACACTCTTCGGACGCCGTTCACATCGAGGACGGCAGGACCCGGCCCGTCGCTTGCCGTGAATCCCCAGCCATATTCGTGATAATGCGCGAATCCCAGGGGATTATCGATTCCATATTGCCTTTGAACGTAGGTGGCCCGCCGGCTGTTCTCAAAATAATCGATCCCCGTTTTCCTGTTGAAGTCGTCATGTATTCCGCGAAAATCCAGCCACAGGTGGGACATTTGATGAATGAACAGCGGTCCGGCATGCAGGTGCTCTATGTCGTAGACCTTCTTCCATTCAAAAGTTGAGGTCCAATCCCTATAACCTTGTGGGTCGATAGGAAACGCAGGTGATCCCAGGGCCAGCACGTAAAGAATCAGAGCTTCGCTATAGCCCGTATCCCATCGGAATGGAAGAAATCCCGACTCGGGTTTCCAGCCGTGGGAGACTGTCGTCCCACCATTCAGAGCCCACTTCCAATCAACGCGCCTATAGAGAAGTTCAGCAAGTTCCCGTATCTCACTTTCTTCTTCGTTCTTCTCGGTGAAATAGCTTGCCGCCGTAAGAATACCGGCCATGAGAATGGCGGTATCGACCGTCGACAATTCACACTCCAGGGCTCGGCGGCCCGACTGCATATCGAGGAAATGGTAGTAGAACCCTTTGTATCCCGTGGCATCGGGTTCCGGGCCCTGATGGCTGGAATGAAGGAACCTTAAAAGCGTTAGCGTTCTGCCGACCGCCTTCATCCGTGAAAGTAGGCCGCGTTCTACAGCTACCGTATAGACGCTCAGTCCCATTCCCACAGCCGCTATGCTGGAGGGTGAGCCAGGCTGGGTCTTATCCGCTATCAACCCATTTTGAGAGCTAACCTCGTGACGAAAATAATCAAAAGTCTCCCGCAAGAGGCGGTCGAGCATTTCCGAATCGGTTCCCTCAGAATTTGAGGGTGGTAACGGCTGATTCATTACTAGCGCGCCTCCTGATGCGCACGGGCAGAGCCCAAGGGCTACTCTGGCGTGGTAAAATTCTTTGTTCCCTAGAAGACTTTGCCAACAATGTCCGCCGTCCGTCAACTCACCTCTAATGCCGTGCGCGCCTGCCCGCTTTGCAACGGGGCGGAGCGGCAAGTGCTCGCCATGCGCGACGGATGGGACATCGTGGAATGCACATCGTGCGGCATGGTTTTCCTGGGCAGCGAGCTTACCTACGACGTCCAGGCCGAAGACCACGACTGGCTCGACGAATACGACCGAGAGAGAGAGCAGCGCAAAGCCAAGCGCCCGGCTTTGATGGCGCTCTCGCGTTCAACCGCCTGGATGAAACCCGATACCAACAAACGCTTGCTGTCCCAAACGCTGCATTGGCGGAGCAGCGGCAAATTGGTCGACTTCGGCTGCGGCGACGGCACCTTCCTGGCCCTCGCCGCCAAGCATTTTGATGTGACTGGCATCGAGCTAAGCCCGCGATTCGCCGATCTGGCCCGGCGCTTGGTGTCTCCCGAGAAAATCATCGAGGGCGCGGTCACCACCGTCGCCGAAACCGTTTTGCCCGCGGGCAGCTTCGACGTTGTGACGCAGCTCGGTTACATCGAGCACGAATGGCATCCGCTCGAAGGGTTGAGCGCAGCGCACCGCGTTTTGAAGCCCGGCGGCGTCCTGGTCATTAAGACTCCCAATTACGCCAGTTGGAATCGCCGCGTGATGGGAATGGATTGGTGCGGATATCACGTTCCCGCGCACTGCAACTATTTCACGCCGCGCACTCTCACGCAGTTCCTGCACCGGACAGGATTCGCGCCGCTTCCGCGTCCGCTATTCGACCGGCTTCCCACCAGCGACTCGCTTTGGCTGGCCGCACAGAAGCCCGTTTAGCGGTTGGGAACTGGGACAACCCCTGAAATCACCGCACTATCCGCCCTCTGACGTGGTGTTATACTCACAGCTTATCCCGTCGGGCGGCTGATAAGGGGTGTGAGGATGGGCGTTCAATTTCAAGAATTGTGGACCTGGATCGGACGCCGCAAGATATTCGCCTCGCTCCTCGTCATATTCACGCTTGCCCTTGGCATTGTTCTGGGGACTTTGCTTTCTTCGCGCGCGCCATCGACACACGCCCAAACTACTGGGGCTGCTCTGCTCGCCGTTCCTGATCCCATCTCGCTTTCCGGAGCCTTTTCCCAAATCTCGAAGAGCCTCGGCCCGGCCGTGGTCAATATTTCCACAACCCAGGTGATTGAAAAGCCCAAAGGCGGCAAGACGCCGCGCGGCTCGCAGGA
>Ga0302324_100011134_pt1 | contig 18511 bp, 18 predicted proteins | sample Palsa_T0_1_FD_201949 | JGI IMG/M metagenome (GOLD analysis project Ga0302324, IMG submission 201949) | Peat permafrost microbial communities from Stordalen Mire near Abisko, Sweden - Palsa_T0_1 | ecosystem: Environmental > Terrestrial > Soil > Palsa > Peat permafrost | place: Sweden: Abisko... | reverse complement strand
CCGATCGTCATCTCGACCTTGGCTTGCCTGCGTGGAACTTCAGCGATGAGGTGTTGCGATGGCTTCTTCATGGGAACAGTCTGCTCCTCCTTCGGAGGACCTGCTCATCCCATTTATCGGTAGTAATGGGATACTCAATGAGCGCATTGGCGATTATGCGCCCATTGAGATTTGCGGCTGGATTCCTTCCGGATGACCGACGATTCACATCTTTGGGTTGTAAACTCAAAGGGCGTAGGAGAGGCGATGCTCCGCTGACTACTCCAGTGGAATCACCGCATCCATTCAAAAGCACATATCATCCATTCAGCGCTACGCCGAATCCGTTCGAAGCGACGGAAAATCAGTTCACGACTATGTCGAAGTAGGCGAAGTCATTGGCTCTACTCCAGTTCAGTGCGCTCACGCCTATCTTTGTCCATCAGTAGATCCCAGGTATCAGCCGCTTCGTCACCCTGCTATACCCATGTAATCCTCGCAGAATGTCCCGGTCAGCGCGATCTCCTCAACGTGTATCCGGTATAGCAGAGCCGCTGTCGGAAATACCAGCATGATCGCCACGCTCACCCAGTTTAGCTCATAAGTCCCCACCGCCAGAAAGCATAGCAGCATGCCCGTGTACGAAGGATGCCGCATCCATCGGAACAGACCTGTCTTGTGCACGGTCTGCATCGCATGTTCCCAAGAAACTGGGCGGTCTCAACCGGTCGCTGCAACACCATCTGACTTTAGATCATCTCTCAGAGGTGGTGTTGATGAGACGAGGAAGACAACATGGGTTTTCGGAAACTGCGAAGAATTGCGCCGCGTAACTCTGCCCCGTCGCTTGTCAGTTGGTGCAATCGCCAATGCGCTCATTGACTCTTGAAAGCGCTTCAACAGGTGTCGATTCATATCGGCGTTTCCCCCTGTGGTAGAATTCTCTCGCTGGGTGGTCATCGTCGCTATCACTGCATCGACGGAGTTTGAGCAATGCTTTCGAAGATGAGATCGGTTGTCCCTCTCGTTCGCAAATGCGCTCTTCTGTTCCTCATCTTCTCTGTTTTCTCTTTGGGTCTCCAAGCTAAACTTGCTCTCTATAAGTCGTCGCCTCCGCTGAATGTCGCGGCCGCCAAGGTTTCTACCGAAAAACGCTCGGCACAAGTTTTGAGCGCCCTTGAAAAGCGAGACGAAACTCGTCACCCGACTGACAAACTAGCTTTCTCGTTTTTACGGAGCATCATTCTTAGTCGACCGTCGCCCAACTCAGGCACCGAACAGGCGAAGATCGCTCTGTCGTATCCCACCAGACTTGATCCTAGCGGTATCTACTCTCTGGATCGCCCCCCTCCGACGCTTACATAATCGCTCGCAGTCGGCCGATTGTGGCCGTAGCGCAGACCCCACCGAGATATATAGGTGGCGAACGAATGGCAGGTTTCTCTGCCAATTTCGGAGCGGTCATGAGCAAATCTCAATTTGTCTTTGATGATCAAAACATCGGGAAACCGATGCTGAAACAAGAACACTTGAAAGCTACCCCTGCTAACGACAGTCTTCCTTTAGATTTGAGTTCGATCCTCCTAGTGAACTACTCCAATCGACAGTTCGAGCAAATCCCTTATTCAGGATTCGGAAAAGCTGGGTCAAGTAGCAACGCGACCGATGGACCTAGGTAAGTGCACGGGCGGCAGAATGAGAGGGTTTTATGGATGCTAAACGGAGATCTAATTCCCATGAAGATAAGGGCTCCTCGTGGGGTCGTTTCGCTAAGGCAGTTTTTATCGTACTGCTGACGGTGATGTTTTTTCTCCTCGCTCAAAGCATGGCGCATCACCATTTTGGAGGGGTGGCCGTGACAACTATGGAGGTCAGCGTTAGAACTTCAGTATTCGAGGTACCGTTTTGAATACAAGAATATGCGATACCCGGGGCAACGGTTGCAGGCAGATTTGTTATCAAACTACCAGCGCTTGCTGAGGATATTAGCTAGCGAGAAGCGAACGCTTGGATTCTATCAGTCAAATTCGGTTGTATCTACCAAGGCCGCGACGGTCGTTGCGGTCTCTGGCTTGCATCCTCCTCGCCGTCACGGTCGTGGCTTGGGGCACAGCGTACAAGCTATCCCTCTACAAGGCCGTGCAGCACGACGCGCCTGCGAAGGTTTGTACTCGTGGAAGCGACGCAGCAAAAAGTGGACTTAATCAGACCTCCGCCGGCCGCAAGGGGAAGCATGCGACTGCCACGCTGATCTGTCTATCGGTCGTCTATGACCTGCACTTTCTCCCAGCTGTGAATAATTTCCTCTCGGAGGTTGTTGAAGATGTTTCGCCGCAGCGCTCTGCGCCGACTCTCCGTCTTCGACCTCCGCCAGCTGAGTTGCGCATACTCGCTTAGCCGTTGGGGCCTCCCCCAACTACCCATCAAAAAGAAAATCTGCTTAGCTAAGGAAGGTCTCCATGCGCTCCAGGCGCCTGCTCGTGATTGTAGCCTGTTGTCTAGCTGCAGTCTTGGTACTGTTCTATTTTCTGCATGCACATCATCAGGTCGATGCGACCACCGAACCGCCTTCGGCAGCCCCTGCCGTTTCGGTAGCCACGGCACACAACGGTTTTATCGCCAATCAACTTACCGTAGCGGGCGTCTTTCAAGCCTTCCAGGAGATCGATGTCCATGGCAAAGTGTCCGGTTATATCCGGCATATCTACGTAGATATCGGCGACCGAGTACATCAAGGCCAGACACTAGCCGTGTTGGAGGTACCGGAACTTCAAGCCGAAGTTGCTGGAGCGCAGGCTGGCATTATCCAGACCCAACACAACATTGTTCGTTTGCAGAACGAGGTTGCCCGAGATCAGGCTGGCTATGCGGCCGTACATGCAAACTACATCCGATTGAAGCAAGCCTCGGACCAGCAACCAGGTTTGGTCGCCGCGCAAGAACTGGACGACGCTCTGGCGAAAGATCAAGCAGCAGCCTCGCAGGTCGATGCGGCCAAATCTGCCGTCGAGGCCGCGCAGGGGCAACTTGGCGTCTCGCGAGCTGAGAACCTGCGGGTTAGCAGCATGGCTCAATACGCCACCATTACAGCGCCCTACGACGGTGTTGTCACCATGCGGTACGCAGATACTGGTTCACTGATTCCGGCAGGGACCGCCGAGGGGCTCAATCAGGCGGTAGTCCGACTAGCGCAGAGTAGCGTGTTGCGCCTTCGCATGCCTGTTCCCGAACGCTCTGTTCCTCTCATTCATGTGGGTTCAGTTGTCACGGTTCAGGTACAGGCGACGGGGCAAAAATTCCCAGGTACTGTGGTTCGTTTCACTCGGGATGTTTCCAATTCGACAAGGACGATGATGACCGAAGTAGATGTAAACAATCCAACTCTGGCACTTACGCCAGGTATGTATGCAGCAGTGACCTTCAACCTGGAGCAGAAGAAAGACGCACTCATTGTTCCAGCAAGCGCCATCATCGAAGGCGATGAGCCTTCAGTCATGCTCGTGAACAGCAGCAACCGCGTGGAAAAGCGCCCCGTTGTGTTGGGTATAAGCGGCGCGAACTCTCAGGAGGTCACCTCTGGTCTCAAGCCTGGCGACCGAGTCATTATCGGTGGCCTTTCTTCACTGCAGCCCGGGCAACAGGTCACGCCTCAGGCGGCTAAGGGCGATCTCGACAATTATCAAAAAGAGAACCAGAAGGGCGGTCGGTAAATATGTCCTTCTTTGCCATTCGTTATCCGTTTTTTATTCTCATGGCCTGCATGATCGTAGTAGTTGTCGGGGTCGCCGCGATCACGGGTATGCCAGTTGACTTGTTTCCGCCGGTGAAGATCCCCGTGGTCGTCGTGGCGACCTTCTACGCTGGGATGCCACCTGAACAAATCGAATCTGACATCACCGACAGTGATGAACGCTTCTTTACTTTGGGAAGCAACATCAATCACATTGAATCGCGTTCGATGTCCGGCGTCAGCCTCATCAAAATCTACTTCCAGCCCGGTACTGATCCGACCGCAGCGGTGAGCGGGATATCCAATCTTGCAATGGCGAACCTGCGTCGTCTACCTCCTGGCACGCTGCCACCCGTTGTGCTTAGCTTTGACGCTTCAAATCTGCCGGTATGTTTGATTACGCTAAAGGGCGCTGGGATGAATCAGACGGAACTTAAAGATGTCGCCCAGTTCAGCGTTCGAAATCAGGTGGCGAACGTGCCAGGTGCCTCTGTCCCTCAGCCTTACGGAGGAACCTATCGCCAGATCATGGTCTACGTTGATCCCCTTAAACTTCAAGCCTCACAGCTCGGCATTATGGATATAGTGCACGCTGTTAACGACTCCAATCTCATTCTGCCAGCTGGAGACGTTCGCATCGGCCCGAAAGACTACAACATCTATGCCAACAGCCAAGTCCCCACACCCAACGATGTAAACAGCATCCCGCTTAAGACGGTAGGAAACGCCTCTATCCTGGTTGGAGACGTTGGACATGCGGTAGATGGAGGGCAACTGCAAACCAACATCGTGCGTGTCGATGGACAACACTCCGTTTACATCCCTGTACTTAAGCAGGGGGGTGGATCCAATACCATCACGATCGTCGATGGTATCCAAAAGGCAACGGCGCATCTTCTGGATATACCCCAACAATTGAAGACGGCCGTGGTTTTTGACCAATCGGTCTTCGTTAAGACTGCAATCAAGAACGTCATTAGCGAAGGAACCATTGGTCTTTGCCTGACCGGCGTCATGATCTTGCTGTTTCTTGGCAACGTTCGTGCGACGGTAGCGGTTCTCTTGTCGATTCCGATCTCGTGTATCGCAACATTTCTGATTTTGAACGCCTTCGGAGATTCAATTAATACGATGGTGTTGGGCGGCATGGCATTGGTGCTATCTCGTCTTATCGACAACTCGGTCGTTGTCTTGGAAAATATCTTCCGTCATTTTGAAATAGGAGAAGATCCCGTTAGAGCTTCGCAGGAGGGAGGCAAGGAGGTCCAACTAGCGGTCTTAGCGGCAACCGTCAGTACTGCGATTGTCTTTTTCCCTGTCGTTTTGCTCACGGGTGTCAGCAAATATCTCTTCACCGCGCTCGCGCTTGCCGTCGTGATTGCACTTTTTTGTTCCTATGTTGTAGCTATGACAGTCGTGCCCCTCTTCTGTTCGCGTTTCATCAAGCACACGGGGCACGGCAACGAACATGAGTCTGCCGAAAAGGATGACCCTGTGCCGGAACATATGCGAGGCGGCCATGGTCAGACGAATATCTTCGCGAGGACTGTCTATCGCTTCAACCGGGGCTTCGGATGGCTACAAGGACGTTACGATCGCGCGATTCATTACTGTCTGGAAAGACCGGGGATAGTCATTATGGTGTTCTCTATCTTCGTCGTACTTAGCTTTGCGCTGGCTCCACTTCTAGGCCACGCCTACTTCCCGCGCACGGACCCTGGACAGTTCGTCATCAACGTCAAGGCTCCAACTGGAACGCGCATTGAACTGACGGATCAATACATCGCTCGCGTTGAAGATGACATTCGTGCAGTCGTCGCGCCGAAAGACCTTAACATGGTTGTGTCAAATATCGGGGTGACGCCCGACCTCTCCGCGATCTACACACCGAACTCGGGCATGCACACTGCCTTTGTTCAAGTCAGTCTCAAGGAAGATCACAGTCTCAGCAGCTTTGAATACATCCAGCGTGTAAGGACCAAGCTCGCGTCCGACCTGCCCTCCATACAGACCTATTTCCAAACCGGAGGACTCGTTGATTCCATCGTCAACCAAGGGCTACCAGCGCCGTTCGACATTCAGGTGAGCAGCAACGATATGGAGGGTGGATACGCCGTAGCAGAGCAGCTCGCACGGGAGATGCGTGCCCTGCGCGGTGTGAACGACGTACTGATTCCTCAGGACGTCGATTACCCGGGGCTCGCACTCAACATTGACCGCCAACAAGCAAGCCTCGAGGGTCTGACGCCGAAGACAATCGTCGATAGCGTGATAACTGCCATGACTTCCAATGGCCAGGTAGCGCCGAGCTACTGGATCGACCCGAAGACCGGAAACAACTACATGCTCACCGTTCAATACCCGGAGACTCCGGTCCAGACGCTAAACGACTTCAAACAGATTCCCTTGCGCTCGGCAGACGGCAAATACACCACTCCGCTCGAAACAGTTGCTTCGATTAAATCAATCAACACCCCCACTGAAGTCGATCACTATCAACTTCGCCGGGTCTTCGATGTTTACGTTATGCCCAAGGCGGAGAATCTTTCCGCGATTAGCAAGGATGTCGACAAAATCGTTAACGGGTTCCATCCTCCCCACGGCACGGTTCTTACGGTGCGAGGTTCGGTCAACAATATGAACGATTCCTTTAGATCGTTCGCTATTGGGTTGGTCCTCTCGATTGTGCTCGTCTTCCTCATCCTCATGGCACAATTTGCGTCCTTCGTCGATCCCTTCATTATTCTTTTGGCGATCCCCCCCGGCATCTCAGGAGTAATTCTTTTCCTACTCGTTACAGGCACCACCATCAACATCATGAGCCTGATGGGAGTCTTGATGATGACCGGCATCGTGGTTTCAGACAGCATTCTGATTGTTGAGTTCACAGGTCAGCTTCGTGAGCAGGGCCTCAAGCTTGAGGAAGCCATCGTTACCGCATGCAAGGTGCGTCTGCGACCGATCCTCATGACAACTCTGGCAACAGTCCTTGGCCTGATTCCCATGGCCCTTGCAATTGAAGCGGGAAGCGAGCAGTATGCTCCGCTCGCCCGTGCAATTCTGGGTGGTCTTACCGTATCTGGAATTGTTACGGTCTTTCTGGTGCCGAGTGCCTATCTGCTCATCCACAGACGTATCGAAGCCCATAAGGGCACTCCCGGAATCAATGAAGCTGGAAATACACCACAAGGAATTGAGGCGACGGCATGAGACAACAACTCCTTCTCCTTTTGTTTGCACTTCCAGTTTCTGCACTGTCGCAGACAAGAGCGACAGATCTGCCCATTGCACCGGGTCCAGCGCCTGACCCTCTGAAGCTCTTCGCTTCAGGCCAAGCTCCGGCCCAGCAATCAATGTCGAACTCTCCCACATCTCAAGAACCCGGAGTCGAGCAAAAGACTTTGCTGTATCCCGGAACCCCAGTTACTCCGATAACTCGCTCAGAAGCTGAGGCCATCGCCCTTAAGAACAATCCGCGCATCACTGCTAGTCATCTTCTAGCGCTGGCCGCAGGGCAGGTTACGCGGCAGACTCGGTCTGGAGATCTGCCGCAGATCTACGGTGCTGTCACAGCGGAAAAAGCCGAGGATGGAAGCCGGATCGGAGCAGGCGCGCTTACGGATTCCCGTCTCTACACTCACGCTGGTACTGGTGGCACACTCTCGCAATTGATTACAGACTTCGGTCACACTCGTGACCTCGTTGCAACCAACAAACTCCAGCAGAAGGCGCAAGACAGAACGACCGTCGCGACTGAGCAGGATGTTTTGATGGCCACCGATGAAGCTTTTTACCGGCTGCTCAATTCACAGTCGCTCCTGAATGTTGCCAAAGCAACTGTAGCTGCTAGAGGCGACGTGCAGAACCTTACGTCGGCCTTAACAGGGAGCGCACTGAAGAGCGACCTTGATCTCAACATAGCCTCCGCAGATCTGTCACAGTCGCAACTACTGCAACTCGATGCCGAGAATGCCGTTGCTTCGGCAAGTGCGGCCTTAGCGGCTGTTCTCGCGGCTCCCCCGGACACGGTTTATCAGGCAGTGGAAGATCCCGGCACAGCTCCACCTCCACCCCCTGCTGCGAACAGCTCGACGGCATTGAACACTGGCGCACAGACACAGCGGCCCGATTTACAAGCGCTACGGCTGAATGCCCAGGCCTACCAGAAATTTGCTCGCGCCCAGCGACTGCAGCTTCTACCCACGATTTCAGCGTTAGCCATTGGGGGCATAATTCCCATCTCCCCGGACGGCATTTTCATCCCACATTGGTACGCCAGTGGAGGAATCAACCTGTCCGTACCTGTCTTTACAGGCTTTCGAATCAGTGCCCAGGCCGAAGAAGCTCGGTTCCGTCAGAGAGCTACGGAGAAGCAAGTACAGGACCTCTCCGACACGATCGCTCGCGACGTCCGAGTTGGAATTTTGAACGCACAAACAGCTTTTCGGCGGATCGGTGTGGCAGAGCTGTTCCGGAATCAAACCGCACAGGCACTTGCTCTAGCGCAGACCAGGTACAAGCTTGGTCTCAGTTCAATCGTCGAACTCAGTCAAGCGCAGTTGCAAAGTACTCAGGCAGCAGTCGCTGCAGTCAACGCTCGGTATGACTATCTGCTCGCGCTGCGCTCCCTCGACTATGCCCGAGGCCAACTTGCACCCTAACAACTTGAGGGCTTCTGCAAAGATCTATTTGGTTACCTGAATGAAGCATTGTGTAGACCGAAGGAATATCGATTACCAAGAAAGTCGCACGGTTCTTTGGGTTAGCTAAAGAATGCCGCTAACTCCGCTATTTGGCTCTAGGCGGAGGCTTTCTTCATAGCTTAGATCGTCGGAATACCTAATATTCCAAGCTGCTTGCGTGTGTCACTGTCCTACCGTCAGGGCTGAAGCCGTTCACTCGAAGGAAAATTGTGACTCACTTCGCAACATGTGAACGTAAAGCCATTTCTCGGAAAATGAAGCCACCCCTTCGCAGGAGAGGGCGAACCGTGAGCCTCCAGGAGTAATTGATGGAATTCAAACATTGATTATCTGCTGATCGGGTGGGAAAGCTTTCATGAACTCGATGGCAATCCGGTGGGCACGCTAAGGTTCGCCTCGCTGTACCAGCACAATACTGACGCACTCTGTGACAACCCTTGTCGTCGCGAAAATGACCATGCTTCGGATATATATGCGGTGGCACCAGCTGCGGGATTTGCGGAAAGCGGATGCGAAATCGTCCAAGTCGGCCTCGGATATTGGTACGCCATGAATTCTTAATTGTCCGCGAGCACGACGTAGACCTATCCGGCTCCCCGACGACGCAGATGCTTCAGGAAACGGGGACGGTTCGCGAATGTGGGGTACCAGACTGTGCTGGAGCAGTCGCGGCATGTGAGGTTAATTTCAGCAGCCATGATGTCGATCGAGGGCCTGACGAACCGGGCTTTGTTGGCGATCTCAAACATGGTCCACTACGAAGGCATCTGCTCCCGAGCAATCAGATGGTCGAGCAGATATATGTCGTCATCGACGAGCCTGCCATTACCCCTTTTCCAGCGTGCCGTGGAGATCGACCCGAGCTTCGCAATGGCGTACGCCTCACTCGGGTTGATGTATGGCTCTTCGGCGGTGAAGAGTGCCGGGCAGCTTACGTTTCTCAAACTCTCCGAGATTGACTGGATTGAGGCGGCGGATTACTACTCCTGCCTGCATATAGGCGCGAAGACACACCTCTTGCGTCGCAGCATGGCGGAACTCGATCAGGAGTTGGATCAGTCCGACTTTTGCCGGGTTCACCGCTCGGCTATCGTTAAGCTCGATCGCGTTCATGGTCTCAAGCTGAAGGAGAATGGTGAATACGACGTGCTTCTCCGAGATGGAACCAGACTTCGGTCGAGTCGGCGTACCGCAAGCAACTGAAATCCTGCCTGGATCTCCACGGTACAAGCGAATGAGGCGCTGAGGCTTCGCCGACAGCTTGGAAAGCTGACCCTCTTATTGGGATCTATTGCTCGAAAGAGCTTGAGCCCGTCATAGTGATGTCGGCTTGAATCGCTGTCAGCTCCGCGGCCCGGTTCCCTACTTCTAGCCTTGGGAAACAAAATGTTCCATTCGAGGCTCTGGTGCAAATATTGAGGTATGCACGTTGAGGCGACTGGAGAGGCAGCGCTAAGGCCCCGATCGAAAAAATGCCAGACAGGGCAAGGACCGCACCAGGGGCGGAACCAGTTCTCACTCCCTGGGGTGTTAGAGGAAGATAAAGTTCTCACGAACGACGCGGATATATCAGAGAAGTACGACATCGAGTTACTGTTCAGCATAGTAATTTCCTCTGCAGTACAAAACTGAGCAAGGTCACCGCTATTCCCAATTCGCCCTCAAATTATGGAATAGGCTGTCGGCAATTCGGTTTAAGGTAGGAATGCTCGATGCCCAAAGGCCACGGATCGCTCTCTCGTGAAGAGACCGCTATGTCTAGGAGAAAAGTCGACCATCTGGTTGTAAATCGTGGGCGTCGATTTACACTTCGCTTAGCAGGGCTCGAGCGAGACCCTGCTTCTCAAGACGTCTCGCCACCGTGTGAAGACTCTTTTGATCGGCCAGAAAAAATGATGATGCCAATGAACTCCGCCTCTTCGCCGCATCCCGTTCCCCTTGAGCAATTACCCAGGACTATCCAGTCGGGACCGCTCTATTTCTTCGTATTTGGAAATTTTCCGCTCCGCAATGGGAATAATCTTTGCGCAACCCAGTTTGGATACGTACAGGACTTCTGACTTCGGGCTCAGTCGCCGGTCGTTCTGTTATGGCTTTGAGGATTTGAGGTCAACCAGCTTACGTCCCACACGTTCGTAGGAGACTATTGTCTTTTGGAGGAATGCTCAGGAAGGTGCTGCTAGTAAAGAACACAACAGAGGTAACAGATCAGCTGGTTTGACGAAGCTGTCAGTAACGTCACTATGAGTTCCCAGAACGCACATTGTCAGGAGAAGCGAACTGCTTTGAGCAGAGCTCGGGAGAATAATTTGAAGACGTCTAATGTGCCTGTAAGCTGTCGAGGGTTTGAAGTCGTGCTGTGTTGTGCAGTCTTCGTATACGACGCCACTGAGGGCGTACAGAATGTAAAATCGTTATCTATCTCTATCATTAACAATGATGCTCCTGTTAGCGCGAGTGGATCGTTCGCAAATGCGTGTTTGTTGAACCTTATAATCGACTCAGGCGTCATTCAGTTGGTGGATGACTCAGGCGGAGCGTTTCTCACTACTACGGCGTCGGTAGGGACAGAGCAAACCCTGAGTAATTCTCAGTGCACGGTCCTCGCAGGAGGATCGTCTGTGAAGACTTCGACCAGCAGCGTGACTACCAATGTTTATTTGACTTTTGCCGAATCTTTTCATGGTGCAAAGAAGATTTATATGTCTGGTCAGAGCCATGCTCGGATCGGTGCTATAGGCACCCAGCAGAAGGGCATGCCTTCCGGACTGATCATGCAACGCTCGATTGCATTGCGGCGATAGACCAGCGCCATGTCCCAAACAGGGTATTCCGTGTCTCCGGGTTGCGCCGCTCCCTGAGGCCTTGTACCCGATGGCACCATCACCAGCGTGGTGTTGACGGCACCCGCCCCTCCGAACACAGGACCCACGTTCATCGTCTGACGGTCCCAGCCCGTAAGGCTGCCTTTCGCAGGGAAAACGCGATCCACCGTCAACCCCTGGTTGCCCCCAGGGTCACTGAAAGGGACGCTGAAGATGTGCTGCGATCCATCGAGAGCAACGTAGGGCTCCGCCCATCCGGCCTGGGGATTTGCTGGCCATGCCTCACCGAGCGCGTAGTCCTGCATGAACAGGCCGCTCACCGAGAGCGCCACTCGATTGCGAGGGGCTGTGGGCGGTACAGGCTCCGCTGGGTCGCCAGGTTCCGACGGATCAGGAGCGAACTCTCCAAGCGCAGAGAGCGGGTCAATGCCAAATGCTGCCGATACACCTGCGGTGATAAGACTGAACTCTCTACGGTTCATAGGGAACGATTCTCCAGGTTGGGGATTGGGGGCGTCGAATCCAAAGTCTGGGAATTGTAGCAGAAGGCGAATGCCGCCGGAATGTATGATTCTGTCATCAATTCCGCTTTCTGAGAGGATGCGCCTTCAATGCATCGTTTTTGCCTTCGGGGAGCTTTTTCCTTTTCTCGATTTTGCTTCTGCAGCCCGGTTGCTGGCGGGCGAGCCGCTCACGCTAACGGTAGATGCGACGGGCACTGCTCCGCATCCATGAAGTGATCCCGGTTAGGCCAGAGCCGTTGACGCTCTACTATCGGAAATGGATCCCCGGCGAGCATTCGCCAAGCGGGACGATTTCGAGCCTTACTGGTTTGAAGTTCGAAGCGCAATGGAAGACGATTGCGTAGCGCCGCGATCTGTTGGACGTATACACGCTACGCGCGCTGGAATTGGACGAGATTTTGCCGCCTAAATCTGCAGTAGCGGAAGCGGCGCAGGCGCACCAGAAGGCGCTAACGTTCTATGAACCTGCGGCGACGCGTACTTTAGTGGCAGATATTGTTTCGCGATTGCGACAACTCCGACCCGAGTGGCATTGGCATATCTGCGAATGCGACAATACTGAGTCCATTGCGCTGCGTGGTCATTGTTCATTTCGAATGAATCTTAAGTGGCAGAATGAGACACTGCAGCCATAAAGGAATGTGTGAAGAGATTTACAGAATGTGCTCATCGAACTCGAATGCAGCCGTATTTTCAGAGTTCCGGGCGGATTGTCGCCATCTCGGACAAGTGCTTCCTGTTCCCAAAACGGGCCTTCGCGGTGACTGTGATTTTGTGAAACGCGTTTCCAGAGCAGGCCATGGAAATGACAGAGTATGGAAAGCATGGAAAGCCAAGAAGCCAGCTTTCTACCCTTTCCACAATCCTTGGAAATCCCTTCGGGATTACCACATTCCCACGGCCTCGACTGCGGTGATATCTCAAGTTGCAAGACCGTGAGAGACCTAAATCAAGGGCCTTTCGACCTCAAGGGGTTTGTAATGGAGATCCTTGGTCCAAAGTGTAACGGAGGTTCCGGTACACTCACATGCAACTAGTCGCTCCGTATCTGACGCACAGCGAAGTGCAGCTGGCCACGCTGACCAGAGCCAGCACTGCGCAAGCGGATTGATCCAAACCGTATTCTGCATCCGGAGCAAACCAATCTCAGCGAACTAAGGCTCCTAAAAGGTATAAAGGTTCAGTCACGCTGTCGTCACGCAGCTTGAACCGCACTTTGGGAGGAGCCATGGGATCGTTGCCCTCGTTTCGTCTTGATGGTCAAACCGCGCTGGTAACCGGAGCAGCTCGCGGCCTCGGCCGCGCTATCGCTCTCGCGCTCGCCGAAGCCGGCGCAGATGTCGCCCTCGGTTTGCGCGATGTAGAACAGGATGCCGGCATTGTCTCCGAGATCGAGACGCTCGGACGCAAGGCACTGCCCCTGCAGATGGATATGAGCAACCTCGAACAGGTCCGTCAGGCGATCCAGGCGGTACCCGCGCAAGGGGGCAAGCTCGACATTCTGGTGAACAACACTGGCGTTGCACCGACGAACCTGGCACTGGACGTGCGCGAGCAAGACTTCGACCGCACGCTCAACATCAATCTCAAGGGCACCTTCTTCGCCTGTCAAGCGGCAGGCAAGGTGATGAAGGAACAGGGCGGCGGACGGATCATCAATATGAGTTCCCAGGCTGGCTTTGTTGCGCTGCCAACCGAGTCGGTTTATTGCATGACCAAGGCCGGCATCGCACATCTGACCAAGTGCCTGGCCGTCGAGTGGGGTCCTTACAATATCAATGTCAACGCGGTCGCGCCTACCTTCATTCACACGCCGGGAACGCAGCCGGTGCTCTCCTCGCCTGATTTCTACGCCGAGACGGTGAAAAACGTCGCTGCGCTTCATCGCATCGGGGAGCCACCCGAAGTAGCTGGGGCGGTGGTCTTTCTAGCTTCGCAAGCCGCGGCGCTGATCACTGGCCACACCCTACTGATTGATGGCGGCTGGACGGCCGTTTAGGCTATTCAAGTACGAGATCCCGGAGCATATGGCGATCATCGCCTCTGGGTCTGGCCCGAGGTCTTTCCAGCGACCTACGCACCGGATAACGACCCGATCATGAAGCGCTTCACGCATGAGAGAGCGCCGAGTACCCTGACTACGGCGTCAATACAGAGGTCTATACCGAAGGCTGCTTCCAGGAACTGGAGCTACTCGGGCCACATCGCGTTGTCTCAACCGGCGATTCTCTGTCGCTTAAGGAGGACTGGAATCTATTCACCGAAGTCGAGGTAGCCGACCCGGAAAATGTGGGTCTCCTCGACGCCGCGATAAGCTCCAGAATCCGCTCGCTGTTCGAAATCTTCTAGGAGCTTGTTGAAATTGGTTCGGTTTGCTTCAGGGCACGGCTTCATCCGTGCCCTAAGTACTGTGTCGACATTTGCGAACTTCCTGTATATAAGCCCATTGGTCTGTTATCGATAGTTCAAATTTTCAGTTTCCGGTTAGACCGTGCCCCGGGCATAACCCGCTCAGGGGGGAGATAGCCAGCAAACTTATTTCAGCGCGTGGGCGCCGGTTTCGGCTAGACTTGCGAATTCGCTGGCTTGTCGCCCGGATTGGACGCGCCAACTCCGCCTACCCACCACACACCGGCCGCAAGTGTTAACACTCCTACGGGCAATCGACTAACATCCTCCTAGAGGACCTCCAGTCATGAATCAAGCAGAGATGATCGCTCGATGGGACGAGCACATCAGCTATGAGTTTTCAACTCGTGATGTCTCTTCGACCATTGCGACAATGGTCGAGGACGCCTATGTCAACCATGTTCCGGTTATGACCGGCGGTTACGGCCATGAAGCCTTGCGCAGGTTTTATAAGGAAGACTTCATCTCACCAATGCCCGCGGACACTTCGATCCAGCTCGTCTCCCGCACACTCGGCCAGGATCAACTGGTTGACGAGATTATCTTCTCCTTCACCCATACTGAAGAGATGCCCTGGATGCTGCCGGGTGTTCCGCCGACTCACCGCCATGTCGATGTTCCTTTGGTTGTGGTCGTCGGCTTTCGCGATGGCAAGCTGGCGCACGAGCGCATCTACTGGGACCAAGCGTCTGTGCTCAAACAAATCGGGTTGCTCACGGATCCATCGCTTCCGGTATTTGGAGCCGAGACCGCACACAAGCTCCTGGATCCAGCGATGCCCTGAGCTCGACAGTCCGCGTGATCGGGAATTTATATTTCCTTTGTATACTGGTCGTCGCACTATCCATCGTGATCATGGTCAGGGCTGATTAGCACCCGCCATGAGTCGCCGGATTACCAAGCGCCAGGAGCCAAGTGGTCAATCAGCAGCCAGTCGCACCCCGAGCCGTCGCCTTCCCGTCTGATCGAATTCGTTCGCTCTTTCCCGCCCTCAATCAGGAGCCGGGTTTCATCTTCTTTGATAACGCCGCCGGCGCGCAGATTCCCCAGGTTGTTTTCGACGCGATCAACGGCCACCTGTTGCATTGCAACGTGCAGCGCGGCGGCCGCTACGCCAAGAGCATGGAAGTCGACGCGACGATTGCGCGCGCGAGAGAGAGTGTTGCCGACCTCATCAACGCACGGGGCCCCAACGAGGTTGCTTTCGGCATGAACGCCACTTCGTTCCTCCGCCTGCTCAGTCTCGCGATCGGTCGCACGCTCGGAGTTCGCAACGAGATTGTCGTCACCGAACTCGACCACGAAGCCAATATCGCCACTTGGCTGCAACTTGAGCGCGAAGGCGCTAAGATCCTCTGGTGGAAGATGCGCGGAGACAATAATCTTCATGTGGAAGACCTCGCGTCGCTCCTGACTTCAAAGACCCGTCTTGTCGCTTGCACCGTTACCTCCCACGCCCTCGGTTCCATTGTCGATGTGGCTACTGTCGCCAAGCTGGCGCATGCTGCTGGTGCAGAGGTTGCTCTCGACTGCGTTCACTACTCTCCTCACGCTCTCATCGATGTGCAGGCTTTCGATTGTGACTACCTCGTCTGCTCCGGCTACAAGGTCTTCGCTCCTCATATGGGCTTCATGTGGGGACGCCTCGAGCTTCTGTACGAGCTCCCGACCTTCCGCGAGGACTTTATCCCTGATGCTCCGCCCGGCAAGATCGAGGCCGGCACCTTCATTTACGAGAATGTCGCAGGCATGGCAGCTGCTGTCACCTATCTCGAAACTCTCGGTAATAGCCTCGCTCTAAAGGAAGGAGGCGCTGAACCCGCATCGCGGCGCGACTCCGTCGTTCGCGCCATGACTTCCATACGCGGGTATGAAGCAACGCTCTCTCGCGAGATGCTCGAAGTACTGCAGGCTGCAGGAGCGATCATCTACGGCGTGGACGACCCTGCTCGCGTTGCCGAGCGCGTTCCTACCTTTTGCTTTAACCTTCCCAATATATTGCCCGCGCTCGTTACCGAAACCATGTCGAATCGCGGCATCGGTATTCGCGACGGCCACATGTACGCACCGCGACTGATGAAGCATCTCGGCCGCAGCCTCGACACCGGCGTCGTCCGGGCATCGATTCTCCACTACAACACCATCCAGGAGATTCACGAGTTCGGAAAGGTGCTCCGTGACATGGTTCGGAGTCAGTAAGCAAGACGCTTCCGGCCGGGCTTCGATGGCTTCTGCATCCTCCCTGGCGAATACGACCGAGAGCTCTCCGGAGCTCAAACGCAGCCTCACGCAACGCCAGCTCACCATGATGACGATCGGTGGTGCGATCGGAGTGGGGCTCTTCCTCGGCAGTTCCGTCACGATTCGGCTGGCCGGCCCAGGCGTCATCCTCTCTTATCTTTCAAGCGCTGTCATCGCGGTTATCGTTGCTTACTCCATCGCAGAGATGGCGGTCGTTCATCCTGTCGCTGGCTCCTTCGGTGTCTACGCCCAGACCTACCTGAATGAGTGGTCGGGCTTCGCCGTTCGCGCGACCTACGCCTTCGTGCAGATCATTGCCATCGGCGCCGAGGTGACAGCGGTCGCTATCTACTGTTCCATGTGGTTTCCCTCGGTTCCGCAGTGGGTCTGGGTTGTCGGAGTCTCGGTCAGCCTTATCGTTATTAATGCCATGCGCGTCGGCAACTTCGCCGAATTTGAATACTGGTTCGCAATCATCAAAGTCGTCGCGATCGTAGCTTTCATTCTCGTCGGCCTCGGACTTATCTTTGGCCTTGGGCCCGTCCGTGCTGCAGGCTTCTCGAATCTCACCGTCCACGGAGGTTTTTTCCCGCATGGACTGAGAGGCGTCTGGTTGGCTATGTCGCTCACGCTTACGAGCTACATGGGTGTGGAGATCATTGGTGTCACCGCCGGCGAGGCTGCGCAACCCGAAAAAACTATCCCCCGCGCCATGCGTACCGTATCCATTCGGCTCATTCTCTTCTACGTGCTCTCAATGATCGTGATGCTTTCGATGACACCGTGGGACAGGATGGGCAGCGGTATCACCGGTAGTCCGTTTGTATTGGCCTTCGCAGCGGTCGGCATTCCCTTCGCTGGAAACATCATGAATCTGGTGGTCATCACCGCCGCCATCTCAAGCGCGAACACGAATCTGTACCTCACGACCCGCACCCTCTTCTCCCTGTCACACGATGGCTACGTGTCTGAGGCGCTTGGTCGCCTGGGCAAGAATGGCGTTCCATACTTTGCCCTGATCGCGTCTACCGGCGGGATGGTAGCCGCGATCCTGCTCGCCATCATTGCTCCCGGACGAGCCTTCCTGCTGCTCTACGGTGTCGCGGTCGCCGGCATGTTCTTCGTATGGATCGTTATCCTGCTCACACACCTTGCCTTTCGCCGCTCGCTGGGCCAAGCGCGCCTCGCTCTGCTGCCGATCCGTCTGCCGTTCTCGCCTTACTCGCAAATCGCTGCCCTGATCACTCTCGCCGCCGTCACGATCAGCACCTTCTATGTGGAGGGTCTGCAATACACGGTCCCGAGCTTCATGCCATTCCTCCTGGTGATCACAGCATTTTACTATGTGCTAAAGCGAAGCAAGAATATATAGATGTCAAACTGTCCTGCAGATTCGCCGCAGTACGTCTTACTTGTCGCAAAATCGCCAATGTACCTCATTGAGCGTCCTGGATCGTTTCTGGACCAGTTACCAGGTCAGTACCAGCGGTTTCGTCGGTACGCGCCCATCTTAATCAAAATGCGAGAAGATGATCCAGAACAAGTTATTCCGTCTTGTGACCGTAAGTTGGGAATAGACACTAGTTGCCTGGAGACGCCGTGGCCAATCTGTCGCAAATCAAGCACGTCATCGTGGTAAATGAGTTCCGCGCAGTCGCCAGCATCGATACGGCCTCGTGAGCGATTCCAGTTGCAACGCTAAACTGGCCGTTTTGAACTGGCCTGAACCAGACAGCTCGAGACGGTTCGAAATCGATCAGGAACCCACAAGGCTCTCGGCACAGGACCCAATGAGTGATTGGCCTGATATTGCCGATTTGGAATTATTTCCAGTTTGCCCAACATCCGGGAGTCGGATCACTTCCCATGAGGCGACTTGTGAGGACTAACCGAGTGAGCGAGAATTCCCGAACGGCGGGAGCCACACTTAATTGCGAAGAAAGTGCTCGATTAACCTCTCCACGCCGCTTAGCCAACCTTCTCAAATACCCCGCGTTACTCCCGAAACAAATGATTCAGAACCGCATTCATCAGCGGATCGATCACCACTACGTCCGCCGGATAAGACCAGAATCCAATCAGATATCGAACCATCTCGCC
>Ga0302324_100011133_pt1 | contig 18512 bp, 18 predicted proteins | sample Palsa_T0_1_FD_201949 | JGI IMG/M metagenome (GOLD analysis project Ga0302324, IMG submission 201949) | Peat permafrost microbial communities from Stordalen Mire near Abisko, Sweden - Palsa_T0_1 | ecosystem: Environmental > Terrestrial > Soil > Palsa > Peat permafrost | place: Sweden: Abisko... | reverse complement strand
CTCTACGATAGCGACGAACCCGCGCAAGTAGCGAAAGCATCCAGCAAGATTGCGACGAACGGAAGCAACAGACGGAGCCGAAAAGATGAGGTCCGCTTTCTCCGAGAGCTTCGAGAACAAGTGCGCCGGATGCGCGAAGACGACCAGCACTTGTTGTTGTTCATCGCTCGGAAAATGGCCGGTCGCGTGCGAAGACAGCCTGGGGTAGAGGCCAAGACATCGGGCGCGAGACGGGTGGAAGGATAATGGCGGGCAGGGTGGATGGCAACACATGAATACGACTGTTGAGGACCGGTACAACCGAGCGCTGGGAAACGCAATACAGAGGGAGGCTCATCTTCGTTCGCCTCGGCCTCCCCGAGGCAAGCTGATGGACTTGCGGTGCCCGGATTGCAACAGTGCGGACCTGAACAGGGTTTCCCTGGCGTACCAGGAGAGCGTCCGTCACGTAGACACTCGAACTCGCCTCCGTGCGTTTCTGTTCGGGAGCGATGGACCGAGTCTAATCGTCGGCAAAGCGGTCACTCAGGGCGTTCATTGGACACAGCTTTCGAACGTTCTCAGTCCGCCAAGGAAGTGGTCTTACGCAAAGCTCGTTCTTGGGACCTTGGTCGTTACTGTCGCCGCTCTATTCGCGTATGTCATTTTCGTCTCGTCCAGTCCACCACCAGTGACTACTCTTCCCATGAAGATGTACGTCTTCGTTGCGCCTGTGGTCTTCCTGGTTCTTGCTTTTGCCGTGTGGTGGCACAATCACCTGAGATTCCCGCGGGAATACGCGCGATGGAACCGCTCATTCATTTGCCAAAGGTGCGGAGCGGTTAGCCAGCACGAAGTGCCGTAGATTCGTTTTTCCTACGGACTACCGTGCGCTCCAATACGGTAAGCCAGAATTACGAGCGCCGCCATGAGAAATAGGATCGAGGCAAACGATATCCAAATATATGGCCACACGTTGTTGCGCATCCGCCGAGCGCTGCGCATACCGAGCGGAATATACTCGCTTGCTTTGCTAGGCTCTCGCCCCTGACCACTACGCACTCGTCACTGCTCCTGACTCCGCAGAACCAGCCCACGCAATCCACTCATTCACTCGCCGATAACCCCCTGTTGAGTGACCTGCGCTCACACCGCAACCGGAGTTGCCCGCTTCGATCCCGTCCCAGCGGCCCTGGGCGATTTATGATCTCCTCAAGACCTTGATCGCCCAAAACCAATCGACCTCTGGCGATCCGAACGGTCTACCGCGTCGCTCCCAGTGGTAGTAAGCGTGTAGGGCGATTTCTTCATGGGCCATTGCGCGGCGCGTTTGCTCCGTTTCGGGCGGCAGAATGCTGGCGTAGACCGTCATCGTTTCCCAAATTACGAGTTCATAAAGGGCAGAGAGGGGATCGTCGTGTGCACTTCCTCTTCTGATTCGTAGGCCTGGTCCCAAATGAACGGGACCAAAGGCAAACGCAGCCATCACCCGGTTCACGAGTTCCGGCGTTTCCGTGGGAAAGATAATTGTTATCTCGTAAGGAGGTTCCACAATCCTTCCGTCGGCGAGCCAATATTCGCAGCCGCGAACGATCTTCTGAATTACCGCGTGAACGGTTTCGACTTCGATGGTGAGTTGTCGCTGCAAACTTACTGGCGCCTCGGGATGTGGACCGAGTCCAGGAATGACGTGCGACAGGATGTCAGGTGAATACGGCTCGGATTCACGCAAGAGTTTGCGTCGGCGTGCCTCGCGGTGCGCTTTCTCCTCAGGGGTTAGACCTTCAACTCCGAGACCCATCGTTCTGCGGACTCGCCCGTATAAACCCCTTGCGGCGGCCTTGGTCGGATCGATGCAACACGCGAAAAAGATCAATAATTCTTTTTCCAGGGCGCCGAGTTCTCCATTGCATCGCCCGCAGCTCGGTGCAGTCCATCGTTCAAGACCTTTCGGAGTGGTGTCCGGATACCAAGAACTCGGAAAAGCGTGGTCTTTGGTGGGCTTGACCAGGGGTTCCCGGCAATGAATGCACCGACCGTCACTCTTCGGCCGTCTGATTCGCGCTGGTGGTGGCACGACGCTAGGATGCCCCTTGCAGGCCGGGTCGTAAAGATAATCTCCCTAAGCTCGGGCGACCCGATGAGGACCGCCCCTAATCACTGTCTCTGATGCTCGCTCGCCACTAATCACCGAAGTCGAGTCCCTACTCAGGCACCTTATTTTCGGGATCACAGGTACGTGAAGGGCAAGCCCGCCGAGCGATTCTCACCCACCTCGCATCGCTCGAAAGAAAGCTCCGGTCGTCCTGCAAGTATAGGAAACACTCGGAGTCGCCAAGGTCATTGGGTTGGGGAGCGAATTCTGTCGCACAGCCGATGACATACTCTATGTAGGCGTCGGCATAGGCGGAAAGCAGTGGCTCTGCGTGGTCGTACTCGGCCTTGGTTGGCTCTCGAGGAACCTGATCTACGATTAAGAGCGCTCGGTAAAACGCGCTTTTAACCACAAATTCTCTAACCTCCACGGACCTCATCGCCTTTGCGAACTTCTTGCCGTCTTCCTGCCCAAGTTGCTTGGATCGCCCTTTGGCTCTGGCCGCAAGATAACCAGGAATGTGCTGGTCCAGCGCTTCGACGACTCGATCCCTAAAATCATTCCAATGATATTCGCGCCACTGCGCCGCGATCGAAAGTTTCACGATTCGTGTCACTCTCGCGCCAAAGTCATTTACTCCCTGATCGAGTTCGGCGGGCGACGACGCTTGCGCAATTGCTCGGAATCCTTCAATCCAGTCCATCTTAGGTCCGGCAGCTTGGAATCCCCACAATTTCGCCAGGTGAGACTCACAATCTTCCGCAATTTCATCGGCGTGGGAAACAACCGCCTGCGCCGCGGCTTTTCGCTCAGGAAATGTACGCTCATCAATACGTGAGGCTAGTTCAAGGAAACTGGTGGGTGTTGCGATAAGACGATTTCCACCTGACTTGAGTGCCGCTGGATCGCGACCTCCTGAACCGATGTCGTACCACACGTTCGTATCCGCGAGGAGATTCATGCGTACACTCTACGCCCCCTTTTAGAAAACGATTAGGATAGGTCCCTATGGAAATGGTAAAGCAGAGACCGACCGACGATGGCACGATAGGAATGGATTGTGGTGTGTGCGTCATCGCGATGCTAGCCGATTTATCTTACGAGAAAGTTCTCGCGGACGTTCCTAACTATCGCGCGACATCGAATCACGACTGGATGCGCTACTTGAACCTCCTCGGCTTTCAAGTGGACCAAGTGGATGAAGACGCTCCGCCACCCGGCTATTGCCTCTATTGCGGAGTTACTGCGAACCTCAACGGCGAAGAAATCCGTCACGCAATTGCCGTAGACGAGGAGGGCAGAATTTTTGATCCGGCGAACGGCGCGCCGGAGCCCGGTAAGTTCACCCTCCAGCAATGCGTTGCGTACGGAACATTCAAAATCCATAGTTGCTTCACTGTCCGCGACCGTCGGCTGATGTAGCCCGCCGCGATCGGTACACTCGGCTTACGGCCTCGGCTGTCGACTCTTGTCGAAGTTTTTGTGTCCTGCACGAACTGCAATCCGGTTCACGTACGAGAACGCAGCGGCTTATCTCGTTCACAAAGCTATCCAAGTAACCCACATCCTGGCGGTCCTCGTCGCTCAGACCGCCGGGCGATGGCCTTGCCGTCCCTTGGCGAAACTCGTCGCGCCGAGGCTGTCGAAAGTGTCGCTTCCGCCGGCGATTCCCGTCGCTTCCGGCGGCAAATTTTCGCCCCTTCTGTGAGTCTTTTCCGTTTACTCACCTTTATGTCAATGAGGGGAGTTCTCGTCGCATCTTCCCCGTAAGCCGGCCGGAGCCGTACCACCTCGGTTAGCCGCCTGGCATTGCGTTCGGCTCACAAATCCCGAGCCGGGCGCCAAGCTAGCAACCCTCTGCACGGAGCATGTGCTCTACGTGTGCCTTACGAACGACCGGGGCACCTCTCGCAGGCCAGTGGTTCTTGTTGGCGCTCGGAGCCGGAGGCTCCGATGCTGCGGGCGCGGCGAGAACTCTCCGTGATTCTTCGCGAAAACACTTGTGATCCGGAGGAGGAAATTCGAATGAGTAAATCTTGGCGAAACAATGTTCCGTTCAAGCAAGTTGGGCGAAATCTCGCGGGCATCGCGGTCAGTTTACTTCTTGCGGCGCCCGCGTTCGCACAAGGCGCCGGCAATTCCCCATGGGAAAACGCCGTCAACGTTTTAGAGACGGCCTTCACCAGCACCATCGCTCGCGGGCTCTCGCTCGTTGCAATCGTAGTGGCTGGTCTTACTTTCGCCTTTGGTGAAGGTGGCTCGAAACGCGTACTTGCCGGCGTGCTCTTCGGCGTCGGCATGGCCATCGCCGCCGTGAATTTTCTCGCTTGGCTGTTTCCCGGCAATTGAATCAACCGCGTCCGAACGGAGAAGCGCATGGCGGAAGCTAGACGAATCAACAGAGTGCATCGCTCGCTTTCCCGGCCGCTGACCATCCTTGGGGCCGAGCGAAAGCTCTTTTTCTTCGCCATGTGCCTGGGCGCGGCCACTTTCAACCTGCTCAACAGCTTGTTCGGAGGGCTGCTGATGTTCTTGCTGCTCTATTTCATGGCTCGTTGGGCCACTCAAACCGATCCGCAGATACTGCGTTTTCTCCTGACGGCCGCGCGGGTACGCGCGCAATACGACCCAATGAAATTCACTCCGATAACAATCCGAAGGGATGGCCATGCTCAGGCTTAACCGAATCTTCAAAAACTACAACGAGGCCGGCTCTCTATGCGAGCAAATCAATCTCTACGGCTTCATCGGTCCGCAAATGTTTCTCACCAAAAGCGGAGACATGGGCGTCATCCTCGAAGTTCGTGGTGTGGACTATGAGTGTCTCGACGACGCATCGATTGACGGCTTTACCAAGCGCCTTGAATCGGCGCTGAAGTTGTTCGACGAAAACTATCGCCTTTACCAATACCTCTTCAAACGGAACAACGAAGCGATCCCGTACAAGCTCTACGCCAATCCGATCGTAGACACCGCAATCAAGAATCGCATCGCCTACCTCGGCAGCAAGGCCGACACACTCTTCTCCATATCGGTCTATTACATAGTGCTCTACCAGGGCTTTCAAAACTTAAAAAGGCTCGGGAGTGCGCTCGCCGAGTTTTCCAAGAGTCCGAAAACAGCCGTCGCCAGTCTGCGGGCGCAATTCTCGTCTCAGAAACAGGCCCTCGTTCTTGAACGGCAGGCCAGCGCGGCGCAGACGTCGCTGCTTCAAAAAGCCCGCAGCTTCATCCTTCAAGTCAGCGACTTCCTCCCCATTCGCATGCTCGACAAGCAAGAAGCCTTCCGCGTTCTCAAGCGGACACTCAATTTCCACCCGGACAAACTCGAACTCGCCAAGCTCAAGCACGACACCTTTCTCGATTACTACCTCCCAGAATCTCCCATCGAGTGCCATCGCGGGCATCTGCGCGTGGACGATTACTACGTCAAGGTTCTGACGCTCAAGGAACCTTCTGCCCAGAGCTTTCCGCTAATCTTCAAACGCCTGCTCGAAGTCGAAGCGAATTATTACGTCGTGACGGAATGGAAGAAGGAAGATTCCGGCAAGATGCGCCGGGTGATCCAGACCAAGCGCCGCCATTTTCACAACACCAAGCGCTCGTTCGCGAGCCAAGTCAGTCTGAACGACGCGCCCACCCAAGACGTGCTCCTCGACGATTCCAAGGAATCCCAGGTTCGGGAACTGGGCGAAGGAATCAAGGAGATCGAGTTGCACGGGAATTACTTCGGCCAGTTTTCCCTGACCGTCGTGATTTACGACCTCGACATGGCCAAGGTGGACCGGGCGTGCGCCGATTTCTACAAAGTGTTCAGCGTCCATGACGCCCAGCTCTGCGAAGAAAAATACAACCTGCTGAACGCCTTTCTCGCGGCAGTTCCCGGCAACCACGCCTTCAACTTGCGTTCGCTCTATTTGCTCAACACCAACTATGCAGATTTCTCGTTCCTCTTCACCCTTCACTTTGGCGAGCCTCGCAATCAGCATCTCCGGCAGGAGTATCTCGCGGTCCTTGAGACCAACCACCACACACCGTATTTCTTGAACCTCCATTACCGCGACGTGGCACACACCATGATTCTCGGGAGAACGGGCGCCGGCAAGAGTTTCCTTTTGAATTTCCTCATCACCAATCTCCAGAAATACGATCCGCACACCTTCATCTTCGATCTGGGTGGGAGCTTTGAGAGCCTTACACAACTATTCGGAGGCTCGTACATTCGCGTCGGCCTGGAATCCGAGGGTTTCAAGATCAACCCGTTTTCGCTCCCGCCCACGAAAGAGAATCTCGATTTCCTTGCACTCTTCCTGAAAGTGCTGATCCAGGGACAGAGGGCGGGCGAGCTCGATCCGGCCACCGAGCGCGATCTCTTCCACCAAGTCGAAAACCTGTATGCGGTAGATCCAGCGCTGCGCACGCTGGGCGTGCTGGCGAATACGCTCGGGCATGACATCGCGAGCCGTCTTTCCAAATGGACCCGAGGCGGACAGTTCGGATTCCTCTTCGACAACGCCGAGGACACGATTTCGTTCTCCCGCTTTCAATGCTTCGACTTCCAACGCATGAGCCAGTACCCGGAACTGCTCGAACCGTTGCTCTTCTACATCCTGCATCGAACCAATGCCGTTATCGCGGACCGGCAGATTAGTTCCGTCTTCAAGGCCTTCTTCATCGACGAAGCATGGGTGTTTTTGAAGAATCCCGCCATTCAACGGTATGTCGTCGAGGCACTCAAGACCTGGCGCAAACACAACGCCGCCATGGTCCTCTCGACGCAATCCCTCGATGAACTCAAGCGCTCGGACATACTCGACGTAATCATCGAGAGCTGCGCCACCAAAATCTTCCTCGCCAACCCCGACATGGACCGCGATCTGTACCGCCTCCAGTTTCATTTGAACGAAAACGAAGTCGAGCTGATCTCGGGCCTGATTCCCAAGCAGCAATTCCTGATTAAGACGCCTGAGCTGGCGAAGGTCGCGAACCTGAACGTCGATCCGAAAAGCTATTGGCTCTACACCAACGATCCCTACGACAACAAAAAACGAAAAGAGGCTTTCGATACCTATGGCTTCGAAAAAGGTCTCGAAATCCTCGTGGGAGGAGAGCCTTGATTCTTGTCTTTCGTCTCCTCGCATGGACGGCGAAGTACGAACCGCCGCACCCGATGCTGTTTGTGCTGGCGGGCGTCCTCTCCGCGGCTCTGTTTTTGGCTTTGTTGATCGCCGGAGCCTATGTCGATCGTGACCCGAGTTCTTCACAACACTAGGACTTTCAAAAGGAGCAACCATGAAACAACGCGTTGGCAGTCAGTGGCAGTTAGGTTTTCTTCATGCGGTAGTGATTGTCGTTTTGAGTTCTGTCGTTTTCCCCCTCTCGCCTGTGCACGCCGAGACGGAAGCGGCGGCGCGCGTCGTAAAGTATTCGAAGGAAGACATTGTCCCCGTTCACGCCAAGCTCAGATTTTCAACTCTCATCGTCCTACCCGAGGACGAAGAGATCCTCGATTTCACCACCGGCGACAAGGAATTCTGGGTCATCAACGGCGCCCACAACCTCTGCTACGTTCACCCGGCCCAGGCCGGCATTCGCAGCAACCTGAACCTCATTACTGCCAGCGGCCACGTCTATTCCTTTCTGCTGACGGAAATTAGCAATCAACCCAATGTCGAACCCGATCTCAAAATCTTCGTCGAACCAAAGGAAGGCTCCGGTATCTCGACCAACACCGGACTGCGCGGCTATGTGAGCGCCGGCGAGGCGGAAGCATACAAGAAAGAACTCGAAACGCTCCGCTCCCAGACGGCGGATCAAATCCACGCGGCGCAAGCTCAGTCCGCCGCGCAGGTGGGACGTTTCCGCTCCAGCTACCCAACCAAACTCCAATTCGATTATTCCCTCGACCCGAAGGCGGCGCGGGAGCCGTTCCTGGTTTCCGTCATCTACCACGACGACTCGTTCACCTATATCAAGTGCGGCGCACGGGAAAAACCCGACCTCTATGAAATCAAGGACGGCAAGCCGAACTTGATCTCTTTCCAGTTCGAGAACGGAGTTTACATCGCACCCAAAATCATCGACACCGGCTACCTCGCCATCGGCAAAAAGAAAATGCCGTTTGCGCGGCGCGTTGCGGCGAACTGAGGACAAGTGATGAGCCAACCTGCCGAGATTCAGGAAAAAGCGCCCAAGCCGCAAGGCCTCCTGCCCAAGAACGTACAGTCGTGGCTCCTGATCGGACTGGCGTTTCTCATGGTCGCCATCATGTGGCTCACGGGAGGCAAGAAGCCGCCAACGCCAGCCAAAGCAGCGTCGTCGGGCGCGCCCGTCCAAGTGCCCCTCGAAGTCAACGAAACCAAAATCAACGAGTTGCAAAACCGGATCGAGGAATTGCAACGCCAACAGCTCGTGGCGCAGAGCGCTCTGGCTCAACAGACTCGCTTGCTCGGTGCCACGCCGCAAGATTCACAGCAATCCCAGCAGCAAAGCGCGTCCGGGAATCCTCCTGACCAGCGAGTGGAGGACCCCATCGAGGCAGAACGTAAGAGACGCGCTTACGTGTCGCTGTTTTCTTCGAACGTCGCTCTGACCTACCGCAAAGCTCCGCTTGCTCCGGTCGCGCCTGAATCGGACACAACTCCAACCGCCCAAAATCTTGTCCCTGTTGGACCCGACTCCCCACAGGTCGCGCAACTCTTGAAGGAGATGCAAACGAATCAGGCGTCACCCACGCCGGGCACTCCATCGCCCGCGCCAGTGCGAAACGATTCCGCGGAAGCCAACCCCGAACGAAAGGAGGATAAGCGCCCTGCCGCCGTGTCAGGTGGTACTGCCAACACGGCGGCGGGCAAAGACTACGTACTCTTCGAAGGAACCATTCTTGAAACCGTTCTCATTAACCGCCTCGACGGGGGCTTCGCCGGTCCCGTCGAGTGTTTGCTCTCAACCGACGTGTACTCGAACGACCGCCAGTACCTTCTGATCCCCGCAGGATCGAAGCTGCTCGGTGAAACCAAAAAAGTCGACACCTTCGGCCAGGCACGACTGGCCGTCGTGTTCCATCGCGTGCTCATGCCGGACGGGTATTCCGTCAGCCTCGATCAATTCAAGGGGCTCAACCAAATCGGCGACACCGGGTTGCGGGACCAGGTCAACAACCACTACCTCCGCATCTTCGGAGTTTCGCTCGCGATTGGAGCGATCGGCGCGGTCGCGGAGGGCGGAACAGCAGGCTCTCTGAACGAATCCAGTTCCGATCTCATGCGCCAAGGATTCGCGCAAAGCACCGCGCAGTCTTCGGCGCAGATTCTCGACAAATTCCTCAACATCATGCCCACAGTGACGATTCGCGAAGGACACCGGGTCAAAGTCTATCTCTCGGGCGATCTCGCAGTACCCGATTACAACAACCACAAGATGCCTTCCGATCTGTGAAGGCTAAAAGGAGAGGAGTCCAATGAAAAGAAAGATTCTAATTTGCTTGCTTGTGTTGGGATTAGGAGTTGGTTCGGCGACCGCGCAGTTCGGCAATGGCGTCGTTTTTGACCCAACCAACTACCACAACGCTTTGCTTCGTTACTACCAGCTCCAGCAGCATCTGATGGAACTCCAGAAGAGCTACGCGAAAATCACCGGCCAACTTAACCTCGCCTTACAAATGGCCCAGTTCGTCAAAAACATGCCCGCCCGTTACCGCGCGCTCTTTTCGCAGTGGAGAAATGTAACGTCGCTCAACACTTTCGGGAATACGGTCTCGTGGATTAACGGCATCAACACCGGCGTGCTTCCCAACATCAACACCGGATACCTAAAGGCGACAACTCCCCTCTCCCAATACAGTCCGTATGAACTGTCGGGAATGAACGCTTCGGAACTCGGGCGCGTGCAGTCCCAGTACGCGTCCATCGAACTTTCCGACGGCGCGAACATGAACGCCATGGCCACCATTGGTTCAATCCGTGGCACTGCTGACAACGTTCAGACGCAGATCGGAAACCTCGAACAAGATTCCTTTTCGGGCGACTCCGGTCTCAATAGCGAAGTGTCCGTTCTGAACAAAATCAATGCGGCCGGTGTTTTGACCCTCCGCACCGTCCAGGACTCGAACAAACTCCTCGCCTCGCTTTTGGAACAGCAAACCATCATCGCCAAACAACAGCGCGACGCCACAGCTAGCGCCATTAACACCGATATCGGTCGCCAAGAGAACATGGCCGGCAACATGGCCCAGGTGACCGGAACCATCACCGACTCACTCCAAAACTTCCGCATGCAGTAGGCGTGCGGAGATAGATACCCGGCGTCGAAGGAGCTGACGGCAATGCAAACCGATTTCCTGCAGTACATCTTTCAGGCGATCAACAACTTGCTCACCCAGAACCTCGGCTTCTTCGACGCGATGGGCCAGAATCTTTTCCGATCGTTCGCCACGATCCTTATCGCTTGGTTCGGAATCAAGTCCGCTCTCGCTTCCGCGAGCGGCAGGCCCTCCTTCCAGTTCGACCATTTTGCGAGTTTGCTTCTCACCATCAGCTTTGGGTTCGCGATGGTCAATTACTACAGCACGCCCATTCCCGGCGTTGGAATCAGTTTCCACAATCTCGTCACCAACGAGGCGCAGTTTCTGTCGAGCCAGATCGATCAGGCCCAGCTGCAAACAGTGGTCTCCCAGGTTGCGGATTTCGAGTCCCGCATGGACTCCCCCAGCTGGGGAGATTTTCTTGGGACTGCGATCTACGTTATCGTGACCATCCTGCTCGCCGCTGCGCAGGCCATAGCGATTGTGGTCATTGCCTACGGGTTCATCGCTACTGCGGTTTGCGTGCTGGTCGGCCCTGTCTTCGTACCGTTCTTTATCGTTCCGAAGATGGAGTGGCTCTTCTGGGGATGGTTCCGCTGCTTCATTCAATATGCGTTCTATCAGGTGATCGCCGCAGCCGTTGTGTACGTGATCGGGAACCTCATCCTGGGCGCGCTGCGCCTCCCGCCGGCGGGTACGCTCTCCACCGCCCAGCTGATTGGCTGGTTTCCTGTCCTCTTCATCACCTTTCTCGCTTCGATCTATGTCCTCCTGAAAATCCCGTCCCTTACCAATCATATCTTCAGCGGCACCGCCGGAGGGTCGTCCGCAGGCCTACTCGAAGCGCCCGCCGCAGTCCTGAACAGGGTGATGTGATGGATCAAGATCCGAGCTTCCATGACGCGAAACGTTTGTATCTCGAATCCTGCGGTGATCCGATGGTGACGAATACTTATCTCAAGATTGCCCTCGCCCTGCTGTCCATCGTTTGCGTGGCCCTCGCTCTCATCGACCTCCGGACCATCCGCACGTTCCAGAACTTTCGCCCGCTCGTCATCCGGATCGACGATCTCGGCCGCGCCGAGGCCATCAATTACCACAACCTTGAATACAAGCCGCAGGATGCCGAAGCGAAATATTTTCTCTCCGAGTTCTGCGCCCTGTATTACCGCCGCAACCGCTACACAATTCAGGACGATTTCTCGAAGTCCTTGTACTTCCTCGACGGCAAGCTCGCCGACGGCATCTTCGATGCCTACCGCAAGGACGACATCATCAAGAAATTCATCACCAACACCGCGGCGCCCGAGATCGATGTGGACGTGAAGAAGGTCGCGCTCGAGGAGATGCAAACACCACCCTTCCGCGCGCGAGTGGACTTCTACATGGTCTATTACTCGCCCGCCGATCACAGCGAGATCAAGCGCGATCTCTACACCGCGAATTTTGTCTTCGTTTTCAAGTCTCAGGTGCCCAACGAATTGATTCCAATCAATCCGCTCGGAATGACCATCACCTACTTCCGCGAAGACCAGGCGTTCAAATGAGAATCCCGGTCCACGCGCAAACCCAAGAGGTCGCGGGCGGACGCAGGGCAACGTCGTCCCAACCTCGGCGAGCCACCGCCGACCTGCTGCCGCAGCTGTACTCTTCCGCGCGGCCACATCCCAACTCACGGGCTTCTGCCACTGGAACAACCGGCGCACCTCACGAGGGCCTCCTTTTCGCCCCGCTTTCCGCCCGCTCCCAGAAGCTCAAAAGGTTGGTGGCAAAACCCTCACGGAAACCGGAAGAGTCACGATGATCGCGAACGCCCTGCTCTTTACCATCGTCATGTTGCTCGCCTACGGTTTTTGGCTCCTCGACCAGTTGAAGTTCATGGCCCGCTACAAAGCGGTCCTGTACCACTCTTACGGAACAACGATCCTGATCTTCCTCACCGTCCTCTTCCTCAACCTGTTTGGTGCGGCGCTGGCCATTGGCCGCCGCTTCTTCCTCAAGAATACCGGGCGCAAACTCTCGCATCTCGACAAGCAGTTCAACGTCAGCCATGCGGACTTGCCCGTTCCCGCGAACGAGGAGGATTTCAACTAGTGTCGCGCGACGCCTTTTCGCACGATCCGCAAGACACGCGTGACAGTCGCGACACGTCCGCAAGCCGCTCCGTCCGCCAACGCAGATCACCACTTCCCGACGCGCCGGCCAGTAGGAATCCTGCGCCGGACGCCGCTGACCGCAGCGATAGCACTGACGCTCGGGAGCAGCAATCCACTCGCGAGGAACGCAGTGATTCTCGGCGCGCCTACTTCGTCCGGGACCGCGCCTATCTCCTCCGCGATTCCGAGATGCACTCCGTTAAGGAAATCGGCAAGTTCCGGGTGATTGCGGTGCCAGACCTCGCAAAGTATGCCTACGGCGGAAATCGCGAGCGGATGGACGAAGATATTCGGCGGCTGGCCCGACACTCTCTGGTTAGTGACAAGACCGTTGAAATCTCACAGAAAAAGACGCTGCGAATTGTGACACTTACGAAAGCCGGTCACTGGCTCCTGAAGAACACGAACCAACTTCCCGACGATCAGCCCATCTACCACGGTTTGCTGAAACCGCGCGAGGTCAGACACGACGCCGATCTCTACCGGCTCTATCAAAAAGAGGCAGCCCGCATCGAGCGCGGCGGAGGCCGCCCCGTCCGCGTGGTCCTCGACTATGAACTCAAGCGGAATCTGAATCGCGACCTGGCCCGGATGGCGCCGGAAAAAGACGACCCGAACGCAAAGGAAAGAATCGCCGAGAAGCACGGCCTGCAAGTTGTGAACGGAAAGATTCCCGTGCCCGATCTGCGCGTCGAGTACGAAACACCGGAACTCGAGTTGCGTCACGTCGACCTGGAACTCGCGACACGCGACTACAAACCGCGGGCGATGGCCGCGAAGGCCGCCGCGGGCTTCTCGCTCTATGGGCGTTCGGAAGACACATCGCGCTTGCGCCGGGTTCTCGACGAACGCGAAATCACCGCGCGAATTCTCACGCTATGAATATTTCCCCTGTCCACCTCGACGCTCTCCAAGCTCTCGGCTACACCGAAGCCGAGGCCCGCTTCCTCTACATTGTGGCGACGCATTCAGGCTACTTTGTTGCACGGCAATTCCTCACCTTCACCGGCACTCATTGGGGTCAGCGCACAGCCACCTTCTGGAACAAGCTTCACACCAAGAAACACGCGAGGACTGAGCGCTTTCCAAAGAGCGGAACGGTCTATCATCTGTTCTCCCGCCGTCTCTACCGCCAGATCGACCGCGAGAACATCCGCAATCGCCGGCAACACGAAATCGAATACATCCATCGGCGCATCGGAATGCTCGACTTTGTCCTCTCGAACCCGCAGTGGAAGTACTTGGAAACCGAGCCGGAAAAAGTCAGTTTTTTCCGCGATCAGCTGAAAGTCCCGATTCACTTCCTTCCTTCGAAGATCTATCACGGGCAGAGAACTTCCCAACCCACCATTCGCTACTTCGTCGACAAGTCTCCGATGTTTCTCGCGGGTGACGCTTGTCCGACCGTGGTCACGTTCACCTACCTCCAAGGAAGGGAGGCAAGCCTCACGGAATTTGTGCACCATCTCGAAGACTACCTCGCGCTCTTTCGGCAGCTCTCAGCATTCCGATTTCTTTATCTCGCGAGAGTCGACTGCCATTTCGAAAAGGCCAAAGAACTTTTCGATTCTCTGGTGACCATTCCGCTCGGATCGGACGTTTCTTTGGACGTGCTCCGCTATTTCCAAATCCGCAAGGCCTGGGACCTCGGCCGGTACACGTCTCTAACCGAGGCCGACCTGATTTTCCGTAATCAGGCCAAGGCTCGATTCGCGGGGCAACGCTTCGAGCATCTCTATCGCGGATGGAAGGCTGGACGAGTGGCGGATTCCGAGGTACGCCACGACTTCGGCGGTAGCAGCCGGCATGTCGCCGTGCATTTCGCTGCCGAGGTGCTTTGCCGTCCTAAGGTTTCCGGACACGAAACGGAGGGAAAACCATGAAGAGGGTAAGAAGTACACACTTCAGCCTCGTCTTCGCCAAGTTCTTCACCCTGTGGTGCGAGCAATTTCTTGGAAGCGTGGGAGATAGAAAAGCAATGCAACCGAAAGTCACCGTGGAAAAAACACCAAATCGGGCGGGAGCGACCCCACTTTTTCGGCTTTCAGCCGCCCAAAAAGTTCGTGGGGTCGCTCCCGCCCTTCGGCACGGTAAATCGTGCCGGCCGTTTTTTCCACGGTGACATGGGCGTCGAGGAAAGACACATCATCAGCGGAGGAACACTATGCCGATCGTTAAGAAAGCACCTGGGATCATGACCCGGGAGGTAAAACTCGAAGAGCCGGTCAACGATCTGCTCGAAGACTATGCTCGGTTCATCGAGAGCAACGCGGATCACGTCATCAACGCCGTCCTGAAGAAGGTGCTTTGGCGGGACCAGGACTACCGCAAGTGGCGCGAAGTGCGCCGAACGGCACAGCAAGGCACTGACAAGGTTCAATCGACAGACGCACGCGGGAGAGCCTGATGCAGCGACTGCTCGAATCGCGCGCCTTCATCGCGGCCATTCTCGCCATGGCTATCGGGGCGTTCCTGTTTTACACGCAGCCCTTCCCCGAACATCAGATCTTTCTGCGTGTTATTGCCGTGCGCGCTCCGCAAGCCTTCTTGAGCTTCCAATGCATCTACTACGCGCTCTTGTTCACCACACCCTACCTGGTCTGCTCGACCGCGCTTTCGGGACTCTACATCTTTACCCTCAAACCGCGCCGCACCGTCTCGCCAGGACGCCTTCCCGAATACCCCGATCCCAGCACGAGATCCGACTTGTTTCTCGTCGTAGGCGAAGTACACAACCCGCGCAAGCCGGTGCCCGCGAAGGCTCCCTCTTGGCTCACGATTCCCGAACGCGGTTTGTTTACGGGAATCGCCATCTTGGGCGCTATTGGCAGTGGCAAAACTTCCTGCTGCATGCTTCCGTTCGCGGAGCAGATTCTGGCCTACAAAGCCGCCGACAAAGAAAAGAGGATCGGCGGAATTGTCTTGGAGGTAAAAGGCGACTTCTGCCGAAAAGTAAAAGACATCCTCGCACGTCACCAGCGGGCCGAGGATTACGTCGAAATCAGCCTCGATTCTGAGTACTGCTATAACCCCCTGCACAACGACCTCGACGCTTACGCCCTCGCATACAACATAGCCTCGCTGCTGACCAACCTTTTCGGCCGTGGCAAGGAGCCATTCTGGCAGCAGGCGTACACGAACCTCGTCAAGTTCATCATCCTTCTTCATAAGGTCGCCTACGACTACGTCACACTCTTTGATGTCTATCAGTGCGCGATCTCTCCGCCGCTCCTCGAAGAACGGATCGCGGAGGCCGAGGAGATCATTCTCGGGCGCCATTATGTGGCTGTTACACCGAAAACTTACGGCGAGCGTACCGCCGACCTCGCGGGCCTCGGTTTTGTGCACGACGAGAAGGAAGACCGCTTTCTTGCACCCGGTACGCCCGAGCTGCGCGACATATTAAGGATACGTGGGATTCAGTCCGAGGCCCGTACGGTTCTGGACCCCGCTCAAGCCCATCCCGAAAAGCTTGCGCAACTCGAGGCCGTGAAGAGATGGTTCCAGGACGACTGGAGGAGGATCGAGCCGAAATTACGGACTTCCATCGTCGAGGGTGTTTCCGTCTTCCTTTCGCTCTTCGATGACAGCCCCAAGGTGAAAAGAGTTTTCTGCCCGAAGAAGGAGTGTTACGACCCCCAGAAGAATGCCGCCGGCCAGCTCGGAAAGCCGCTGCCCTCGTTCAGCTGGCTGATCGAGCATGGGGCTGTTTGTGCGCTCAATTTCCCAATCGGCATGAACGCCGGACTCGCGAAGGCTTTGGGCGTAATGATGAAGCTCGATTTCGAGCGCGCCGTGCTCAATCGCGTACCGAAAATCGAAGCGCATCCCGAGCAATATTTCCGGCAGGTCTTATTCCTCTGCGATGAGTACCAACACTTCGCGACCGTAGGTGAGAGCGACCCGACAGGCGACGAGAAATTTTTCAGCTTGTCGCGTCAGCCGAAATGCATCCCGATCGTCGCCACCCAGAGCATCAGCTCGCTTCGCTCCGCGCTTCCCGCTGAAAGCTGGCGTACGCTTCTTCAGACCTTCCGCACCAAGATTTTCCTTTCGTTGTCGGATGATTTCTCCGCAAGAACGGCCAGCGATCTGTGTGGCCGCGAAGACCAGCTCAAAGTCAGCTACAGTTTGTCGGAAAGCGGCCACGACACCAAGGTCAGTTGGCTTACCGGAAAAGCTCTCTCCCATAAAGCCAACATCATCGCTTCCAAGAGCTACAACACGCAAAGCGACTACCGCTTCGACATGAAGACCTTCATGGAGTTGCGTAACGCACAGTCCGTCACCATCGCCTACGACGGAATCAACCCCGCGCCGCCGATGTTTTGCTACCTCAAGCCCTACTACAACGACCCCAACGATTCTTACTTTGTCCAACTCGCCAAAGGGGGACTCTGATGAACGGATTTGAAATGATTCTGCCGTTTCTGAAGCCCATCGAGCACCTCATTCTCGACGATTCGATCAGCGAAGTCATGGTGAACGGTCCCGACCGCGTGTTCATCGAGAAACAGGGCTTCCTTCAACACGTGCCGGGCGTTTCCATCGGCGAGCGATCCCTTATGGTCGCCGTCAAGAATATCGCCCGGCGTCTAGGTGACGACATTTCCGAATCGAAGCCCATTCTCGACTCCCGGCTGCCCGATGGCAGTCGAGTCGCGGCGATCATCCCGCCGTGCAGTTTAGGCGGTGTGACACTCACAATCCGCAAGTTCAACACCCGCCACTTCGAGATGGAAGATCTGATTCGGGTTGGCACTCTCGACCGTCCCCTCGCAAACCACCTCGAAGACTACGTGCTCGCGCGCAAGAACATCCTGATTTGTGGTGGAACTGGCACTGGAAAGTCGACTCTACTTTCGATCCTCGGAAAATTCATTCCGCAAGATGAACGGGTGCTCGTTATCGAAGACACGGCCGAGATTCAATTGCCGCAGCAAAATCTCGTTCGGTTCGAAGCACGCCGCGAACAAAACGGGCTTCCGGCAGTGGCCATCCGCGATCTCCTGAAAGCAGCCCTCCGACATCGCCCGGACCGTATCGTTTTGGGCGAGGTCCGCGGAAGCGAGGCGTTCGATCTCCTGCAACTCCTGAACACGGGACATTCGGGAACGCTATCCACCATTCATGCCAGTTCCGCGCAACAGGGCCTCGCGCGCTTCACCAGCTGTGTTTTGCAGAGCGGCGTGGAGTTACCTTTCAAAGCAATCAAGACAAACATCGCCGATTCCCTCAACGTCGTTATCCATATCGAGCGCCGGCCGGGGCGCAGATACATTTCTGAAGTTCTCTTTGTCAACGGATACGACCCGGATGCGGACTTGTTCGACTACGGCGCGGTGTTCCTGGCCAAGCAGGATCACCCATGAACACCCACAACGCATTCGCGCCGCGATCTCTCACCGCTTCAGAGTATGTCCGGGAGCTGTTTGAACCCACCGACAACGCCGCGGTCCTTGCAAGGAACAGGGGAACGGGCAAGACGGTTCAAAGGATCACCAAGGCCGAGACGATCGCAAGCCCCGAGTTTCAAGCATGGCTCGCTGCCCGCAGTGCTGCTGGTTCCGATGTCTATGTGGGCATGAATCCGATCAAGGACGGCGCATACAGCCGAACGAAGGAAAATATAAAACACATTCGTCACGTCTATCTCGACCTCGACAAAAACGGTGACAACTCTCTCGACGCGATTCGGAATTCGACCGAAGTCCCCCCGCCAAACTTCGTTCTCGACACCTCGCCCGGCAAGCACCAGGTCGTGTGGAAAGTGACCGGGTTCAGCCAGGATGAAGCGGAATCTTTGCTACACAGCCTCGCTAATCGATTCGATGGCGATCTGGCGGCAACCGACTCGACGCGCGTGCTGCGGTTGCCGGGATTTGCCAATCAAAAGCTCCGAGAGGAATTTATCGTTCATGCGCGGCAAGAGGGCGATGCCATCTATACGCTCCGCGATTTCACGATTCACGAAGACTCAC
>Ga0302324_100011132_pt1 | contig 18512 bp, 19 predicted proteins | sample Palsa_T0_1_FD_201949 | JGI IMG/M metagenome (GOLD analysis project Ga0302324, IMG submission 201949) | Peat permafrost microbial communities from Stordalen Mire near Abisko, Sweden - Palsa_T0_1 | ecosystem: Environmental > Terrestrial > Soil > Palsa > Peat permafrost | place: Sweden: Abisko... | reverse complement strand
CATGGTTGCAGTGTCGATGTGGCGGTAACCGGTAGCCAGGGCGTGTAGCACCGCCTGATAACTGCTCCGGCCCGACAGGCGCCACGTACCGAAGCCAACTAGAGGTATCGCGCCGACGGGGCGGAGCGGGATGGCTTCTTGACTGGGCACGGTCATGCCTCATTATCCCTGATCATCCAAAAGAGGCTCTTCATAGGGCCTTGGCACAGGTAGCGCTGTCTCCAGGAACGTTCGCCCCCTTTGGTGGCCCCGAAAGGGTGTTCGCCGAAATTGTCATTACCAGCGCCAAAGGGAGCGAACGTTGCCTGTCGTAGCACTAGCGTGGCCTTGTGGCGCGAGTGCTGTCCATAGTCCTCGCAGGGGGAGAAGGTAAACGCCTTCTGCCGCTGACCCTTGACCGGGCAAAGCCGGCCGTGCCCTTTGGCGGCCACTACCGCCTGATCGACTTCGCGCTGTCCAACCTGGCCAACGCGGGGCTGTTGCGGGTCGTCGTCCTTACCCAGTACAAAAGCCACAGCCTCGACCTGCACATCACGCGCACGTGGCGCCTCTCCACTCTCCTCGGTTCCTACGTAACCCCGGTCCCAGCCCAGATGCGCCGCGGGCCGTGGTGGTTCTCCGGTTCGGCGGACGCCATCTACCAGAACCTCAACATCGTCGGCGACGAGCGCCCGGATTATGTCCTGGTGTTCGGGGCAGACCACATTTACAGGATGGACCCGCGCCAGATGCTCGCGCAGCATATCGAGACGGGCGCCGCGGCCACGGTCGCCGCATTGAGGGTGCCGCCGACGCAGGCAAAGGGCTTTGGCGTGATCGAGCCGGGCAGAGGCACTCTGATCGAGCGTTTCATAGAAAAGCCGCCCGACCCTGTGGCTCTTGCCGCGGGGCGCCCGCACCTTTTTGCCTCGATGGGCAATTATATTTTCAACGCGAATGCCCTTAGCGACGCGTTGCGCGAGGACGCTCAGGACTCCAATAGCCGCCATGACATGGGCCGTGACCTCGTGCCGCGCTTCGTGGAGAGCGGCGACGCCCATTTCTACGACTTCCATGAGAACGATGTACCCGGCGGCACTGACCTCGACCACGGTTACTGGCGTGATGTCGGCACGCTCGACAGCTACTACGAAGCGAGCATGGATCTCGTAGCAGTACAGCCTGTTTTCAATCTCTACAACACCGAGTGGCCGATTTTTACGAGCGCTCCCCAATTGCCGCCAGCAAAGTTCGTCTTCGAGGAGCCAGGTCGTGCAGGACTTGCCTACAATTCGATCGTATCGGGGGGCACCATAATCTCTGGCGGCACGGTGCGGGGTTCTGTTATCTCGCCAGGTGTCATTGTGCAACAGGGCGCCTTGGTCGAGGGCTCAGTTTTAATGGACAATGTCCGCATTGGTGAGGGTGCCGTCGTGCGTCGGGCAATCATCGACAAAAACGTGACGGTAGAACCTGGTGCACGGGTGGGAGTGGACCCGGAGATCGACGCCAGCCGTTTCACCATTTCTGCGAGAGGCATCGTAGTAATCGGTAAGGGCGAAAAGGTCGTCGGTTGACCCGTGTTGCCCTTCTTACAAAGGAGTACCCGCCGGAGATATATGGGGGGGCCGGCGTGCATGTGGAGCACCTTTCCCGGGAGCTCGCAAAGCTCCTCGATGTAGGCGTGTACTGCTTCGGAGCGCCCCGGGACGACCCGCTTGTGGCGGGGGCATACGAGCCCTGGGACGCTCTCGCCAAAGACGGGAAAGGGACGGCTCTGCGGGCGCTGTCGGCCGATCTCTGCATGGCCTTCGATGTCGCGGCTGCCGACGTAGCCCACAGCCACACCTGGTATGCCAACTTCGCCGGGTACCTGGCGCATGTCCTCTACGACGTCCCGCACGTGATGACTTCGCACAGCCTCGAGCCTCTTCGCCCCTGGAAGGCCGAGCAGCTCGGCGCTGGCTACCGCCTGTCCAGCTGGGTGGAGCGCACAGCCATCGAGAGCGCCGACGCCGTGATCGCAGTGTCCAGGGCCATGCGCGACGACGTCCTGCGGGTGTACCCGGCGGTCGACGCCGCCAAGGTGAAGGTGGTCCACAACGGCATCGACACGGACGAGTTCTTCCCGGACCCGGCGACGGCTGGTCTCGAGACCCAGGATATTGACCCTCACGTCCCCTACGTGCTGTTCGTAGGTCGGGTGACCCGCCAAAAGGGCATCACGTACCTCCTCGAGGCTGCCAGGCACTTCGACCCGGCCGCCCAGGTCGTGTTTTGCGTCGGAGCCCCGGATACACCCGAGATCGAACGGGAGGTGCGAGCGCAGGTGTCCGAGCTGGCGGAGATGCGCAAGGGGGTCTTCTGGGTGGAAGAGATGGTGCCTCGACCAGCGCTCGTGCAGATAATCAGCCATGCCAGTGTGTTCGTCTGCCCGTCGATATACGAGCCCTTCGGGTTGATCAACGTCGAGGCCATGGCCTGTGCCGTACCGGTCGTGGCGAGCGCGGTAGGCGGGGTTCCCGAAATCGTCGTGGACGGCGAGACCGGCTTCTTGGTCCCGTTCGTGCCCAGTGGCGACGCCTTTGGTACGCCCGCAGAGCCCGAGGCCTTTGCGGCCGCGATCGCCGAGAGGGTCAACCATCTGCTCTCGGCACCCGAGTTGGGCAGCGCGCTCGGTGCCGCAGGGCGCGAACGCGTGCTCGCCCAGTTCACTTGGAAGGCGGTGGCCCGCCAGACGGTCGACGTATATGACCAGGTCACAGGCGGGTAGTGCGTTATCTGGTCTTTTGGCAGCTATGCTCGATTAGTGCCGTTGTAAGATCTTAAGCCGGCACATCAAACTTATGATCCGTTTTAACCAAGTCACCAAGACCTACAAAGGGACCGTGGCAGCTTTACGCGAGGTCTCGGTGGATATCAAGCGAGGCGAGTTCGTGTTCATTGTCGGGCCGTCTGGGTCTGGCAAGACTACGTTTCTGCGGCTTGTGACAAAAGAAGAGCGCGCCGATGTGGGTGAGATCTGGGTCGCGGGTAAGGAAGTTGGTTCGCTCGCACCATGGAAAGTGCCTTACTTGCGCCGCAACATCGGCTGCATCTTCCAGGATTACCGGCTGTTGCCAGAGCGTACGGTGTACGAGAATGTCGCGTTTGCTCTCGAGGTGATCGGGCGCTCCAGAAGTTTCGTGCGTTCTCAAGTACCTCAGATCCTCGAGCTCGTCGGTTTGGGCAAGAAGATGGACAGTCGCCCCAACGAGCTTTCTGGTGGCGAACAGCAGCGTGTTGCCGTCGCGCGGGCGTTCGTCAACCGTCCGCTGATACTCCTGGCTGACGAGCCGACAGGGAACCTCGACCCGGGCACCACGGCTGGCATAATGCGGCTCCTCGAACGCATTAACCTCTATGGCACCACGGTGGTTATGGCGACCCACCAGCAGGATGTGGTCGATGCTATGCGCAAGAGGGTCATCGAACTGGACCGAGGGAATGTTGTGCGCGACCAGGCAAGAGGCGTCTACGGCATGGTCGACGCCTAAAGGCCCGGCGGGGCTGCGAGATAGGAAAAGGGGCAACCGATGACGATGGCGAGCCCGTACGTGCTGCGCGAGACGGGGGGCAACCTTCTCCGCAACGTAGTCATGACGGTAGCTGCGATCGTAACGATGGCCGTATCGCTCACCGCCCTCGGTGGGGTCCTGATTATGCGCCAGGCAGTCAACACGGCGACGGTCCAGTGGCAGGGCGGGGTCGAAATGATCATCTTCATGGAGCCGCGAGCCAGTGGCCAGGAGATAGCCGCTATCAACCACGAGCTTGGCGGCATGACGCCCACGGAAATCAAGAGCTGCCGCTTTCTCGACAAGGACCAGGCGTGGGCCGAGTTCAAAGATTTGTTCAATGGCCAACCTGAGCTGATCAAGGAAATGACAGCATCCGCGATGCCGACCTCGTTCCAGTGCGTCCCGGCAAAGGCGCAGAGCATCACCCAGCTGGCCAGCGAGTTCTCCAACCAACCGGGCGTTTACCACGTCGGTTACCCGGGCCAGATAATCACAGAAACCCTTGCCCACTTCTCCGCCCTGAGGACGGTGGCCTTGATCGTGGCCGGCGGTGTGATGCTGGGTGCGATCGCCCTCGTCGTGAACACGATCCAGCTCGCGATCTTTGCCCGCCGGCGCGAGGTCGCAGTAATGAAGCTCGTCGGGGCCACCAACTGGTTCATCCGGGTGCCGTTCATGCTGGAAGGGCTGGTAGAGGGGCTGCTCGGCGCCGTTATAGCCTTTATGATCACCTACTTCGCACGCGCCACTTTCGCGTCTTTCACGGGCAGCAACCCGATCGATGTGAACCAACCCCTGTACGTCAGTTCCCACGCGGCGCTGCTCACCGGGCTGTTCATCGTGATCGTTGGCGCCCTGGTCGGGGCCCTGGGCTCGGGTTTCGCGGTGAGGCGCTTCCTGTCCGTTTGACCTCGGTTAGCTAGCGTCTGGGGCCGCCAAGGCGCTCCCCCGCCGTGACCTGGGCACCTAGGATGTCGCGGCGTGAGCCAGAAGATCGAAGACTATGCCCTGATCGGCGACACCCACACGGCTGCTCTCGTCGGCCGTGACGGTTCGGTCGACTGGTTATGTGTGCCGCGCTTCGACTCCGCAGCATGCTTCGCTGCGCTCCTGGGTACCAGCGAACACGGCCGATGGCTGCTCGCACCGCAGGACGGCGGTCCTGCTACCCGGCGCCAGTACCGGCCCGCGGCCCTCGTGCTCGACCAGGAGTGGGACACAGCGAGCGGCAGCGTCCGAGTCACCGATTTCATGCCGCCGCGCCACCACCGGCCGAGGGTGTTCCGGATCGTGGAGGGCCTCCGTGGCAGCGTGGAGATGGGCACAGAGGTCGTGGTCCGCTTCGAGTACGGTTCTCAGTTCCCCTGGGTGGTCCAGACCGAGCACGGTATCCGGGCAGTGGCCGGCCCGGACGCGCTCGAGTTGGACAGCCCTGTCGAGCTTAAGGGCTCGGACATGCGCCACAGGGCGGTCTTCACCGTCAAGGAGGGTGACCGCCTCTGTTTCAGGCTGGGGTGGGCTCCTTCTTACGAGGAACCCGGGAGGGATCTGGACTGCGACACCGCTCTGGCCGAGACCCTGTCCTACTGGGACGATTGGTCAGGCCGGTTGAACGAAGTGCACGGCGAGTGGGAAGACATGGTCCAGCGGTCTCTCGTGACCCTGAAGGCGCTCACCTACGCGCCCACGGGGGGAATTGTCGCCGCCCCGACCACCTCCCTTCCCGAAGCCCTCGGCGGCAGCCGTAACTGGGACTACCGCTTCTGCTGGGTCAGGGACGCCACGCTCACTCTAAACGGTCTTATAGAAGCTGGTTGCCAGGAGGAGGCCGAGGCGTGGCTGTGGTGGATGGTCCGGGCGGCGGCCGGTAACCCGTCGCAGCTCCAGGTCCTGTACGGGGTGGGGGGGGAGCGCCGGCTCCCGGAGCTCGAGCTCGACTGGCTCCCCGGCTACGAATCCTCGGCCCCGGTCCGGGTAGGTAACGCAGCGTCCCTGCAGTTCCAGCTCGACGTGTTCGGGGAGCTGATGGAAGCCATTCACCAGGCGCGCACTCATGGGATTTCTGCCGCCGGTGCCATCTGGGATCTCCAGCGGGCCATCGTCGAGTTCGTGGCGGCCCACTGGGACGAGCCTGACCAGGGCATCTGGGAGTTGCGAGGCCCGCCACAGCGACTCGTCTATTCGCGCGTGATGGCCTGGGTCGCGCTGGACAGGGCCGTCAACGCAGTCGAACTACACGGCCTGGATGGTCCTGTCGACAAATGGCGCGAGCTGCGCGCAGTCATCCATGACCAGGTCTGCAGGCAGGGCTACAACACCGAGCTCCGCTCCTTCACGCAGGCCTATGGTTCCAAGGAGCTCGACGCGAGCCTTCTGCTAGTACCCGCGGTCGGCTTCTTGCCGATCGACGACGAGAGAGTCGTTGGCACCATAGAGGCGGTAAAGCGGGATCTGATGGTCAACGGGTTCGTGGCGAGGTACGACAACAGCTCTGGTGTGGACGGGCTGCCAGGTGGTGAGGCCACGTTCCTGCCCTGCACACTGTGGCTCGTTTCGTGCTTGGCGCGCCTTGGTCGCGTCGATGAAGCACGCGAGATATTCGAGCGAGTGGCCGCCGTGGCCAACGACGTCGGGCTGTTCTCTGAGGAGTACGACACCACAAGTCAGCGTCTCGTCGGCAATTTCCCGCAAGCCTTCACCCATGTTGCGTTCATCAACGCTGCCCGCCTGCTTGCGGCTGCGATAGAGGCCCAGCCGGGCACTAAGTGAGCACCGAAGGGGAACGAAAAGCGGGGTAAGCAGGTCAGTTGCTTGGCGGGGAGGTTATGCCATGCCGGGTTGCGTGAAGTACGCCTGCGCTTCTCTGACGCTGTCCACGATCGTCACAACCCTGGGTATGCCCACCAGTTGAAGGACCCTGCGGACCGACGGCCTCGCGGCGCACACGACCGCCCCACCACCGCGCCGGTCGCGGGTACGGCGCACCGCGCCGATAAGAGCACCAAGGCCCGCCGCATCGACGAAAGGAACTGCCGACAACTCGAAGATGACCCTCTTTTTCTTGCCCAGGTGGGCGACAGCTTCCCGGAACTCGCCGACGCTCGAGTGGTCGAGGTCTCCGGCCACGTGGCACACGACGCTTGCTTCAGTTTCGTCGCAACTGACTAACACTTGGGCTCCTTTCGCCGGACCGGTCTGGCGCGGCCCGCTACTGCAAATCCTGGCTCATAAATCTGAAGGGTACCGCGACTCAATCTGAAGAGCGCCGCGACATTTGGAGCCCTCAACAGCGGGGCTGCACAGGTCCTAATCTTTGGGGCTGTTGACCATGTGGTTGGCAGCAGCCTCGAAGTAAGTGAGGAGCTGGGCCTTCTCCAAAGCGCCGAGGCGAGCCTCCTCCACCGCGGCACGCATATGGGTCAACCAGCGGTCGCGGGCGTCCGCGTCGATCTTGAACGGCAAGTGCCTGGCGCGCAGGCGGGGGCTGCCACGCTCGTCGTCGTAGCTGCGCGGCCCTCCCCAAAACTGAGCCAGGAACAAGCAAAGGTGGCGGCGCGGTCCCTCGAGATCTTCTGAGTACATCGGGCGTAGGACCTCGTCTGCGGCGACGCCTTGATAGAAACGCTCGGTAAGAGACTCGAAAAAAGCCATCCCCCCGAGCCGTTCGTACATGGTCGTTGCGGGCACCGTGGTGCTGATGCTAGTGCTGCCTCCAACGTTGTCTGCTTTGGCACCAGGTGTTGACGGCTGAGACACGAAGTCCCCCGGTCCAGGTCTCGCTAGGATCCCGGTCTGTGCCGTGGCGCCTGCCGGTAACGGCAGCTTTGGTGGTCGCAGTTACAGCCGCGGGGTGCGGCAGCCACGCCTCGACTAGCCCCGCTGCCGCTCAAGCATTTGTCAACTCCGTTTATAGCCAGGCTCCAGATATCGGGGGTTACCGGACGGGGCCACAGTTGCTCAGGTTGGGCGAGGCGATATGCGCCGACCTTGAATCTGGCGCCAGCGTGGAACAAGTGGGGGACCGTATCCCGCTGCTGGAGGGGAACGAGCCGCTACCCCCCGACGACCTCGGGGTAGTAATTTCCGCAGCAGTAAACGAGTTGTGCCCGAAGTTCCACGACTTGCTGGGCCAATGAGCCGCTAAGGCCAATGAGCTGCTAAGGCCAATGTGAGCCGCTAAGGCCAATGTGAGCCGCTAAGGCCAATGAGCTGCTAAGGCCAATGAGCTGCTAAGGCCAATGTGAGCCGCTAAGGCCAATGTGAGCCGGCGGGCTATGCCGGCCAGGCGGACAGGTAGGTCAGGACCCTTCCCCCACAGGAGATGTGTGAGCCGTCTGTCAGTTCCCGTTGCTCGTTGCGGCCCAACTGTGCCCATCCCTGCGTCCCGTGCCCCTGGAAGAAGGTCCCGCCGTCGGCTCCCCGGTCGACCAGGTAAGCGGACCAGCCTTTGGCCTGGACCTCTGCGTGGACAGGCGCCATGGCGTGGTTCTCAGCGGATCGCATCGCGATTGGTTGTGCCGCGCCGGCCTGGACCTCGGCGGCTGACGTCGGTTCTGCGCCGATAATGCAGGGCCGACCGAGTGCCCAAATGGAACCGTCGTCAGCCAGGAGCACCCCGGCTGCAGGTCGCGGCCCGCTCACTGGAGGGCTGCCCGGCGGGACCGGTCTGCCACATCGCATGCAGGTGGTTACTCGCGGGTGGTTGAAATGCCCGAGCTCGCAACGTACCCCCTGTACCTCGGGTCGCTCGGGGGTGAACGCAGCCGCGGGGCTCGATGCGACGGGTTTCGATGCGACGGGGAGCGGTGGCTGGAGCGCGGCGAAAGCGCTCCGCAGGTCGATGGCGCCTCCGCCGGGCGCTGAGCCACCCGCCGTTCCAGCGATTCCCGGCTCTGCGGCGCCACCTCCCACTGCACCCGCGTTGGCAACTGGTGCTGCCGCCCTGATCGATTGGCCCGGTCCCGCGCTACCCGGCATCGGCTCAGGACCACCTGGCCCCGGCGCTGTGCCACCCGCCTGCCCGGCGCCAATTCCACCCGGCCCGGTGCCAATTCCACCCGGCCCGGTGCCAATTCCAGCCGGCTGAGCACCGTAGCCCGGTTGTCCGCCGAAGGGCATTGGCCCTCCTGCTCCCGGTCCTGGCTGAGCACCCCCGGGAGGGGAAAGCGACGAACCTATGGCTTGCGGCCCCCCGCTCGCCTGCGCCGGTGGAGTTGGCGGGCGCAGCAGCACGAAGCCCGAACCCGGGACCGCGCCCGAGACGAGGTCGAAAGGGTTCCCTTGCTGGCTTTGGGGGGGCGGCGCAGCTCCATAGGGCAGGATTATGAGGGGCCAGGGCCGGCCGATCGAAGTTGCCATCCAGCCGGGCACCGGCTGCGGCGCCAGCCACCGGCCGCTGTCCCAAGCTTGGACCGGCCCGTGCAAGAACAGGGCGAGGCCGTTGGCGCCTGGCCCGACGATTGCAAAGGGCGCCTGAGGCTCGGGGTCGCCGCGTTGCAGGACGGCGATAAAGGAACTGGCGAGCTGGTCCCCTGCATAGGGCCCCTGTTTTTGCGCTTCGCTCACGAGGTGCGCCTGCAACGCCGACGAGCACTGTGGGCCGGCCCAGACGGCAACGTCGCCGAAGCGCGCAACTAGACCAGGGCCAGGGAGGACTTCGAGTTTGTCTGCCACGGGAACCAGTTACCTCCTCGAGATCTGTCGGCCATTAGCCGCCAACATGTCCTGCGTCACCATTTTGATGCTGCCGCGTCTAGGCGTTCGGCCACCTCGCTAGCAGTAGAGGGGCGGTCCGCCGGGTCGACCGCCAGGCATTCAGAGACCACCGCCGATACAGGATCGGGCATGTCGCCCAGCGTCGGGGCAGGGACCGACAGGAGCCTCGACAGCGCCTGGACCACGGGCAGTTCATCGAGGCCGGGGAAGGGCACTGATCCCGTGACCGCCTGGTGGACCGTCGCACCGAGCGCCCAGATGTCCGACCACCGTCCACCTTCACCCCTCAGAAGTTGCGGGTCGATGTACCCCAGCGGTGGGTACCCCACCTGCGCCAGCGGGGCCTGACCGTTTGCGAGTGACGGAGGCGAGAGCACTGCGCTCACCGGCCCCTCATCAGCGGCGCTGGACGAACCGTTTGCCACCAGGGCCACGGACTGCGGGCAGATGGCTTCATGGGCCTGGCCGTGCTCATGAAGGGCATGGGCGCCACGAGCCGCCGAGGCGATCGCACGTAGTCGTGCCGGCATGTCGAGCCCAGGCGGCGGAGACGCCAGATTGCCCGCGACCGCGGTAGCAGCGCTCACCCAGACGACTGGTCTTTGTGCCCACTCGGCAACACCGGCTTCGAGCCACGCTGGCAAGTGCTCATCGCGGACCGCGGCAACCGGTTCTAGCCGCGCCCGGGCCGCCGCCCAAGACGTCCTGGCCAACGGGCCCAGGACCCAGATGGTAACCGGGGCATCGCCTCCGCCTAGCCGCTGAGGGCGGCGCGCGCGAAGGCATGGGACTGTACGGTCCTCGAGCACGGAGCTCGTGATCTCGTAATCGGCCACCTGGCTAGCCAAGCGGGAGCCTCCTTGGGCGGTCGTTGCTGTGGGACGCTACAGCGTATTGCACCGCTTGCGCGCTAAGGCGCGAGGCTCAGGGTGGAGAGAGCTTCGTCTGTCGTAGCCGTAACGGGTGTCGCTATGAGCCACACCTCCGACTGCGTCGCACTTGCCCAGGCGAGGATGCCTGTCCCGTTCGTGCCGTTCGCCAGACGGAACTGGTAGCGCCAGGCCGCGGTGGAGTTGCGGAGCTTGAAGGGGGTAACCGAGGTCACGCTGTAGCGGTCGGTAAGGAAAGTGCCCACGATCGCGGGCAGATGTCCCGTAGATGAAGGCTTGCTGTCAGCCTGAGTCACCGATTCTCCGATGCCCCCCGCGGGGCCCGAGTAATAGATATCTGCGGCAGCGTCGCTCATGAACGGCTGGAGGGACCAGTTGCCCGGCACGGAGAAACTCGCGTAAATCCCGGGAACCGCCTGCCAGCCGCGAGGTACCGGCGCCTTGACGTTGGGGTAGCTCCCGTTCCAGTTGAACGTGGCCCAGACGAGTAGGCCCAGGCAGATCGGGGTGAACGCAAGCACTGCCAGCCACCAAGCGGTCTTGCGCCGGTCGGCGCTGGTGGGTGGGTCGATCCGAGGGTCGTGGCGGCGGGGCGGTACCAGCTTCGGGGCAACGCCGTTGCTCCCACCGCCTTGATCGCTTCCGGTGCCCTGGTCGTCAGTGGACCTACCCCGAGCCGACGGGCTGCCCCATAGTCTGGTCTCAGCCACCGTGTTGCCTCGCTGCCACAGCGGAAACCACCGGCTCTGGGGCACCAGTGCCCGAGCCCTGGCCCTGGCAGTCCGAACAGGCTCCGAGCACGTCCAGGCGGTGGTCGAGGCCGATGAACCCGTTGACGCTGGCCATGCGGTGAAGGTAGTGTGACATCGCTTGTTCGAACGCCGGAGTCGGTGTGACGTCCATCACCTTCCCGCAGTGAGTGCACAACAGGTGGTGGTGGTGCTCGGTGATGTCTTCCGCTAGCTCAAAACGGAAGTAGTCGTCGTTAGCCGAGACACGCCGGACCACACCCGCCTGCTGGAGGTCAACGAGGTGCCGGTAGGCCGAGCTCCGGGGTAGCCTCGGCGCTCGCTCTGCGATGTCCTCGATGCTGACCGGGTGCCCCGCGTCGGCCAACAGCTCGACAACCTCACGGCGTCCGTTGGTGTAGCGCTGTGAGATCCGGCGTAGCCGCTGTTGGACCAGGCCGTGGAGCGCTTCGTTCACCATGTCGACCCTACCGCGACCCTGAGCCGGCAAGCTCCAGCGCCACGGCCCGGACCGGTTTTCTGCGCCAACGTGCCAGACAGCGGCCTAACACGTACCAGACAACCGCGAACGCTCCGACGAAGAAGCCGATAGGCCAGTTGGACCAGAAGGAGGCCGTGATCGACACCCAAACCGTTATGAGGCCGAGCCCCCCAGAAATGGCCATTGCCTGCAGCGGCCGGTCGGTCACGAAGCGGGCTGTGGCCGGCGGCCCGATCATAAGGCTGAAGACCAGCAGGGCCCCGACGACCGGGAGCGCCATGGTGGTAGCCACTCCCACCGCCAAGAGGAACAACAGCTCGACGCGTGCGGGCCGGATGCCACGTGCCGCCGCAAGCTCCGGAGCTATAGAGCTAAGCATCAAAGGACGGAAAAGGACGACGACCATGGTGATGCAACCTGCACCAAGTGCGGCGGTCGGCAACAGGTCTGCCGAGCTGACGGCGAGCGGTTCACCGAATAGCAGGGAGAAGGTCTGCTCGGCGTACTCGGTGCTCATGCTGAGGAAAAGAGAGCCAACGCCAAGCAAGGTCACCAGGCAGAGCGCCGTCACGACGTCATGTTGGCCCCGGCGGCCCCACCTTGCGATCGCGACCACACCGAGGAGGGAGAAAGTGCCGACGCCGGCCAGGGTATTGGCCCCTATGAGAGCGGCCCCTGCCGCGCCGGTGAAGGCACCTTGGGGGATTGCGTGCGCCGCAAAGCTCGACCCGCGGAGCACAACGAAAAAGCCAACCGCGCCCGCCACCACTGCCATAACGCTGGCCTGCAGCCAGGTACCGACCATGAAGCCCGAAAAGAGGCCGGAGAACACCGCTCCTCCTAGGCCCGCCGGGCCCGGCGACTGGTTAATTGGGCGAGCAAGTAAGCGGCCAGGACCAACGAGACGACGAAGAAGCTGACAGGCCAACCTTGTTGGGCGGTGGGCCAGTTGTAGCTGTCATAGGCGAGGATGATGCCGGCCCAGGTGGCCGTGACGCCGATCACGGCCGCACACACGATTGCCCGCCCCGGGCTTCTGGCGAGCCGCAGGGCTGCGGCGGCGGGCCCGATCAGAAGGGCGGTGCTCAGGATTGCGCCGATCGTGAGGGCCGACAGCGCCACCGACAGGGCGAGGGAGACCATGTAGACGAGCCCGACGGTGCGGCGGCCGAGGCCCTGCGCGCTGGCCAGGTCGGGGTTGATCGAGCTGAGGAGCAAGGGCCTGTACACCAGCCCGACGAGGAACAGGGCCGAAACACCGAAGCCGATCACCATCGGCAAGGTCGAGCTGCTGACTGCGAAGATCGACCCGAAGAGCACGGTGACGGCTGCACCGGTGGTGCTTTCCGTCGTCGTCGTCAGGTAAAGCAGTAACGCCGATAGCCCGAGGCCAGCACCGAGCAGGACCCCGGTGGCGAGGTCCCGGCCCCTCTGGCGTTCGGCGCCGAGGAGCTCCGTTGCGCCTGCGCCAGCCAGGGCCATCGCGACGAAACCGAGAAGCGGGCTCACTCCGAGAAGAAATGCCCCAGAACCGCCTGTCGCGGTGATGTCGGCGAAAGCGTGGCCGGCGAACGACTGTCCGCGGACCACTGTGAAAACTCCAACCGGGGCGCACACCACAGCAACCACCGCCCCTACGACTGCCGCGTCCTGAACGGAGGAGTTCGAGAACAGCCCCGGCTGAAATATCGCGTGCAAAATGCTCACGGTTTGCCCGGGCCAGCGACAGTGGCCGTTCGCGAGGGGCCGCCCGCGGCATCTCCACCGCTCGGGCTTTCACGGTCGGCGCAATCGTCAGCGTCAAGCTCACAGCCCTGCTCGCTCTGTTCTTGACCCACGGATACGAGAACTCGCCCATGAGCGTGGAAGACGTCGACATGGTGGTGGTACAAGGCGCTCAGCACGTCGCTTCGCACGACTTCTTCGGTCCTTCCGCTCACCGCGCGGCCCGCCGCAAGGTACACGACCCGGTCCATCACTGGCAGGAGAGGGTTGATGTCGTGGGTCGAAAGCAGGACCCCGACCTTTCTGTCGAGCGCTATCCGGCCGAGAAGGCTCGCTGTTTCTTGTGTGCTGCGGGGGTCGAGGCTGGCGAGCGGTTCGTCGAGGAGCAAGAGCTGCGGCTGGGATGCTAGGGCGTGGGCTATCAGGACTCTTTGCTGCTCGCCGCCGGACAGAGCCCCGACCCTGGCATTGGCCAGGTGGGACGCGTCGACGGATTGGAGAAGTTGGTCTACGAGGGCGCGCCTGGCGTTCGACCTTAGGGGGATGCCCAGCCGCCGCCCGTCGGCGCCAAGCTCGACAAGATCCCTTGCACGTACCGGCAGGTCGGGGTCCAGGACCACTTTTTGGGGCACATAGCCGATAGATCGCCGCCCGAGATGCCCGCGCGCTACTCGTACCTCCCCCGACGAAATGGGCAGGAGGCCGAGAATTGCCCGCAACAGTGTCGTCTTCCCGGCACCGTTCTCCCCTATGAGGCCGGTGAGCGACCCTGCTGCAACCGAAAACGACACTCCCCGGAGGATGTCCTGACCGCCCAACCGGGCCCAGAGGTCTTCGACTTCCAGGGCGGGAACTTCGCCGCCGAGCGATGGGGTGTGGGCCAACGCGAGCCCTCCAGGGGTAGTCATCAGAGTTTTACAGTAGGCATCCCGGTCAGGGCGAGCTCAAGAGCATTCATCTCGGCCATCATCCAGGACTGGTAGTCGTAGCCGGGCGTGGGCATTGTCTCGTAGACGCCGACGACCGGTACGTGCGCCTTGGTTGCATCGGACAGGAAGGTGGCGGTGAGGCTGTCCGTAACCTGCTGGTTGTAGAGGAAAACCTTGACCTCGTGCTTAGTGAGCAGTTGCTCTTCGAGGGAGATGTCCTGAGGCGACGGGTCGGTTCCGTTCATGATTGCCGCCTGCAACGAGCGCGGGGTCCTGATGTCGGCCCCGGCCGCCTGGAGCATGTAGTCGGCGACGGGCTCGGTTACCGCAACCGGGGCTCCCGGATGGGCTTTTTTGAAGCTCGCGATCGCATTGAACCAAGGTTGTAACGAGTTGTCAAAGCTCTTGACATTTCCCTTGAAATACGCCGCGTGGGCCGGGTCGACACGGGACAGGTCAGCCCCAACAGCGCTCGCAACGGCGGGCATCGTGCGCGGGTCGTACCACAGGTGAGGATTGAAGGCATCGCTTGCCACGCCGATCAGGTCTTGTGCAACGATCACCTGTCGATCGGGGCGGTTGGTGGCTGACTCGATCTTGTTCATGAAGGTGTCGTAGCCGACGCCGTTCTGGACGATTAGCTGCGCCTTGCCCACCTCCTCTGCAACGCTCGCGCTCGCTTCGAACTCGTGGGGGTCGGTGTTGGGGTTGCTCATGATCGCCGTCACGCTGACGAACGGGCCGCCGATCTGAGCTATTACGTTTGCGTACTCGTTCTCGGCGCCCACCGCGACGATTTTGCCCGGACCAGAAGCGGCGGAAGCCGCCGAGGTGTTTGGGAGCAGGCCGGCCGCTGCGACTACCGCCACAGCTACCGAGAACAGGGGAGCTCGACGCTTGAACCGGGCACCGGTACCCGAGGGACCGTTCATGGCGCGATTCTAGTTCTAGACTCAGTCTCAGTTCAAGTCTTGTTTGGCGGGGCGCTGCTCGGTGCCCGCTGGCACGGGTATTGTTCACCATCCTCACCAGAGAGGTCGCCTTCGTGATCAACCCGGTACGGATCCGCCGCGTCGACGGGTTCAAGAACCGGTGCCGGGAGCTCGCCGCTTCTAACGGTTGGCAGCCCCGGTTCATGGGGACCGAGGCCGGCGAGACCAGTCCCCAGCTACAGAGGCATCTCTCCCGGTTCGTCGCGGGCACCGGTGACCGACTGGTTTTTGCAGTCGGCGGAGACGGGACGGTTCGGGCTTGTGTTCACGCTCTCGCTTACAGCGGGGTCCCCCTGGCGATAGTGCCGCGCGGCACCGCAAACCTATTCGCTCATGCCCTCGGCCTGCCCTCCAAGCTCGGCGCAGCCCTTGCGGTCGGCTTCGGCGGGTACGAACGCCAGGTGGACCTGGCCGTTGCCGACGGTTCACCTTTCGTAGCAATGGCTGGTATCGGCCTCGACGCAGCGGTCGTCCGGTCCACCCCGCGCATCCTGAAGGACCACCTGGGATGGGTGGGCTACGGGGTTGGCGCGCTAGCGCACCTGGGGAACTCCACCAAGGAGATGACAGTGCGGCTGGACGGAGGTGAGCTCCTCGTCAGGCGTGCGCAGTCAGTCGTTGTCGGCAACGTCGGGGACCTCCCCGGTGGCTTTGCGCTCTTCCCCGGTGCATCCCTAGACGACGGGTTGCTCGACGTGGGGATCCTGACGCCGAAGGGTCTGCTGGGTTGGGCCTCGGTAGCCCGATGGGTGGTAGCCGGCAAACACCACCCCGATCGCCATTTCGAGCACTACACCGCCCGCCACGTGGAAGTGAGCACGGCGACCGAGCTCCCCCGCGAGCTGGACGGGGACGTCATCGCGCCCGGCCGTTCGCTGGTGGTCAACGTCTGGCACCGGGCGTTGTTGGTACGCGCCCCGAGCCCCGGAAGTTCTGAGGGCAATGAACTCTGAGGGCAACCCGAGACCGTACCGGCTCCCAGAGCAGCTTCGGTAGGCTAAACCCGGGGCACCAACGCAGGCACCGGAATATCGGCCGGGGCCGCGTGGTTGGCCCGTAACCGAGCGGCTCTGTTCGGTGAGCCAGAGGCACGGCCTACAAGGAGGCAGCGATGCCGGCAGTGACAGTCGAGGACATCTTGGTGCTCCCACGCATACCTACGCCGGGCCTGGGGGGCGCCCAGGGGCGCCCGGTGCGATCGGTGACGACGGCACCCAACGGCTTAGAAGGGGAGGGCTTCCCGGTCCGAAGGGCTTTTGCGGGCGTGCCTCTTTCCGAACTAGACCCGTTCGTCCACATGGACCAGATGGGCGAGGTCGATTACGGTCCCGGCGAGCCAAAGGGGACGCCGTGGCACCCCCACCGTGGGTTCGAAACGGTCACCTACATCATCGACGGTACTTTCGTGCACCAGGACTCCAATGGTGGAGGCGGGCGGATCACCGACGGGGATACCCAATGGATGACCGCTGGTGCGGGGATCCTGCATATAGAAGCGCCGCCCGAGTCCCTTGTGATCTCGGGTGGTCTTTTCCACGGTATCCAGCTGTGGGTCAACCTGCCCCGTGCCAACAAGTGGGAGCACCCTCGCTACCAGGACATCCGTGGCCGGGAGGAGACGTTGCTCACGACTGAGGACGGGGGCGCCCTGGTGCGGGTGATCGCCGGCGAGGTAGCTGGCTACCAAGGGCCGGGTTCGACGTTCACTCCGATCACTCTCGTCCATGCGACGATCAGCCCGACGGCAGAAATGAGGCTGCCGTGGCGGCCGGACTTCAACGCTTTCGTCTATTTTCTCGCTGGTGAGGGTTACGCCGGTGAGCAGCTTGCCCCGGTTCGGACCGGGCAGCTTGTTGTCTTTGGCCCGGGTGACTTCCTGCAGATCGGGGCGGCACGGTCCCAGGACAGCGCCAGCCCCAACGTCGAGGTGCTCGTGCTCGGCGGCCTGCCTATCCGCGAACCGGTCGTCCATTACGGGCCGTTCGTCATGAACACCAAAGAGGAGATAGCCCAGGCGATTCAGGACTACGAAGCCGGGCGCCTCGGGAAGATCCCGGCAGAGGAGATGCCACACCGGCACCCTTCTGACGTCGAGCTGCCCAGCGCACCCGACAAGCTTCCCGGCTCACCTGACAAGGGGTGACGATCTCCAGCTTTCGGTTTTTCGCCCTTTTGCTAAATCGACCGAAATAATGGACTTTACTAATGAGTACTTGACATCGGGCCAAGAGACGGTCAGTATCGTGTGAGTGGGCGCGCGGCGGGGCTTTCTGACAATTGGTACCTCAATTTCGGCGATGATCTTGGCGAGCGCGCTGGCCGCGGCGACCGCGATAGCGCAGCCCACCACTACCACCACAACTCCCCCTACCACCACGACAACTCCGCCGTCGACTACCACTACGGGCCCTACCACGACGACCGGTTCCTCCGCGACGACCACGAGCGCGCCAACAAACCCGCAGTTGCTGCTTGACACGGCAATTGCCACCTTCCAGCTCGAGCGCGGGGCCGAGTGGTCGCTCAGTTGGTCGTTGCTCGGCAAGTCGGAATCAGAGGTAACGCACGACGGGCAGTCGGACGGCACTGAAATCACCATCCTCAAGGGTGCCGGTGCGACGGGTCACCTAAGCCTCGACCTGGACGGCAAGCTGTACGTAGAGGGGAACGCCGGTGGGCTGGGCGAATTAGGCTTTAAGGCCTCGACGGCCACGGCAGAGGCTGGCCATTGGGTCGGAGTGCCTAAGACAGCGGCAGTGTTCAGCAGTTGGGCTGCTGGTCTCAACGTCGAGTCGGCTTCGTACATGTTGGATCTCGGCGGGAAGGCGGTCCTCGGGCCAAAGACGACGATCGACGGTAAAAGCGTGATTGGTCTAAGCCAATCTGCGAAGTCGGAAGGTCTGACTATCAACCAAACCGACTATTTGGAGGCCTCCGGTCCGCTGCTACCGGTCGAGATAGTAGAAAATGTCGACGGTCTCGTGGTCACAGTAGTCTACGGCGCTTGGGGTAAACCGCCGCACGCGATAATACACAAAGCTGCGGTTCCTTTCCTCAAGAGCTGGCTGGGTAAATCCTAGCTGGTTGGCCATCGCCAGCACCTTCAGCTATGCTGATATTCAGGCTGCCGAGCTCAGGGAACCCGTGGCCAGCCGTAACCAATTCAAGGAGGGCCCTCAATGAGGAAGTCGGCAGTGCGTTCGAAGTGCTTCGCAGTACTAGCGACGACTGCGGCTGTTTTTGGTCTTGGGGTGCAGGCAGCATCGGCGTCGGTCACGTCCAAGCAGCTTGCTGAATGGAAGAGCGCCGACGGGACATTCGGCAAGGCTGATTTCACATGGACCTCCGCCCTTACCACCATGACCGCCAGCACGCCAGTGTCGAAGCTGTCCAAAGTGTGCCTCGCGTTCGTCCCAGCTGTTAATACTTTCGACACGGCGATAAAGAAGATCGGCTTCACGGGCAAAGCGGGTACAGACATTGCAAACCTGA
>Ga0302324_100011131_pt1 | contig 18512 bp, 19 predicted proteins | sample Palsa_T0_1_FD_201949 | JGI IMG/M metagenome (GOLD analysis project Ga0302324, IMG submission 201949) | Peat permafrost microbial communities from Stordalen Mire near Abisko, Sweden - Palsa_T0_1 | ecosystem: Environmental > Terrestrial > Soil > Palsa > Peat permafrost | place: Sweden: Abisko... | reverse complement strand
AGGATTACGCACGTATGACGACGGCCGCTTGGGAGTCCTGGGGCGCCCACCGCAAGGAGGACCGGGGTCTGAGACCGCCGACGCGACTGCTGTGGCTTGCCGAATATCGCGCGATCGCGGAGTTGGGCCTGAGCCTCGCCTGCGCACCGCTCCTGCTGAGCGCACCCCGCGGCGACGGACACCCGGTGCTCGCCCTCCCGGGACTGCTCGCCAGCGACCTGTCGACGAACGTGCTACGCGACTACCTGCGGCGCATGGGGTACGACACGTACGCGTGGGAACTCGGGCGCAATCTCGGTGGCATTTATCGCATGCGAGCGACCCTGCACGACCGCGTCCGGACCATCCATCAGAAGACCGGCCGCAAGGTGAGCCTCATCGGCTGGAGCCTCGGCGGCATCTATGCTCGTCTGCTCGCGCACGAAAATCCGGAATCGATTCGCTCGGTGATCACGCTCGGGAGCCCGTTCTCGCGGAACCCCGACGCGAGCAACGTCAGCAACGTGTACGAGTTCCTCTCCGGCGAAGGGCCGAGCAGCGAGGAGCGCGCGGCACGCACGCTCTTCCCCCACGAGTTCGACCGGATCGCGGACGACTTGCCGATGCCTGCGACGTCGATCTTCAGCAAGCTGGACGGCATCGTCGACTGGCGTGCGGCACTCCTGCGCGCGAACGACCGAACCGAGAACATCGAGGTGATCGGCGCCAGCCATATCGGCCTCGGCGTGAACCCGGCAGTGCTCTGGGCGCTCGCTGACCGGCTCGCGCAGCGCGAGGGTGCGTTCATCCCGTTCGCGCGCGGCGGGCCGTTTACGCTGGCATACGGGTACGCCGGTTCCTAAGACCTACGACGTCGCCGTCGTCGGCGGCGGGATCATCGGGCTTGCGACCGCGAGAGAGCTCACGCACCACTACCCGTCTCTGCGGATTGCCGGCATCGAGAAAGAGTCCGGCTTCAACCAGCACCAATCGGGACACAACAGCGGCGTCATCCATTCGGGCATCTACTATGCGCCGGGTTCGCTCAAGGCGCGGCTCTGCGTCGAGGGGCGAAAGCTCGCGTGGCAGTACTGCGACGAGAAAGGCATCGAGTACCGTAGAGTCGGGAAACTGATCGTCGCGACCGAAGCCGGCGAGCTGCCGCGGCTCGACGCCTTGTGGGAACGCGGACAGTCCAATGGCGTGGAGGGCCTCGAGCTGCTCGACGCCGCCGGTATCCGCGAGCGCGAGCCGCATTGCCGCGGAATCAAAGCGATTTCATCGTCGGCGACCTGCATCGTCGATTGGGCTCGCGTCTCGGGGAGCTTTGCCGACGACGCTCGGGCCGCGGGAGTCGAGTTCTTCCTCAACTCCGAGGTGAAGTCGATCGTACGCAAGGCAGGCGTGACGGTACTACGTACCACGAGCGGCGAGATCGAAGCGCGCTCCGTGATCACCTGCGCGGGCCTATTCTCGGACCGGCTCGCAAAGATGACCGGCGGGGCGATGGATCCGAAGGTCGTGCCCTTCCGCGGCGACTACCTCATGCTCAAGCCGGAGAAGAGCGACCTGGTGCGCGGGAACATCTATCCGGTCACCGATCCCGAACTGCCGTTCCTTGGCGTGCACTTCACGCCGCGCATGGACGGGTCCGTGTGGTTGGGGCCGAACGCCGTCCCCGCGTTCGCACGAGAGGGCTACGCGCTCACGACCGTCGATCCGTTCGATCTCCTCGAGATGGCGGCGTACCCCGGGTTCCTCAAGATGGCCGCGAAGTTCTGGCGCACGGGTATCGCCGAGATGCACCGGGACGTCTCGCGCACGGCGTTCGTGCGGGCGCTCCAGCGATACGTGCCCGAACTGCGCGTCGAGGATTGCGTGGCCGGACCGTCGGGCGTGCGAGCGCAGGCCATGAACCTGCGCGGAGAGCTGATCGACGACTTCGTCTTCGACGGGTCCGAGGGCGTCTTGCACGTGCGCAACGCCCCGTCGCCAGCCGCAACCGCTTCGCTGGCCATCGCCGCCTACATCGTCGACGACGCCGCGAAGCGGTTCGGGCTCGGCCAGCCCGTCGCTACGGCGTAGCTACTTCTTCTCGGTAACGAACAGGCCGCGAAGCTGCTCGGCATTCGAGCGCGCGCGCTCGAGTGCGATGTCGAAGATCTCCGATTGGGCGCGCTGCGCTGCCTCGGCCATCTCTTTCATGCCGTCGAGCGTGCGGGACAGCGTGCTCTGCACGAGCTCGCGCTGCTTCTCCATCGCGCCCGCGACGTCGCCGGATGTGGCCGACTCGGATCGGCCGGCGACGGCGGCGTTGAGCTCGCTCAGCGCTGCCTTGAGGAGATCCGCCTGCTTCTGTGTGATCGACTGCGCGCCGGTGAACGCGACCGAAGTCGCGCGAGACACGGCGTCGATGTCTGCCTGGCGTGCCTGGAGAAACGCATCCAGGTCGAAGCCCGGCAGGCGATAGCGCCCGAGAATGTCGCGAATGGTCGACGAAGCCGAATTCGGTGCCTCGGCGGAGTCGTTGCGGGTGTCGCTCGTGTCGCTCATCGTGGTGTTCCTTTCGGAGCTTGATGATAGCATAGTCAGGAGTGTGGTGGGATGACGGCGCGGCCGCGCAGGGCGTCGCGCCACGTGTCCAACCAGAAGCGCGTGGGGATCCAGGGGACGGCGGCCCACAGCCGGATCAGGTCGGCGTTCGAAAGATGCGTCCCGATCCTGCGCGAATCGAGCGGCGCCGACAAGCGCCCACGAAGCTCTCCCAGAAACGCTCGAAGGCCCGAGCGGATCAAAAGCCCGTCGGCCTGCACGCGCTCGCAAACGTCGGCGACCACGCCCGAGAGCGTGAGCATCGACTTGCGAAAGAGCGTCGTCTCCTCCGGGAACTGCATGGCCCCGGCGCGGCCGAGCCGGTCGAGGACGTCGGTGAGCCACAGAAAACCCGGCAACGCGCCCTTGCGCACGCGGGCAAGTGAAAGCGCGACCTCCGCGCGCAGCGCCGGCTCGTCGCAGACGCGACCGAGCGCCGCGATGGCGGCCATCGTTTCGGTCTCATCGAGCGTCAGCGCTGCCAGCAGCGCGCGCACGACGCCGGACAGCTGCGCTTCGCTCAGCTCGGTCACGAGGGCCCAGTCGATGATTGCGAGACGCCCGTCCGGCGTCACGAGGAGGTTGCCGGCGTGCGGATCGGCGTGAAACCGCGCCGGCGGGTCCGACGCACGCCAGAACGGCATCGCGATCAGGGCCGTCATCATCGTCTTCGCGAGGCGCTCGCGCACGCGCAGCTTGACGTCGGCGTCCGTCACCTTCCGTCCGTCGATGCGCTCCATCGCCGTCACGTTTTGCGTCGAGAACGGCAAGAGCTGCGGGATCACGACATCCGCCGTGTTGGCATAGAACGTGGCGGCCCAGCGCAGGTGCTCCTGCTCGCGCACGAGGTCGATCTCGCTGCGCAGCAGGTTCGCAACACCGTCGAGCGTCTCGCGATAGTCGAGTGTCGGAAGGCGGTCCTGCACGGAATGCGCGTCCAAGAATTCGCTGAGGGCCGGCCAGATCGCGAGTTCCTCTCGCAAGCGCGCGACGGCCTGCGGTTTGAGGACCTTGAAGACCCCACGCCGGCGCTCGCCCGACTCGTCCGACCATGCGAACGGGATCACGATGGCAACGCTGCCTTCGGCGAGCGCATGCTCCTCGATGTCGAGCGCTGGTATCGCCGGGATCTCACGGTCGATCGTCGCGCGGACCTCGGCGAGGTCGCTCGTCGGTGGGAGCGACTCGAGGCACTGCAGCCGCTCGCGGAGGGCGAGCGGGAGGCCGCGTTCGTGCGCGACAACCTGGCCGAGTTTGTGCAAGGTGGGGCACTCGCGCAGAAGTGCGATGAGGCGATCGTCCGGCGTCGCATCTGCGTCGAGCTCGAGCTGCGCCGAGACGATGCGCTCGAGGCGACCTTCAGGCAGGCGTTCCAAGAAGAAGACGAGCGCATCGACAACGAGCGGCTGATAGCGCTCGTACGGCGCGGGCACGAGTTGCACCGCATCGAGCAGGCCGCGGATCATCGTCAACGTCTCGTCCATCAGAGTATCCTTGGTGTCCCGACCACGACGAGGCCGCGCAGCTTTGGGTGCGCGGCCCGTCAACGGTCGGCACGTGGGCGCTTTAGGCTGCTGCGCGCGCCTTATCGCCACGCACGAGCGTCTCGATCCGGTCGTTCGTGGTCTCGACCGCCTGCTTGGCGCTCGAAAGCCCGGACTCGACGACCGTACGAACGGTCTCGGCAGCGGACTGCTGCAGCTTGGTCGATTGCGCGATCAGGGTTTCCGCGACGTGGGCGTTCTTCTTGATCGACGTCTCGAGCTCTTGGACCGTCAGGTTGACGACCTTGTCGAGACGATCGAATCCGGCGCGCACGTCGTAGCCGGTGCTCGTCGATTCCGCCGGCGCCGCGACGATGTCCCAGACGGACTTCCAATACTGGAGGGCGCGCTCGTTGGACGATTTGATGGCGTCGATGATGAGGGTCGTGGTTTCGGCGGCGACGTCGCCGTAGGTGGCTTGCGTGGTGTTGTTCATGGTTTCTCCGTTCGAGGGCCGTGAGTGGCCCAGCACATATAGGCAGTTTACACCTAGTTTTGACAATCTGTCAATAATTTGCCGAGCTTTCCCAGCCGAGGACCGAACTCTGGGGCCCCCGGGCGCGTCCTCCGACTCCTCCGAAGGCCCATCCGCATGTCTCGCAGGCACCCTCGCAGAGCGTCCCGCGGCTCGTCCGCAGACTCCCGCCGGCCCAACCCCGCAGACGTGTCCGCACACGCTCCGTTCGCCCACCCCGAGCACCCGCTTCGAGCGTGGCCCGCCCGCAGGGCGATCGAGGAGTCGACTCAGGTGCGCTCGGAGGCGTCCAGGGCGGCGCCGAGGCCGTATGCCGCGGAGCGCGCTTCGACCGCTGCGACATCGTGGCCGAGGACGACGATGTCGTGCTTGATACCGGCGTGGTCACGCACGTGATCGCGCAGCAAGGCCTCCGCCCGGAACCCCATGCTCTCGAACGTCGCGATCGCCCCGGTCTGGTCCACCGTCATCTGGGCGACGATCTTTTCGGCGCCGAGCGAACGCGCAAGCGCGAACGCATCCTCCATCAGCGTGCGGCCCACGCCCGAGCCGCGCGCGTGCGAGGCAACGACCACCCGCAGTTCGGCGACGTGCGGCGACCAAGAGAGCGGGTCGCGGACGACGGTCGCGCAGCCGACGACGGCGTCGGCCCGCAGCGCGAGCACACTCGTCAGCGTCCCGCGCTCCAACTCGTGCACCCAGGCTTCCAGTACTTTGGGGTGGGTGATGTCGCGTGGCAGAAAAAGGAGGTCGTGCGTCGGCAGCTCCCGTGCAAACGCCAGCACGGCGTGCGCGTCCCCGGCCGTCATGAGACGGATCTCCGTCGCTGCCGAGCCCGCTCCAACGAAGCGGGGAAAGCGTCGCGCCGCCGCGTCGTTCATACCGATCGGACTCCGAGCCATGCGTCGAGCTTTGGCCACAGGCGCTTGTGTGCGTTGGGTCCGGCGGCGACGCTGATGTGACCGCCCTTGAGCACCAACCGTTGCTTGTCGCTCGCGCCCACCAGGTCGATGAGCGGGGTCGACGCGTCGGTGGTGACGATGTGATCGTGTTCGGCCGTGACGTGCAGCGTGGGTACGGTGATCCCGGCCAGGTCGACGCGCCGTCCGCCGATCTCGAAGGTACCCCGGTAGAGCGCGTTGTCCCACATCAGCGCTTTCACCGTCTGCCGAAAGTATTCGCCCGCGAGCGGCAGCGTGTCGTTGCCCCAGCGTTCGAACGTCCGGTAGGAAGCGACAAACTCGTCGTTCCACATATTGTCCCAGAGCTGCACCTGGCCGACTGCGCGGCTGGCGGGGCGCAGCATCTCGAACCCGCGGAAGATCAGCTCGGCGGGGACGTTCCCCGACGTATCGACGAGGCGGTCGACGTCGAAGTGGCGGCGGTCCGCCCAGCGCTGGAACAAGGTCATCTGCGAAAAGTCGATCGGGGTCGTGAAGCACACGAGGTTCTTGATGCCGTCGCCCGCGTGCAGTGCTGCGTACGAGACGGACAGCACGCCGCCCATGCAGTAACCGAGCACCGTCACATCGTCCTCGCCCGACCGTTCCTGGACCCGCCGCACGCATTCGGGGATGAAGCGCAGCGCATAATCCTCGAAGCGCAGCCGCTTCTCGTCGGGCCGCGGCGCGCTCCAGTCGATCATGTAGACGTCGTAGCCGCGTTGGAGCAAGAACTCGACGAGGCTCTGCCCGCGCGCCAGATCCAACACGTATCCCTTGTTCGTCGTCGCCATGACGATGAGCAGTGAAACGCGGTAGATTTCGTCGCTCGAGGGACGGTAGTGGTAGAGATTTAGCGTCCCGTCCTTGTGAACGAGGTCCTTTGGCGAGACGCCGAGAGCGGGGGCGGGCGATGCGATGTACTCGACGCCCTTGATGCTCCGAGCGATCGTGCGTTCGACTTCGAGCCGAACGCGCTCGGCAAGGTCGGGTGCGCTGGCCGTCTGCGAGCTCACGGTCCTTCCGGTGGCGGACGCTTCGTGCGCGGCGGCATCGGAATCGGCGCTGGGGCTTTGGCTGCTTGCGGCGTTCGCGCACCCTGCCTGCGCCGTGTCGTCCCTTGGGCCGCGGCTTGGCGTTCGAGGATGCCGGCGATCTGTCCGAGACGGGCCTCGATCGCCGCAAGCTGTTCGCCGAGCGAGGCGAGGTCGGTGCGGCTCGGGAGGTTCAGCGTCGCGAGGTAACGGGCCATGATTTCGCCGAGCTGTTGCTGTGCCTGCAGCGTCACATTCATCACCTGATTCATCGAGCCGCTAAACTGATCGGTTGCCATCGCCTTGTTGGCGATCGCGTTCGCGCTCGTCTCCCACTGCGAGAGGAGATCTCGCCACACGCCGAGGGGATCGCTGGGCTTTTCTGCCATAGGCCTCAGCCGCCCGCGGGAGCGTGGCGTCGAATCGCATCCAGGATCTGTGGCCAAGCGCCGCGCGGCAGGCTGTGCCCCATACCGTCGATCACGACCAGCGTCGCGCCGGGGATCGTCTTCGCAACCTCGAGGCCGATCTCCAAGCGAACTAGCGGGTCGAGCGTCCCGTGAATCACGAGCGTCGGTACCTGGAGCGTATGCAGCTTCGCGAGCCGGTCTCCCGACGCGATGATCGCCAGCATCTGCCTTGCGACGCCCGGAGGATTGATGCCGCGCTCGTAGCTCGTCTCACCCTCCCAAGTCGTCAGCACCTCGTCAAAAGGAAAGTGATCTGCTGCGAGCACGCGCCACGTCTCGACGAAGCTGCGGACGAAGGATTCCCGATCGGTTGGACGCGGCTTGATCAGGTTCGCCATCGCGGCGGCGGTTGGCGGCGGCGATTTCGGATCGCCGCTCGGCGCCATGATGAGCGTGATCGTGCGCAGCCGCTCCGGGAAGTTCAAGGCCATCTCCATGGCGATTGCGCCGCCCATGGAGGCGCCCACGACGTCGGCTCGGTCGATCCCGAGCGCGTCAAACAGGCCGATCGTGTCCTTCGCCATGTCGAGCAACGTGTAGCGAGCAGTTGGGGGGCGACCGATCGCGGCGCCGGCGAAGATCGCGGCCATGCTCGGCGTTTTGTCCTCGGTGAATCGCGTCGAGAGTCCCATGTCGCGGTTGTCGAACCGGACGACCCAGCGGCCCTGCCGCGCGAGTTCCGCGCAGAAGTCCTCGTTCCAAAGGATCATCTGGGTGGCGAGCCCCATGATCAGAACGAGAGGCGGGTCCGTTCGCTTGCCAAACGTCTCGTAGCAGAGTTCGATGCCGTTCGCCTTCGCAAACGCCGGGCCGGTCCGCTCGATGGGGTCGCTCAACACGCGGTTCTCCTTCCAGCCGCAGCGCGCCGAAGCATGCAATCCGGGGGCGGCGCTGCGCACGTGGCCGAACCGTGCGTCCATGGGTCGGCCGAGATGAGCATCGCGAAGCTCTTGATCGTAAATCGTGGCGAGGTCGCCGTCCGCGTCGCCCGCGCGGCGGCGACGCTCGGCATCCGCAGCGTTGCGGCGTTCGCGCGCGAGGACGCGGAGTCGCTCCACGTGCGCCTCGCGGACGAGCGCGTCGCGCTGCCGGGCAGCGGCGTCGCAGCATACATGGATGGCGAGGAGATCGTCGCCGCGGCGGTCGCGGCGGGGTGCGACGCCGTCCACCCCGGCTACGGCTTTCTCAGCGAACGCGCCGACTTTGCAGCCCGCTGCGCGGAGGCCGGGCTCACCTTCGTCGGGCCGCGCCCGGAGCTGCTCGCGCTCTTCGGCGACAAGCTGCGCGCACGTGCGCTCGCGCGAGACGAGCGCGTGCCGGTGCTCGACGGTTCGGATGGCGCGGTCGATCGTGCCGGGGCGACGGCGTTCTTCGCAACGCTCGGCGCGGGCGGGGCGATGGTAATCAAAGCGGTGGCGGGCGGCGGCGGCCGGGGCATACGCATCGTGACGCGGCCGGCGGATGTCGAGGACGCCTTCGAACGGTGCCGGTCCGAGGCGCGCTCGGCGTTCGGCGACGACGCGCTCTACGTGGAACGCCTCGTCCGGCGAGCGCGCCACGTCGAGGTGCAGGTCGTCGGTGACGGCGCGGGCGACGTCGTGCACGTCCTCGAGCGCGATTGCACGCTGCAGCGTCGCAATCAGAAGCTGGTGGAGGTCGCGCCCGCACCGTACCTCGCACGCGCGCTGCGCGACGAGCTCCTCGAGGCGGCACTGCGGATGGCTCGTACGGCTGCCTACGATAGCCTCGGGACATTCGAATTTCTGATCGATCTGGACGCTGGCGGCCGTGCGCCGGTCTATGCATTCATCGAAGCGAATCCTCGGCTCCAGGTGGAGCACACCGTCACGGAAGCGGTGACGGGAATCGATCTCGTCGTCGCCCAGATTCGCATCGCGGGTGGCGCGACGCTCGGGCAGATTGGGCTATCGCAGGCGAACGTCCCCGCACCGCGCGGCTTTGCGCTTCAGGTGCGGCTCAATCTCGAGAGCATGGATGCGACCGGGGCTGCGCAGCCGGCCGAAGGGACCCTCTCGCTGCTCGAGCTTCCGGCGGGTCCGGGCATTCGCGTCGACACGTTCGGCTACACGGGCTACCGCGTGCGCTCAAGCTTCGATTCGCTGCTCGCAAAGATCGTCGTGCACTCGCCCGCAGGAGACTTTGCGAGCGCCGTTGCGGCCGCCGGCAGAGCGCTGCGGGAACTGCGTGTCACCGGAGTTGCGACGAACGCGCCCTTCCTGGCGGCGCTGCTGCGCCGGCGCGAGGTGACCGCGTACGACGTGACCACGCGCTTCATCGAAGAGCACGCGCGCGAACTCGTTGCCGATGCCCGCGACGATGTAGGCGGCGGCTCGGGTGGCGACTCCACGTCGACGGAGGACGCCGCTGGAGCGGTCGCACGGAAGAACGGCATCGTGCGCACGACGATGGCGGGGCGCGTCGTCGGCGTCGAGGTTGCGGCTGGTGCGTTCGTTCGTGCGGGCGAAGCCGTCGCCGTGCTCGAGGCGATGAAGATGGAGCACGTCCTCGTGGCCGACACGGCGGGCGTCGTGCGCGAGATCGTCGCGCGACCGGGGCAGACGCTCGCGGCCGGGGACACCGTCGTCGTCATCGAGCCCGGGGACAACGTCGCCGGCGACGCGGAGGTCGCGGACGAGCCCGACCTGGATGCGCTGCGCCCGGATCTCGATGAGGTGCTCGAGCGGCGGCGGGCGATCTCCGACGCGGCGCGTCCCGATGCCGTCGGCAAGCGGCGCGCACGCGGGCAGCGCACCGCGCGCGAAAACCTCGCCGGGCTCTTCGACGAGGGCGACTTCCTCGAGTACGGCGAGTTCGCCCTCGCGGCGCAGCGGCGACGGCGCTCGCTCGCCGAACTCGAAGCGATGAGCCCGGCCGATGGGTTGGTCGCCGGCATCGGGCAGGTCAACGCTGCGCTCTTCGGTGCGGAGCGTTCGCGCTGCGTTGGGATGGCCTACGACTACACCGTGTTGGCGGGGACGCAAGGCTACTTCAATCATCAGAAAACGGATCGCCTGCTCGCGCTTGCGGAAGCGTGGCGCCTGCCGGTCGTCATGTTTACGGAGGGCGGGGGTGGGCGCCCCGGCGATACCGACGCGACCTTCGGGTCGGGGCTCGCCGTTCCGACGTTTGCGAGCTTCGCACGCCTCAGCGGACTCGTGCCGACCGTTGGCGTGGTATCGGGCTACTGCTTTGCCGGCAACGCGGCGTTCCTCGGGTGCTCCGACGTGATCGTCGCGACGCGCAACGCGAACATCGGCATGGGCGGCCCGGCGATGATCGAGGGCGGTGGGCTGGGGACATTTCGCCCGGAGGAGATCGGCCCCGTCTGGGATCAGGCGCCCAGCGGCGTCATCGACGTCGTCGTCGAGGACGAGGCCGCTGCCGCCGCCATGGCCCGCAAATACCTCGCCTATTTCCAGGGCGCGCTCACGGAGTGGACGTGTGCCGACCAGCGCGAACTGCGCCGCGTCGTTCCCGAGAATCGGCTGCGCGTCTACGATGTGCGCACGGCCGTAACCATGCTCGCGGACACCGATTCGGCCATCGAGCTGCGGGCCGCGTATGCACCGGGCATGGTGACGGCACTCGTCCGCATCGAAGGGCGTCCCCTCGGCCTGATTGCCAACAATCCGCTGCACATCGGCGGTGCGATCGATGGTCCGGGGGCCGACAAGGCATCCCGTTTCATGCAGCTGTGCGACGCGTTCGACTTGCCGATCGTCGTGCTGTGCGACACGCCCGGTTTCATGGTCGGACCGGACGTAGAACGCACGGGGCAGGTGCGCCGGGTGAGCCGCATGTTCGTGACGGCGGCGGGGATGACCGTACCGGTCTTCTTCATCGCAGTGCGCAAAGGGTACGGCCTCGGGGCGCAGGCGATGGCTGCAGGCAGCCTGCACGAGCCGTTCTTCAGCGTGTCGTGGCCGACGGGCGAGTTCGGCCCGATGGGGTTGGAAGGGGCCGTGCGCCTCGGCTTTCGCCGTGAGCTCGCCGCCTGCGAGAACCCAGCGGAGCGGGAGAAACTCTTCGAGAGCATGGTCGCGCAGGCGTATGCGCAGGGCAAGGCGCTCAACGTCGCGTCGATGCTCGAGCTCGACTCCGTCATCGACCCGCGCGATACGCGCTCGTGGATCGTGCGCGGCCTGCGCGCCGTACCGGCACCCGCTCCCCGTAGCGGCAAGAAGCGCCCGTCGATCGACACGTGGTGAACGGCAGGCCGGGCAGTCGACGTCGCGAACGCGCCGGGCATGAATGCGCAGAGACTATCGGGGAAAATCGCACTCGTGACCGGCGGAGCCAGCGGCATCGGGCTTGCGACCGCGATGCGATTCGCGGAGCACGGCGCGACGGTCGTCGTCGCCGACGTCAACGAAGCGGCCGCGCAGGCCGCGGCGGCGGGAAACGCGGCGCTCCACGCGGTCGCCCTCGACGTGACGGACGAGGAGCGTTGGGCGGTCGTCGTGGACGAAGCCCTCGAGCGCTTCGGCCGCCTCGACGCGGTCGTCAACAACGCGGGCATCGGAACGATGAGCGACATCGAGACATGTACGACGCCGGAGTGGCGCCGCGTGATGGCCGTCAACGCCGACGGCGTGTTCTTCGGCTGCCGGAACGCCGTCCGCGCCATGAAGGCGCACGGTGGCTCGATCGTCAACCTGTCGTCGGTGTCGGGGATCGTCGGCGGCCACAACCTGGTGGCATATAACGCATCCAAGGGCGCCGTCCGGCTGCTCACGAAATCGGTCGCGCTGCACTGCGCACGCAAGCGCTACGGCATTCGTTGCAATTCCGTCCACCCGACGTTCATCGAGACGCCGATGGTCGACGCTATGCTCCACGCCACGGCTGACCCCGAACGCACGCGAGCTCGCTTACTGGCGAGCGTTCCGCTCGGCCGATTTGGAAGGGCGGAAGAGATCGCCGACATGCTCGTGTATCTCGCGTCCGACGAGTCGCAGTTCGTGACCGGCGCCGAATTCGTCATCGACGGGGGCTTGACCGCGGCGTAGCCCGCGGAGGCGGCGCGTTCAGCCGGTCGCCAAACCGAGGACGGTCGCCACGAGGGCCGGGGCCTGTTCGCCCTCGATCTCCATCGTGCACGCCATCGTGTAAAGCGTCTTTCCGTCAGCCTTCGGCTCGATCGCCTGGAGAGAAACGCGATTGCGAATGCGCGCGCCCGCCTTCACCGGGGTGATGAAGCGCACGCGATCGAGCCCGTAGTTCAGGACCATCCCCGGCCCCATCCGTCCGCCGATGACGTCGCCGAGCGTCGCCGCCACGAGAGCCAGCGTCAGATATCCGTGCGCGATCGTCGTCCCGAACGGACCGCGAGCCGCGCGCTCGCGATCGACGTGGATCCATTGGTGGTCCTCGGTGCACGCCGCAAACTGATCGATGCGCTCCTGCCCCATCTCGATCCATCTCGAAACCCCGAGCTCGCTACCGAGGAGACCGGTGAGGGCTGACGACCCCGCCTGGGGTACCGCGTCTACTTCCACGGTGCGGCGCTTCGAGAACCCGACCGGCGCCCCCCGCGGTCAGCGGTAGACGACCTCGGTCATCATGCCGTCGACCATGTGCACGTCGTTGTGACAGTGCAGGAGCCAGCGGCCGGCGGGCGAGGTCGCGTCGAACTCCCACGCGAGGGTGCCGCCGTGGGGGTCGACGAGCGCGACGTCCTTCGCGAGCGGCCGGGCGAGCCGCCTGCCGTTGACCTCGGTGATACGAAACGTGTGCCCGTGGAGATGCATGGGGTGGTGCATTGCGGTCGTGTTCGTAAAGCGGAGAACGACGCGGTCGCCGCGCGCGACCGCGATCTTCTCCGTGTCCGGCCAGGTCCGCCCGTTGATCGTCCAGCGCGAGCTCCCGTAGCGCCCCGCCAGGATAAGGTGCTCGTCGACGTGCGCACGCCCGGGCTGCACCGGATTCGTCGCGATGCCCGCCGCGCGCTCGTACGTGAAGAAGTCTATGCCGTCGAGCGTCTGCGCGACACCGAGCGGCGCGGCGCGTTCCATTCCAGGCGTCTGGACGACGAGCGCCTGCTGGAACGCGAGCGGATCCATCGAGACGCTCTGCAGCAGCCACGAGCCGGGTCCGCGCACCTCGAACCACGCATCGTAGCGTTCCGCGACGCCGATCCGCAGGGCATCGACGTCGAGCGGACGGTCCAGCGCGTTGCCGTCGGCATGCGTCACGTGCAGGCGATGCCCGGCGAGCCGGAGGTATCGCGTCTGCGTCGGGCTCGCGTTCAGGATGCGCAAGCGCACGTGTTGCCCGACGCGCACGCGCAGCGGGGTCGCGTGGGGGTAGGCGCCGCCGTTGATGCAGTGCGCGAGATACGCGACCTCGTCGCCCATCCGGTCGTCCGCGCGCATGGCGCGCATCTCCGCAGACCCCGGCGGATCGACCATCGCAGCGTTGCTCGATCCATGCAGCGCCGCCGACACGGAGCGCAGGTCGGGGACATCGTGCAGGACGACGGCAAACTCGGCATCCGCCGGCTCGTCGCGCGGATCCTCGACGACGATCATGCCGAACAGCCCGCGCGGGCCTCCCATTCCCGTGCCCATCGTGTGGTCGTGATACCAGCGCGTCCCGGCCGGCCCCGGAGCGAACTCATAGAGGTACGTCCCGCCGTCGGGCACGGGCGGTTGCGTCACTCCGGCTGCGCCGTCCATCGCGTTGGGAAGGATCATGCCGTGCCAGTGCACGGCGGTTTCCGTAGCCGCCCGGTTGCGATAGTGGACGCGTAGGCGCTGGCCGTGCACGACGCGCAGGAGCGGCCCCGGAATCGTGCCGTTGTAGGCCAAGCCTGCAAACGAGGCTCCGCGCACCGGCGAAAACGCCAGCGGCGCGGCGGTCAACGAGTACTCGACTACCTCCGTCGCCGCCGCTCGTCCCGCGCAGGGAAAAGCCTGCGCGAGCATGCCCGCGGCGCTCGCGCGTAAGAACGCGTCGCGACGCATCACTCGGCGCCGGACGCCCGCACGGGCACGTTCATCGTCTTGCCGTCGTACGTCACGACGACCGTCCAGGATCCGCCCATCGAAAAATGAACGACGCCTCTCCATACGTGGGGGTCGGAGGTCGGCGTGAGCGTGACCTTCGATGCGCTCATACCGCTCTGCGCCATCGTCATCCCCGCCTCGGCGGTCGCGTGCTTCGGAGGCGTCGGAAAATGCACCGTGAGCGTCGCCTGCGCGCGCGGCGTCGCGGGCGAGATCGTCGCAACCGGCGACGAGCCGGAACGGCCGCCGTCGAGGCCCGCGAGGTAGGTCACGATGTCGGCCGTTTGCGTCGCGCTGAGCGCGAAGTCCGGCATCGGCGCCTTCGGGTGCATCACCGCGTCGGCGATTTCGGCGGCAGAACGGCGATGCTCGATGCCCAGCAGCTTCGGGCCCGCGCCGCCCTCGAACCGCGCGCCGTGGCAGCCGAAACAGCCGTATGCGCGGACGAGCCTTTCCCCTGCGGCGGCATCGCCGGCGCGTGCGCCGGCCGGCATCGAGGCGATCAATATCGATGCGGCCACCAGCGCCGCGTAGTTCACAATCGGCTCACCACGTGACCGCGATTCGGGCTTCGCTAGCGCGCTCCATGCCGGGCCGATCGCGGTGGCGCCGCATGCCAGGGTCCACGGGGTTTTGGGGGATTTTGGCCATAGCGAGCCGGAAAGTGTAGACGCGCAGAAGGAGGTCACATGCCCCAACGGATCAATCATCTTGCCGCGTGGGTTGCAGCCTTGGTCTACTTCGTGTTCGGCGCCATTTGGTACGGCGCTCTGAGTGGCCCGTGGCAGGCGTACATGGGCGGGAAGGGAGCACCGTCCACTCCCGGCCTGTACATCGGATCGTTCATCCTCGGCTTGATGCTCGCGTACGCGACGGCGGTCGCTCTCGCGCGCCGGCCCGAGGACCGGACGCTAACGCAAGGCGTGAGTTTTGCACTCTTCATCGGCATCGCCGTCTTCGCGACGCAGACGCTCAACCAGGCGTTGTACGAAGCTCGCCCCTTCGGCCTGTGGCTGATCGACGCGGGCTACGTCGTGATCGGTTTCGCGTTGATCGGCGCGATCGTCGGGGGCTGGAAGATGCGCGCCGCACAGAAAGGGTAACGATGGCAGTTTCCTTTGCAAGCGACATACGTCCGATGTTTCGGGACATCGACGTTGCGCACATGACGCCGCACGGCGTGCGCCTCGACGACTACGCATACATGTCGGACCCCGCCGGAAACTACGCCAACGCGCAGGCGGTGCAAGACACGCTCGCGGATCAGACGATGCCTCCGGGTGGGCCATACTGGACGAGCGAGCAGCTCGCAGCCTACGCGCAGTGGCGAGCCGACGGGTACCAACCCTAGCTCGTCGCCGAGCCCTTCGATCCGCGGGGCGACGACTCGCGACTCATGCAACGATCGAGTTGCGCCGCTGCCGTCCGGCGCCGCGCGGCTGCTGCGTCCGGCGCCGCGCTGGCTGCCGCGTCCGCGGTGATTCCGGTGCCTGTAGCCGCATCCGTGGGAGTCAGGCGTGGCGGGGGTGGCGATCGTCCAGGCCGTTAACCCTTCACGCGTTCGATCGCCACGATCTTGACCGGCGCGACCAGCATCTCGTCGTTCGTCGGCTGCTGCACGATCTTCCTGACCACGTCCATGCCCGACGTGACGTGTCCGAAGGCCGCGTAGCCCGGCTCGCTCATCGAGCCGTCGAGCGTGGCTTGGTCTCCGTCGCAGAGAAAGAACTCCGAGGTCGCCGAGTTCGGGTCGGGCGTTCGCGCCATCGAGATGGCGCCGTCGGTGTTACGGAGGCCCGTCCGCAGCGGCGTCTCGAGCTCGAGCTTCGGGTCGCTCGGACGCTCGCGTGTCTTGTTTCCGCCCTGAATCACGAAGCCCGGGATCGCGCGGAAGAACGTCCCGCCATTGTAGAATCCGCGGTCGACGTACCGTAGGAAGTTCGCGGTGGTCTTCGGCGCGTGCTGGGGGTCGAGGACAACGACGATCGTCCCGTCGGTGGTCACGATGCGAACGTGCGGTCCGCCTGGCGCCGTGGTCACCTGCGCCGGCACCTGCGCCGGCACCTGCGCCTCTTGTGACGCCGCCTGTGCCGTGGCCTGTGCCTGCGCCTGTTTGTCCGAGGCGTGACAGGATGCCGCGACAACGAGGGCGCTGCACGCCGCAGCAGCGCGCAACGACGTTCCAAAGCGGTGTGGAATTCGTGTTCCGATCAGCATGCCGCCAAGTGCGCCGCCGGCGCGACGAACTCCGTCTGCCGGTCGGGGCGGAGGGAGACGGCGCGCGCGCGAACGCCGGCTCGGTCAGGCGAGTGGAGGACTCATGGACGGCGCGCAGGGGAAGTGGAAGCACGACGGCGTGCGGGTAATCGGTGGCTGCGACCTCGACACCAACACGCCGCAAACGCCGGGGATGAACCGGGCCGCCGCCGTGACGCGCGCCCTCACCGGCGCGCAGAAGATCTGGGCCGGCACGGTCACGATACGTCCGGACGCGAAGACCGGGGCGCACCACCACGGCGACTTGGAAAGTGTCATCTACGTCGTGCGCGGCCGGGCGCGGATGCGCTGGGGCGAGGCTCTGGAGTATACGGCCGAGGCCGGCCCAGGCGATTTCATATTCGTGCCCCCGTACGTGCCGCACCAGGAACTGAATGCGAGCCCGGACGAGCCACTCGAGTGCGTGCTCGTGCGTAGCGGTCAGGAACCGATCGTCGTGAACCTGGACATCACGGGTGCGGAGCAGCCGGAGACCGTACGCTGGGTCGACGCGATTCACCGCGATGACGGTGCGCACGGCGCAGGCGCGCGGCCGCCTGTCGGTCGACCGAGCCCGACCCTGTGACCGCCCTGACCGAAGGGAGGTGCGGGGGGTCACATTCCCTCGGCCCGTGTCTAAATTCAAGGTTAGATCGTGGTGAGCGTGTGTCGCTCCCGGCCATTCTTGGGGTATGCTACTGCCATGAACTATTCTGCCCTCATCTCTCCTAGAAGCCTCAAGGCGCTCGGGCAATTCGGCCGCGTCACCGTCGCCGCCGCCCTCCTGGTCTCGGCCTCCGTGCCGCTCGTGGCCAGCGCGCAGACGCCCAAGGCGCGACTCGCAAACCAGCAGGCCCGCATCCAGCAGGGTGTCAAGAACGGCTCCATCACCAAGGCCGAGTACAATCACGACATGAAACGGGTCAACGCCATCAACGCTGAGCGCAAGGCCGATCGTCAGGCAAACGGCGGTAAGCTCACCACGGCGGAGCACCAGCAGCTTCGCTCTCAGCTCAACCACTCGTCTCGGAACATCTATTACACGAAGCACAACCTGAACAAGCAACCCGGCTCCTAAACCCGGGCGGTCCATCCCGGCGGCCCGTCGCGAACCAAGCGGCGGGCCGTTGTATGTCAGGCCGCGGGCTGGGCGCGCCGCCGCGCCGAACGCCGGTCGCATGCGCTCCACGGCAATGGCGATCGCAGGTGCGGTGCTCTTCATGACGGTGGCGGTCGCGCCGTCGCGCGCGACGGACCGGCCAGACCAGCAGCTGCAGTCGCTGGCCCGCGATATGACCTTCGGGTGGGCGAAGCTGCACCCGCTCGTCGCCACCCAACTCGGCATCCCAGGCGAGGATGGCATGCTCGACGTGCCGTCGACGGGCGAGGACGCGCGCGATCTGGCATTGATTCTCAAGTGGGAGGGCCGCCTTTCGGCGATCCCCGTGGCCGGCGAGGATCGGCGGATCCGCGACGATGCCACGCTGCTGCGCGCGCAACTCGTGTCGATGGAACGTCAGTACACGGTCTACAAGACGGACGAGAGGGACTACTCGGCGCCCGGGAACGCGATCGTCGGCGCCGTCTTCACGCAATTTCAGCACTTGCCCCGGACGAGCGAGGGCGCGAGCGCTTCGGCCGTTCGCGCAGCGTGGGATGACATCACGTCGCGCCTGGCGCGGGCGCCTGCGTACATGTCGGCGGCCGAGACGCTCGTCACGGAGCCGGGCCGCCTGCAGGGCACGGTCGGTGCAAAGGAGCTTGCCGGTGCGCCGGACTTTCTCACGCACGCCCTCAGCGACGCGGCGAGGGCTCAGATCCCGACGGCGGCCTTCCGCCGATTCGCCGCAGCGCGCGACGCGGCGCTTCGGGCCATCGCTCGCGAGAAGGCGTACATCGATGCGCACGCCGCGCGCTGGCCCGAAAATTTCTCGATCGGGCGGCAGGCATACGATGCGATGCTGCGCGACGAGCAGCTCCTGCCGTACGACGCCGCAGCCATCGAGCGTATGGGAGCCGATGAGGTGGCGCACGGATGGGCGCAGACCTATTGGGTGCAGCATCTCGCTCGCGAGCGCGGCACGCCGATCGGACCGGTGACGGGCGGTGGGCTCGCGCCGGGAGGTGCGGCGCTCGTCCCGTACTATCGCGAGCAGATCGCCCACTTGCGGGGCTTTGTGATGGCGCACCACA
>Ga0302324_100011130_pt1 | contig 18512 bp, 19 predicted proteins | sample Palsa_T0_1_FD_201949 | JGI IMG/M metagenome (GOLD analysis project Ga0302324, IMG submission 201949) | Peat permafrost microbial communities from Stordalen Mire near Abisko, Sweden - Palsa_T0_1 | ecosystem: Environmental > Terrestrial > Soil > Palsa > Peat permafrost | place: Sweden: Abisko... | reverse complement strand
TAATGACGCGTGCAGCCCAGCCGCGCCTGCTCGCGCGTGAGGCCTGGCACATAGATTTCCGTGTCCCGACGGATCCGCGTAGATACAGAAGGGTACGTGAAGGATACGCATTTTGGCTATGGTCGCGCTAACCAACTTGGTGCCGGGCCGAGCCGCCCGATGAGGCCGTGGTAGGTTGCGGCAATTAACGTGCGCAGCCGGACCCGCTTGGCGTTGAGTTTTCTTAGAATCACGACAGCCTCCCGGATCATGGACAGCAAAACCAAAAGTACACCTCTTGCCGGCATGACGAGGCGCCGTGAAGAAAGATAAATAGTGTTCCGCTGAACGTAATACTTCCGCCACAGAAGGGAAACAGGCACCGGCCAAGCTAGGGAGGGATCGCGATGCACTACAACCGCACACGGTGAGATAATGAGGCGCCCGTGGCGGCGCAGCCGCAGACAGTACTCAGTGTCCTCTCCGAACGCAAAGAGATCGGCCAAAGGAAAGCCGCCAAGTGCGATTGCCTCCCGGCGTAGAAGCAGGCCAGTATTCGCCGTCCAGTCGCACTCAAACGGTTCATTTCTCTCATACAACTCTCGGCTGGGCGCCCGCGCCACCCTCCTCTTTCGGTCGTAAATCATTTCGGCGCACCACAAGCGACCCTCGGGCGTCAGCTTTTTCGGCGCCGCAGCCAAAATATCCGAAGAACGAGTTGCGCACAACAACAATTGCTCCAACGCATCCTCTTGCGGAAGGCTGTCATCATCGGTGACCCACAGCCAGCCGTGTCCTGCCTCATACGCCCACTCTAGCGCCTCCTTAAATCCACCCGCCGATCCGGTATTGTGAGCTGAATAGCGGTACTGAATCCCCGATCCAACATTTGTTAGGAACTCAGCCGTCCCATCAGTCGAGGCATTGTCGATCACATAGACCGCCGTCGGATGGACCGTCTGCCCAGCGAGCGCCGCCAAGCAACGCTGCAGCGGATCAACCCTGTTCCGAGTAGCTATCACGGCCGCGACGTCAAAATTGTCAGTCATAGTTCTTCCAGTGCATCGCCGATATCGCCCCAGACAATGGCTGTGACTTCGTGGTCGCCATCACTTCTCCGATGAGGAGTAACACTGGTGATTCCGTTCGCAATTCAATCGGTTTGAGTCGAATCGGAGCATCCTAAACGCCGCCAATATACTATGTATAAACAGGTATTGTCGCTTCATCAACTTGTTCCGCTGTTGAACCAACCGGCGATTGAATGCGTATCCCCGATAGCTGCGCCAGACATTGAAGAGCACCTCACAAGGCCCAAGAACATTCCAGTTCTTGATCGAGAAAAACAGGAATAAACGGCAACTTTCCAGTTCCCTAGCATCGCGGTCACCTGTCCGGTTGCCGCATCCGCCGCTTGGGAGAGCCAGGTGGGTGAGGCGAATTCTTGGGTCAAGGAGTAGCTTATAGCCGGAATGCCGGACGCGGACAGCCAAATCTACATCTTCAGCACAAGCACCGCCGGTAAACCGCTCATCTGACATACCGGCTTCGAGAATCGCCCTCCGCCGATACGAGCTGTTGCACCCTATCACCCACGACACTGAAAACAGCCCATCCGCAAGGGCCTCCCGACTGCCGAACAGCGAACGCGCTGCGGCCAGGGTTTCCTCATCGGAAGCGCCGCCGGGCGACAACGTCAAACCCATGACCGCACCGACGGACGGGTCACTGTAACGGCGCACATGCAATCCGATGTAATCCCGGCCAAAAACTACATCGTCATCGACAAAAATAATGATCTCGCCGTGGGCGGCCAGCACTCCGGCGTTTCGGGCCGCCGGAAGGTTTGGAAACGGCAGCCTGATATACCGAATCCGGTCACCGGCACAATTGAGGAATGCGCGCAAGCCGGCGGAAACCGTTGCAGTTTGATCTACGACGATGACTTCGCAATCGTGATACGTTTGCGCCAGCGCCATGCGAAGCGTCTCAAGAAGGACGTCGCCGCGGTTGTACGTCGGTATAATTAAGGACGCCTTTGTTCCACCGTTCAGCATTATCTTCTGGGAAAACTGTTTCGGTTGTCTAGTGGTTTTCGGAAGCGCTGACAGGAAGGTTGCTGCCCTTCCGAATCATCCGCGTCTTCGCCACTAAAGGCCATATGCGAAACGGTCTGAGCAGCTTCGCCAGCGCCACCTGCGGGCCTGAGACCAACGCCGCGCTGGCCTCAGCGGCAGCCCGAATGTGGTCCCCCCCCCGACGGTATGACTTGGCGAGTTGCCAATGCAGCCGTGCTTTGTTATCCTTACACTGTGCCAAGTGCGGGGACTGCAGGGCGTCCCGTAACAGGATTTGAGCCGTATTCTCCGCACCAGCCCGGGAAAGCCGGTTGGCCTGAAGTGCGTAGCTTCCAAATACTGAATCAGCGATGACACGCCTAGCCACTCCGAGCTCAAGCAGAGTCCCCGCAGTGAGCGGCGAGTCTGGCATAATGAGCGCATCGCTTCCCGCCCTCTGGCGGAGCCTGGCGGCCTCGCGCGCGCCGGCCGCCGTAATCGCCTGCTGCTCCACTCTCCGACCCGACACCTGGCCCGAATGGACTCGATAGTGGACTAAGTCCTCTCCGAGATTGGCGAGCGGATATCGTTCACTCATGCGCAAGAAAAAATCGTAATCTTCCGAGGGTTCGAATGCAGCTCTGTAGCCGCCGCACCGCTCGAAAGCGTTCCGCGCAAACATAACCGTGCTGTTGATGAAACAATTAGCCTCGCGCAGGCAGCTCGCGATTGTGGCGCTATCACACGGAGGCGCCATTCCTCCAATTCGCAATCCCCGCGGATCGACGACCGCCGCCGCTCCCCCTACCAGCGTCACTTCAGGGTTCCGTACCAGGAACTCCAACTGCCTTTCGAATCGGTCCGGCAAGGACACATCGTCGGCATCCATACGGGCTACGTATTTGGCGCGCGCTCTAGAGCAGCCGAAATTCGCAGCTGAAACAATGCCGGCAGGGTCGTGGTGATATACCAGAATCCGATTGTCTTGACGCCTCCAGGCCTCCAGGACCTCTGCAGTCTCGTCTGTCGATCCGTCATTGACCACTATGAGTTCAAAATCGCTGAAAGTCTGAGAAGTCAAGCTCCTCAGCGCATCCGTGAGTAACATACCGCCGTTACGCACATTCATAACAACTGAAATGTGCGGCGTCATCAGGCGTCCTCGCTGCGGCGCCCCACAGCGACCGTGGCATTTGCCAGGCGACTGCGTTGCAGCCTCTGCGTATTGAGCTTACTAAGCCATTTCACAGCTCCGGTCGTCGGCTGAGTGAGGGCGCCGATTGCGCGGCCGAGATGAAACTCCATCTGGAACACTTGTGGATCCCCCTCGAGAGGTGATTTCAGGCTGGCCAGGATTTTCGTGCGTTGGCGAAATAAATTTCTGAGCGCCGTCTGCAGTATCCAGATCCGTGTTTTCCGAACTCTGCCTCTGAGTCCCAGGGGGGGGTGCAACATAAACTCATAACCATGCACAGCTATCGACTTGCCGATTCCGCGGTGCAGGCGGCGAAAGTACGCCCAAGACAACCTTTGCGCCGGAATATAATGCTTAAATTGCAGGCTCGGCTCATACCATAGTTGCCACCCGGCTAGTCTTAGGGCGAAACAAATCTCCGTGTCGCCACACGAAGTGGTGAGTGCTCCCTTGCGATCCGTTAGGCGGCTTCGGAAGCCGGCTCTCACAATCTCACTCCAAGCAGATTTCCGGATACACAGCCCGGCCCCCCAGAGCGTCCCGGCCGCCATGAAGCCAGGTGACTTAACTGGACTGCCAACCGCCAACACCGCGCAGTACCTATCAAACCATTCCGGCGGATCGCATTCTGGGACCGCCTCACTAAGTCCGCCGCACGCACCGACATCGGGGTACATGGTAAATATCTCCGCTACCACCGTAATCCAGCTATCACAGACCCAATTGTCGTCGTCGATGAAGCTAACAACCTCGTACTGTGACTCGGCAAATCCGCGCTCGCGCGCGTGGCTTAGCCCGAGCCTCGGCTCCCGAACGACTCGCAACGAAACAGGGGCAGCTTCGGGCCAGCATTCGACCGCCAGCTGGGACGTGGAATCGGTGGAAGCGTTGTCAACAACGATCACCTCCCAAGGGACACGCGCCTCCTTTTGGGCGGCCAGATGCTCCAACGTCGGGCGCAGCCTGGTGTCCCCGTTGTGAGAACAGATCACGACACTGACACCGACCACCCTACTGGTGGACACCGTGGGATGCAAACGCGTATCCGCAGGCCGACTACCGATGGCCGAGAAGCTCGCGATCATTGTCCTTAGTGCTCCATTTGTCAAGCTTACGTCTTAAGGCCGCCCGGATCAGTGGCGGCAGAAGTCTGCAGGTACCGCGTACGCTGCCGTGCGACTTCAGCACGCGTGCGTGAATCCACTCAAGGCTTTCGTTGCCGGTCATCTCCCTTTCACGGCGAAGCGCGTCGTTCTCGCAAACGATGGTTTTCGAGGCATATAGAACAATATTTTGTCGGTACCACCACTCGACGCGACGGTCGTCTCTAATGTGGCGCCGAATCGGATCCAATAGGTCAAAGCCACGGTTCGCAAAGAGACCCTGCCAGTAAGAGGGCCACTGTTCGTTGATGTGATTCGTGCCGCCTTGGCCCGGTATAGCCGCAGAGAATAGGACGAAAGGTGCTGCAGCCGTCAGTTCCTGCACGAGATGCGGACCCATCGAAAAAGGCAGATGCTCAGCGACCTCAAGGCAAACAGCGAGCTCCCAGCTCCCTTCGATCCTAAACGGTTTGCTCAGGTCGACCGCCGAGAACTGACTCGCTGAAATTAGGCATCTGCTGCGATCGACATAGTCACCGTCGATTCCAACGACGTGCGAAATGCCATGCTCTTCGAAGGCCTTCAACCAGGCACCTCGCCCGCAACCGACGTCAATTACACTCGATGGCTCAAGCACACGAAGCAGAATAGGTACGATCACCCGAGCCGACCTGATTGCGTCGTCCTCCAGGAGGTCGAAGAACGCGTCCGAGTAGCACGTTGGCTTGGAACCAAGGTTGGCCGTCTGTGTACGGTTCACGGCCTCAACATCCCTGGCATCAGGACTGCTTCGCATCTGTCAGCCACCGAGTAGATCCAGTTGGTATTCAATATGGTGTTACCGATCACATGTCTGGGCGGGCGGTAAGGGGTCTGCCCTGGAGTGCCAACAATGACTTGGACCGCACGCTCAAACGCAACATAATCGTCATGGAAATCGCCCAGCCAAATAGAGATGTAGTAAGTATCTGGCCGGATTGACTCCGTCGAAATCTCCACCGTGATTGTGCCGGCCTGCATCGCTCGCGGTGCATTTGGGTTGGGGTCGAAGCGCCCATTAGTGCCGAACACCGGCGTGCCGGCGGGGTCAGTAAGGACTAGGCCTAACACCGGCGGCACTAAGGGAAACGGAGACTCAAACGCAACGGTCATCGTAATGCCACGATTCTGAGTCCACTCCGCGGCGATGCCCGTTACGGTGGGTTCGCTTGTGTTGACGGCTGCAGCGAAGCCGACAGGCTGTCGGCAAAAAAAATAATGATCGATAACAGTACTCGCCACGCCGTCAAGTTCGACCTGACCAGAGCCCAATAGAATCACGCGAGCGCATAAAGCGCGGACCGTGGGCATGAAATGGCTGACGAATAGAACCGTCCTTCCGTCGCGGCCTACCGCTTCCATCTTCCCGAGACATTTCTTTTGAAATTCAGCATCTCCAACGGCCAGAACTTCATCGACGAGCAGTATGTCAGTGTCCATATGCGCGGCCACGGCAAACGCCAGCCGCATGTACATTCCGCTCGAGTAATGCTTCACCGGCGTGTCGAGAAACTGTTCAATCTCCGCGAACGCGACGATCTCGTCGAACTTCTTGGCGATCTCAGCCTTTCGCATTCCCAGAATCGCCCCATTCAAGTAAATGTTCTCGCGGCCGGTGAGTTCTGGGTGGAAGCCGGTGCCGACCTCCAGAAGCGAGCCGACGCGACCGTGAATTTCGGCATGGCCTTCGGTGGGCTCTGTGATGCGGGAGAGAACCTTCAGCAACGTGGATTTGCCCGCGCCGTTCCGGCCGATGACGCCTACCACCTCGCCGCGCGGGATCTCGAAGGAGATGTCCTTGAGCGCCCAAATGTGGTCGGGCGCGCCGTTCCCGTTGGCGGATCTTTCCTTGCACAGCCAACGGAAGGGCGCGGTGACCGTATCGGTAAGCGTGTCGCGCAGGGTCCGGTAGCGCTCACGTTTGCCGATACGATACTGCTTGCCCAGGTTCTCGACGCGAATCGCGATGCCGTTCATAAGCGATTCCCTAGCCCCCCTCCTGGAACATCTACCTCATATAGTGTTCGGGGAATGGATGCACCGATAGGGACAACCCGATAACCTGCCGCGACCAGGTGCCAGGGCAGGTAGTCCCCCGGTAGAGCTGCTACCACAAAGCACTGATACGCCGCGAGGACCGCAGCATAGCCGACGACCCGGAGCTTTGTGCGACGGCCCAACGCTGACAACAGAAGCGGACCCGTATCGAAGCCGAAGTATCGTACATCCAAGTCGCGGCTGAGGGGATAGATCAGGCGTTCCCGGATTCGGGGCATTGCGTAGTACGAGAGTTCCATGAACAGGTGAGAGTCGGCGACAACAATGGGCTCCGAGCCGTAAGGTAATGACGCGAGTGCGTGGAGCACTGCTTCACCCTCCCTGAGAACTGGCTTTCTGCGCAAGCTAGCTATCTCGTGTGAAGCGATCAGAGCTACCAGTATGGCCAGCATGCTCACCCCCACCGTTTTCTTGCCACGCGCGGCGACGTATAGCAGGGAGGCGACCAGCACGGTGATACCCGCCGCCGCCCAGGCGGTATAGCGAGCCACAAACGCGTGCGTAGTATATCTGAATAAAACAACGACGCAGAACGGCATCAGTGAAAACGCGCCGACCGCTACCCATTCAGGCAGGGTTAAACTTCGCTTTTCTGGGTGCGCCCGCGCATCGGGAGTTGTCGCAAACAAAGCTAAAAGCCCCAGGGGCAGTAGGCATGAGTAGCTAGAGTACATCGCGGGAATGCTACTCACTACTGCCGGAGACCAGTAGTGCTCCTGGAACGGCTTGGCCGCTGCGATGAGCGGGTAATGCAAGCCAAGCACCAGCAGAACTGGCGTCATCGCAACTAGAACGGCGAGATCGGGCCTTCCCGACGTACGCCAGCGCACTATTTCCGCCAGGAGGATGGGGAACAAGAAGAAAATGGAGTAATAATGCATGGCGGTCATAAGCGCCAAACAGAAGGCGAGCAGGGGAATGGACAAAGATCGCCACAGTCCATCAGAAGCAGTTTGCCAACAAAGCAGCGCACCCGCTGCGCAACACAGCACAACGCCGTACGGACGGCCTTCGGTTGAGTATTCCATGCAAGCATTACACGCAAGCAGTGCGGCTTTCGAGAGCCCCGTCGATCTGGTTGGCCAGGACCCGCACCTCTGGAGCTTGCCGATACTGCTTGCCTAGGTTCTCGACTCGAATGGCGATGTCGTTCATATGCAGCTCGGAGCCGTGCTCAGGTAGTAGTCGCGAAACTGTGGATGCGCCTTAAGGCGGTTCATTTCCTGGAGCTTGTTGTCGGTTATCAGAAACTTCCGGTACGGTTTGCCCGAAAAGAAGCGATCAAGCTCTTTTTCAAACGGCGGAAGAACCTCGCAGATAATATCAGGCCGCCACTCATCTATCAGAGATCCGGCCCCGCGGAGTACACTCGCCTCGGCGCCTTCGGCGTCGATCTTCAGCAAGTCGACTGGCCGGGCTACGTGCGCTTTGCAATAGGAGTCGAATCGAGTTGTCTGCGTCATCACGAACGCGACTTGTTTGGCAAAATTCTCAATCAAGGATGCGTTGGTTCCCGCCAGATCGGCAGGCAGGAAAAGCGGTTGTTCTCCGTCTTTGTCCGTCAACGCCGTCTGGTTCAAGTTCATACATCGATGGACATTCGGATTGACGTTCTGGCATAGCTGCCGGAATATCCTAGGACATGGCTCAAAGGCGTGGACTTCACCGCGGCCTTCCAGTGCGGTGGCGGCCAGCAGGGTGTAATATCCGATGTTCGCACCAATATCGAAAACACAGCATTTGGACCGCAGCAGTTCGCAGAACAAATGGACAGTGGCGCGTTCGTATCCGCGGTAGCCCCAGTAATACCACATGCGGCTGAGGTCGTCCCGCAGGTCCAGCGTCAACTTTATGGACTTCCCGGATGGAAGTCGAGTGTTGCAGCTCACTGCTGAGTCCGGGACGGTATCGGCGGCAAAGAAGTTGTACATGCGTTGCTTATTCTTCACCGAGAGTGGCATCGATTGAACAGTAAAGCGTGTCAGCGCGCGCAACGAAGTTTTCGAACCTGGCAGAACGTACACTGTCCGAGCGACCTGTCGAAGTTCTTTGTGACGTTCCACGGTAGGCTCACACGATGTCTGCAAACGTACTCTCCGTTTTTTTGAAATACCGCAGCCCCCCGATCAACAGCACCACCACCGCTGCGACTGAGACCAACAGCAGCGGACCCGGTGCGTGCGATTTTCCCAGCAGCGCCCAGCGGAAGCCTTCGACCACGCCCGCCATGGGATTCAATCCGTATAACGGCCGCCATTTCTCCGGCACCAGGCTGCTCGGATAGGCGACGGGCGTCGCGAACATCCAGAATTGCGTCAGGAAGGGGATGGTGTAGCGTACGTCGCGGTACTTCACGTTCAGCGCGGAGAGCCAGAGTCCCACCGAAAGCGCCGTAGCGACCGCGAACAGCAGAAACAGCGGCAGCAGTGCCATCGCAGCCGTCGGCACGATGCCGTAATACAGCATCATCACCAGCAGGATGACGAATGCTACGGCAAAGTCCACCAGCCCGGCGAGCACCGAAGAGATCGGAATCACCAGGCGCGGGAAATAGACCTTCGTGATCAGGTTCTGGCTGGCCACCAGGCTGTTGCTCGATTCGCTGAGCGCAAAGGCGAAGAGCTGCCACGGCAGCAGCGCAACGTAGGCGAAAATGGGATAAGGGACGCCGTCGGAGGGTACTTTCGCCAGGCGACCGAAGAAGACGCTGAATACCAGCATGGTCGCGACCGGCTGCAGAATGGCCCACGCCGCCCCCAGCGCCGTCTGCTTGTAGCGCACCTTGATGTCGCGCCATACCAGGAAGTACAGCAGTTCGCGGTAGTCCCACAGGGCCTTCAGGTCTAGCCGCAGAAACCCTTTGGAGGGCCGCAGGATCAGTACGGGAATCGGTTCGGTGGAAACTGAAGTGTCATCGGACCGCAGCAAAGCGGACTTCATAGGATCAAGAGCCTCTTCGTCGACCTGGCCACGTGTTTCAAACATACGAGCATATCTGCGCCTTGAAGCGGCGTATCCGTCTGCCGATTCCTTCCACCAATTCCATCTCGTCCAGCCCGACCAACCTGTAGCCTTTTGATATCAGACCGTCGATAATGCGCGGCAGCGCGGTCACCAGGGGTCTCGGCCGGGCCAACCGTTCGGCATCGTTGTCTATCTCCGCGCCGTCATGCAGGTCGATGATCGACCCGCCCCGAACGTTGCCGTCCAGGCATCGGTCAACTATGTCGTCAGGGTTGGAAAACAACCAGTCGCCGGGACCGACATCGCAGGCGACGATTTTCACCGAAGGCGAGAGAGCCACAGCCGATTGACAGCACAGAGTTGTATCAAAATAAGGAGCCCGCAAGAAACTCGAGGGTGTACCTGTGAAGTGTTGAATGACGGCCTCGGCCCGGTCAAAGTCCGCAGACGGGTTGTCATGGCTATAGCTATGATTTCCAATGACATGTCCCGCCCGGCGTATGCACTCGAAAGCATCGGGCCAACGTTCCACCCATTTGCCGATGACAAAGAACGTTGCCCGTACACGGCGGGAAGCCAGTATTTCCAAAATCTCATCGGTCCGGGGCGGGTTGGGGCCATCGTCAAATGTCAAAGCTACTGTTGGCCGGTTGCGGCGGCCATGATAGTAAACTTTCGGGGACCGGCCTGATGTCTTAGCAGGCGCCATCCCTACTTTCCCGCCCCAATCACCGCCAGCATCCAGGCCCGCGACCAGTGCAAACGCCCGTGCTCGAACTCGTTCCACAACACCCTAATCGTTCGGCGATTCAAATATCCCCCCGCCAAAGCCATCTCCCGCAGTTCCGGGCTATGCCTTCTCATCCACTTACCAAAAGGAAACGTGAACCCGCGCTTGCTCCGCCGGGCAGCCTCAAAAACAGCCGGCTGGCCGACCGCTTCGGTGAGTAACGGCTTATTCCCATGACCATTCACTTCCGGCTGCGGCACTCTTGCGGCCCATTCGACGACTCTGTGATCCAGGTACGGCACTCGCACTTCAATTGAATGCGCCATGCTGAACACGTCGGTATCGCGCAGGAGCTGATCGTGCAGATACCGCTGCATCTCCAGACGCCGGAATACCGCCCCGCTGGCAATCCCATTCGCCGAAGCCGGACGGAATCCTGCCAAGCACTCTTCGGCAAACATCCGCACCTCCCGCTCTTCGACATCCAGCAGCGCCCGAACCTGCTGCGGCGCAAAGAATCCCCGAAAAGCGAGATACAGCCCCTCATCGCTGAACTTGTCTTCAAGGCTCGCCAGCCGCATCCAGTTTTCCCGCCCACCGAGACGCCCGCAGCCCACCGCCGTACCCAAAACGGTCTTGCGGACGAACGCAGGCAATGCAGAGAAGCGCCGGATCGAACCTCCGTACCGGGCCAGCCAGTGATAGTGCTTGTATCCTCCAAACACTTCGTCTCCGCCCAAACCGGAAAGCACCACGGTCAATCCCGCTTGCCGGGCCGCCCGTGAGACGAAGTACGTATTCACGCCATCATTGGTGGGCTGGTCCATGGCCGCCAGGATCCTCGGCACTTCACGGATGAACTCGCGGCCGGTAACCCGAACTTCCCGGTGGTCCGTCCCAAAACACAGCGCAATTCCGCGGGCCTCGGTCCCTTCGCTGAACTCCTGCTCATCAAACACCACCGTCAAAGTGGCCAGCGAAAACTTCGACCGGCTCGCCAATGCTACCAGCGCCGCCGAATCCACGCCGCCGCTCAGAAACACGCCCAATGGCACATCGCTGACCAGGTGCCGCTTCACCGAATCCTCCAGGATTTTCCGAAGCTCGCCCTGGTCCTCCGATGCAGGTGCCTCCGCATCCCAATACTTGTGAATCCCAAGCCCACCGCGATCGACAGCCAGATAGTGCCCCGGCATCAGGCAACGCACGCCACGGACATCGGTAGCCGGCGCCGGTACAGAGCCCAGCAAGAGCAACCCGGCGATTGCGTTCGGGTCTTTCTGGTTCGCTGCCAACCCGGAACCGAGTAGAGCCTTGACCTCGGAAGCAAAGGCCAGTGAACTCCTCCCGACAGCATAATAGAGCGGCTTGATGCCTAGCCGGTCCCGGGCCAGTAAACAGCGGGGCTGTCCGGAGCGGGAATCGTATATCGCGAATGCGAACATTCCGCGCAGTCTTTGAAGCAATCCTTCGATACCCCACTCTTCGTACCCATGAAGCAACACTTCGGTGTCGGAGTGCGAGTGGAACGTATGCCCAGAAAGTTCGGAAGCCAGCTCCGGAAAGTTGTAGATCTCTCCGTTGTACGTAACCCAGACCGTATCGTCCTCATTCGCCATCGGCTGCCGCCCGGTAGGCGAGAGATCGATAATCGAGAGCCTCCGATGCCCAAGCACCGCGCGATCGTCCTGGAAGAGGCCGGAATCGTCCGGCCCCCGATGGAGCTGGGCCATAATCATCTGCTCTACCGCGCGATGGTCAGCGGTAGTGGTCTCGCCTCTGGTTCGAAAAAGTCCCGCTATTCCGCACATGGCGCCCGTTGGCTTCAGACTCAGGCGTGCGAGCCGTTGCCGTTTCCGTTACTGCTCTCCGCGTGGCTGCTGTTTTCCCCGTAGTGGTTGTAGTAGCCGCCATAATAATTTTGGTAATATCCATAGCCGGGCGTGTTGGGATTCCAGTTGTTCAAAATGGTGCCCATGAGCTGAATGCCGTCTTCCATGAAGCGCTGCTTGGCAAGCAGGGCCGCATCCCTGGTGGTCAGGGCCGACCGCAAGATCAGAATCACTCCGTCGGCCAGGTGGGCCAGCACACGCGCGTCGGGGATGTTCACCATGGGCGGCGTGTCGATCAGGATGGTGTCGAACTGCTCCCGCGCACCCCGCAACAACTCCGGCAGCCGCCGCGAGTGCAACAGGCTGGCCGCGTTAAGGCAGGACTGGCCGCTCATCAATACCGAAAGCCGCGGAATTTTAGTGGGCCGAACAGCGGCGCCTAGAGCCCCCCCGTCCAGCGGATCCCGCTCCAGGAGAAGCTCGCTGAGGCCGACGCCATCGTTGGGCAGACTGAATACCTGGTGCATCCTGGGCCGACGCAGGTCGGCATCGATGATCAGCACCCGATGATTGATCTCCGCCAGCGCAATGGCCAGGTTGCAGACCACCGTGGTTTTGCCTTCCTTCGGGCTGGCACTGGTCATAACCAGCAGTTTGGGCCGCTCTCCGTTATGGGCCGAGAACAGAATCGATGTCAGGGCTGTGCGAAAGGACTCCGAGATCAGCGATTTCTTGCGAATCCAGGTGACCAACTCCACGCGGTCGTCCAGGCCGTCCGTCTCCGTCCCCGTCTGGGTGCTCAAATCGAGCACCGGCGTCCGTCCATTCGGAACGGAAATCTTCATCCCGCGCTGCGCCAGGTCCAGCCGCGCCGCGGGAACCACGCCCAGCTCCGGCAGGTGCAGATAATAGGCAATGTCTCCAGGATCGTGTAGCGTACGGTCGGCCCGTTCCCGCAACACCACTAAACCTACTCCCAGACCGATCCCGGCCAGTAGCCCCATGGTGATGAAGCGGGAGACGTCAGGTTTATATGGAATGGACGGCGATTCGGCGGGATCCACCACGCGGATATTGTTGGCCCGCAATGCCGAAGCTACGCTGGCTTCCTTCATCCTCTGCAGCATGGTTTCGTAGAGCTGCCGGGTGGTGTCCTCCTCGCGCTTCAGGATGCCGTAATGCATCGTCTTCTCAGACTGATCGGCAACTAGCTTGACTTGGGCGAGATAAGAGGAGCTGATGAGCTGCTCACGATGCTGCGCGGCTTCGTAGTCGTTCTTGATGCGGGTGAGTATATTGGCACGCTCTTTCTGGAGCGTGGATTCCATCAGCGTCATCTGGGCCTGCACCCGCCGTACTTCGGCATGTTGCGGGGTGAACGCAATCCGCAGTTGCGCGTATTGCTTCTGCAGTTCGGTCAGGCTGCTCTCGTAACCTCGTAGCGTGACATCGTCAAGCACGTCCGGAAGGGCCTCGGCCGGTGTGTCCTTCGCCATCTCGTACTTGGATTGCTTGGCCACCCGGTCGGCCTGGGCCTGCAGTACCTGTTTCTGCAGATCGCGGAGACTCTCGTCGGCCACACTGGTCTTTTCATCGGTGAAGGTCAGGCCAGATGAGCGGGCATAGGAATTCAGCTCCTCATCCGCCTTCTCCAACTTGATTTTGATGTCCTGCAACTGCTTGGTCAGCCAATCGCCCGTGTACTCCGTGCTCTTCCAGCGGGCCTGCAGGTTCTGTTCGATGAACTCCGCGGTCAGGGTGTTGGCAAAGGCCGCGGCCACCTGGGGCTGGGTCGAGTCGCAGGTTATTTCAACAATCCGGTTGGTTCCCGAGGTGCGCACGTGTACGCCTCGCGCCGCGGTACCGAGAGCCATGTCCCAAAGCTGCTCCTGACTGGGCGGGTTCACGCCCAAGGTTTTCTTCCAGACTGTGAGGCGGTCGGACGGGCGCATATTCTCCGGCGGCCTGCCTTTTTTCAGATCCGCGATAACGCTCTTGATCAGCGAGCGGCTCTGCAGAATCTTCACCTGCGTCTGAATGTCGAGATCGGGATAGTAAGTGCTGGTCGGGCTGAGGGTCGGGTTGAGGCTGTGAAGGCCCAAGAAGTCCTCATTCAGGCCCTGGACTTCAATCGTGGTGTGGGCTTGATAGATCCGGTCCTGTGGAAGCGTATACAGAAAACCAGCAACCGCACCCAGCACCGAGATCACCACGACGGCAGTCTTGTGCCGCCGTACCATCTGCCAGTATTCGAGGATCCCGGCGTATTCCCGCTTGACGCCGCCACCGGCGAACTCCGCCCCAAGCGGTACTACGGCGGCGCTGTTCACAATTGAGGAAGCGCGGACCAGTTCCCGGTGCGTGCCGTTCGGCGACTGCTGAGGATCTTGCGTCATGAAACTTCTTAGTAGCGGAGCGCGGCGTACGTGCCGACCTGGATGGCAGCTTCCAGAGTGCGAAGAACTGCCTTTTTGCCGGTGCTCCCCGGCACCACGAGGATGTCACCCGCCATCAGCGGTATGTCATTGGACTTGCCGGCCATGATCTTGTTGACATCCACGGCCACTTCGGTGCGCTTGGGCTGTCCGGGGATCGGGCGAAGAATCCTGGAGTGGCTGGCGGCTGCAGTCCGTAATACTCCGCCCGATGTTGAGACGGCCTCCAACACGGTAAGGGAACCGCCCTCGTTCAGCGGCAGGGCGCCGGCGTGGCCGACTTCTCCGATGACGTAAATCATCGCGGCCCTTGGAACGGAGAGCACATCATGCGGGCGAATCAAGATGTTCAGCTCCGGATTCTTGGCTTCCATCACCGACTTGAGATTGATTTCCGCAATGCTGAACTGGTGCGTCGGGTCATCCGCGGCACCTGGGGCGGGGACGCGTCCGTATTCGAGCCGACGGGTGATGGTGATCGTCGACGCGGCCTCCGGTTTCAACCCACCGGCCACCGACAAAACCTCGAGCAGCGTCTTCTGCCCTTCCAATTGATGGACACCTGGACTGGTTACGGCGCCCAGAATCGAAACTGGCTGGCTCTTGAACTCCGTGATACTGACGGTGACCTCGGGTTCTTCCAGATATACCTTGAGCCGTTTTGAAATCTCGGCCTCCAGTTGCTCCGGTGTCAAACCTCCTGCATGGATACGGCCGATCATCGGCAGCTTGAGTTCGCCGTCGGCATCGATGCGAAACGGCTTTTCGCTCATGTCGGGGGCGTTCTGGGCGTGGATGGCCACTACATCGGCGGGACCCAATACGTACGTCGTGCGCGTGTGTTCCGGCGATTCAGTGGTGACTGGCGGCTGCTGAGCTGCCGCTCCCAAGCTCAGAATCAGGAGCACAGCGCCGAGCATCGCTGGACCTTTCGCCCTATTTTTCACTGGCTATTCTCCCGGAGACTGTGCCTCGGTCTCGGCGGTCCGGACGGCCCTGCACTAACAACACAGAGGAAAGCAACCACAGATGGTCGCGACAAAAGATGGTCGCCGACAAACACAGATAAGCCGGGCAGCTCAGCTCCCCGAAGCGACTGCGGCACGGCTCCCTCCTTCGAGGCCCTGGTTGATACGGGCAATGGCGGACTGCATGGCAGCGATTTGTGCTTCGATCAATGCGAAGCGACGGGTCAGGTGTTCGGCGAGAGTGCCGGAATTGAGGAAGGCCAGCACTTCGGATCGGGTAAAGTCGGACAGATTACGCGCACCACGGGCCTCGCAGGCTTCTTTCAAGGTGCGGTATTCGTCCTGGCTGAGCCGAAAGACGACAATACGGTCACGGACCTTGGCAGGCACAGAATTCAGACCGAGAGATGCAAGCGGGCCATTTCGGTGTGCGGGCAGACAGCACAGAGAACATTGCGATCGATCTCAACGGCGACGGAGCGCTGGAGCAGCTCGACACTGACGACGACGCGAAAGGCATCCTTTTCGCGCAGCAGAATGCCTTCGAGGCCGGCGAGCGATCCCCGTTCTATGCGGACGGGCTGTCCGACGCGGATGAAGGGCCAGGGCTGGGCCGGCAAGCCGGAGGCGAGGACGGCCTTGATATCGGCGATTTCGGATTCCGAGACCGGGACGGGGTCACCGCCGAAGCCTACGATGGACATGACGCCAGGCGTTGTAAGCACGGGCAGCCGGCGGTAAGCATCGAAGCGGCAAAAAACGTAGCCGGGGAACAGGGGCACCTCGACGGACTGGACGCGGTCGGACCACCGACGGTTGGCTTTATAGAGCGGGAGGTAATCCTCGAGGCCCTTATAGCGCAGGCACTGCGAGACGGCCTTCTCGTAATTGAGCTTGACAGTGACAGCGAACCACGGATACGACTGTGTCATAGATCGATCTCCGTTTCGGCACAAAGCTACCGCATACTCGGTCGCAGAGCGACCTCCCTGGGGCGTCAACGAAACGATCAAAGTCCCTTGCAGCCTGCGGTTAAGGCCGCTCGCTGATGGTCGCGGTCCGGTGAGGCGGTAAGCTAGGTAAGTAGCGCGCGCCAGCAAATAATTCTCGTGACGTCCTGCCACGAAGCCCACCGCGAGGGGCGCAAACAGTGGCGACTCACTCCCTCTACCGTTGACACAACAGAAAACAATGCCGAACAATTACCGGATGTATGAAGACGTAGTGGCCGGCGACGCAACCGGCAGGTTTCGTTTCTTCCGGCAGGAAGATATAGCTACCGCAGTGCCTGTCCCAATCATTGGATTCCGACCACCACAAGTAAGTGCAGGCTTCTGGCTTGCTGCCCTTCGGACCCGCTGAAATTTAGCACGCCATTTCAGCTCGCCGTTGTCTGCAGCGGAACGTAACTTGATTACAGTAGAAGCCAATATGGCATACAAACAGGAGACACGCAAGAGTTTTTTCAGTTTTTTTTAACACTTTTTTCGGAGATGTGCGACGGTCTGTGTACTAACTTGCAAGCTATTGAAATATTGGGGGCTAACAGGGTAGAGGCAAATCTTGCGGCGACGGTTCTTATGTTGACCATAAAGACGGGAGTGCGGAGATTTGTCATACGAACGAGCGTATGGGGGCCGTTGTTACTGGTATTCTGGGGCTTAACCGTAAAACTCGGGGCGGCAAAAAGGCCCTCGGGGAAGTCCTGAGTAACTTCGTTAAAATCGCTGCTGACTTCCGCGTGCGAATCGGAATAACCGCACAGCCCGGTCGACTTAACGCGCAGGACCTCGGAGCCGCCATCACACTGTGCGGAAAAAGTAACACCGACGACGATAATCCGGCTGAGTTAACACGGGCCATCAAGGATGCGAGGACAGGCGCCAAGAAAGGTGGTTACGCAGGGGATAAATGTTGCGGGCGGCTTCCACTATTAATGAACGGTGTATCTCCCTGTGGGTTTGCGAAGTTTCGGGATTGCTTCGACGCTCGGAGTTACCCGCAAAATCTCCTCGTTGGAGGGGACTCGGACTGCTGGTTGCTTTCCGAACAAAAAATACGAAAGCGGTCATCACAGGTTTCTCCTTCATGTTAGAAGGTTCTGGAGGGCCACGACGTTGGCGCCGCGCGGTTTAACCCTAGGGTTGCAGATCGACGCAGAGTCCCCGCGCGCTGATTTTTCGATGGCAGCGATCACTTGGTTCACTGGAATGTCCATTGACCAGGGAACAATAGATGTCCGTGAAGTTGTGCCCTTCGCTACTGACACTATTTCCACTGCAGTGCATTTTTATGAGGCAAGAGCCGACAAGGACTGGAGCCTCACGGACTGCCTGTCGTTCCTGGTGATGGAACAACGCCTGGTTCCGCGCGCTCTGACGACGGATCGCCACTTCCAACAAGCATTCGAGACAGTACTGCTTGGAGACCCACCCGAAACTGGTTGAACTACTGCAATAAAAGCGACCTGCTCGACGTGATTCTGAACCGATCGCGCAAAGCACGCACGAGTTCTCTCATGTCAATCGCATGCGTGCGCAAGAACATCTTCTCGCCCAAGCGATGGTACGAATCCAGATTCTCCCGGTGATGAGCTGCACAAAGCGGGATCGCCGAGAAGTCCGTGGTCTTCTGCCCTAATCCCCGGGAACCGAAGACGTTCGTGTGGGCAGCTTCGACGACGGTCGACCCACCGCTCACTCTCGAACAGACTACGCATCCAAGTGTCCGAATCCAAGCCAGATATTCGGGGCTTCTCTCGGGACCTCGCCGCGGTTGGAGCCGCTTCTTGCGGACCGGCACTGTCCGTTTCGGAGGAAAGCCTCTCTGCAATGGCACACTCCGGCGTAATGGCACACGTCTCCTGAGCACAATCACCTCGATCGGTTTTCAACTGGAGGAGGACAAAACGCCCGGCCGAGGACGCCCAAGAGCATCCCGAGCCGGGCGTTATTTGTTTTACAGCGGAGTGACGATGGTCAGGACGGACGAACCCGGCCGCCGAACTCCCCTTCGCAGTGCTTCCAGAAACTGCAGTGCTTCTGGCTGCAAAGCATGGACTGCCGGTTCGGACAATACATCCCGGTTCCCATGGCCTTCTGCGCCATCGGATACAGGACCTGGGGGGCCCGCACGTCCGGCTCGTCGACGGT
>Ga0302324_100011128_pt1 | contig 18514 bp, 14 predicted proteins | sample Palsa_T0_1_FD_201949 | JGI IMG/M metagenome (GOLD analysis project Ga0302324, IMG submission 201949) | Peat permafrost microbial communities from Stordalen Mire near Abisko, Sweden - Palsa_T0_1 | ecosystem: Environmental > Terrestrial > Soil > Palsa > Peat permafrost | place: Sweden: Abisko... | reverse complement strand
TGGCTTGGGCGATGTCCTCCACTTTTGCAACGAACTTATCGACGTTAAGTCCCGCGACGACGGCGAAGGCGTAAAATCCGAGTTCGGTAGAACCCGGTTGCTGGTTGGCTTCGAGGATTAGCAATCCGGCCTTCAGCACGAGACAGCTGATTCCGCCGCAAATGACGCTGGCGAAAGGCCGGATGAAATACCACGGCAACCAGGCTTCGTCCCAATTCTTCCTGACGCAGGCGTTCAAGTATACACCGCGAAGGCAATATAACGCCCCGCCGACGCCGCCGGCGATCATCGAAAAAATCCAGACATGTTTCGCCAGGAGCCACTGCGGCGCGGTTCCGGAAAGCATCAGGGCCGACGAGGCAGCCAGTAGCGCGAGGAATACTAAAAGAAATGAAACCACTCTCTTCATATTGTGCACTTCGGTAAAGTTGCCACCACCACCCCCTGAACCATGAACTCGCCCGACAGCACGATCGGCCTGTGGGACAGATCTGTTGAGTGGGGCTTCAGAACGACCATGTCGTCCTGCCGGTGCAGGTGCTTGATCGTCGCTTCGTCGTTGATCAGGGCGACAACCTTAGCCCCATCATCGGCGGTTGGTTGCTGACGAACGAGGACCAAATCTCCGTTCTTGATGCCTGATTTGTCCATCGACGATCCACGGGCGCGAAGAAGAAAATACGTGTGTCCAGGTCGCGCGATCTTCGTGGAAACCTGGACGTAGGCCTCAACATCCTGCTCCGCGAGGCTGGGGAGTCCGCACGCGACGGCGCCGACCAGCGGAACGTCGACCGTCTGTTCCGAAGTTCCCAATTCCGTGCCCGCCGCGAGCTTGATCACCCCGCTGGCATACGAGACCAAGCCGCGCTCTTTGAGGCGATTCAACATCAACTGCACGGAACGCGGAGATGCATACCCGACAACTCGTCCGATCTCGCGCAGTGACGGCGTGACCCCGGTATGCACGATCGTATTTCGGATGAAGGCGTAGCCCCTCAGATCGTTTTTCTCGGTCTGATTCATTTGAAAGAGGTATACAAGACTGTCCACTTCTGTCAACATACCATTGTTTGAATAGGCTATCACACTTCTCCAACGAATCTGGAACGCCCTTCGGGTCGAACGATCCCGCAAATTTCGTGAGGGTAACGCACAACATTTTGTGGTCTTGATACGATTTGACTGCTCGGAAACACCATATATTGTAGACGCCCCATCAAAAAAGGAAAAGAAAATGGCCAAAATCATTTTTTACCCGCTCGACAACGCCGACTCCTACTTGGTCACCACCGACAAGGGGACGATTTTTGCCTTTGACTACGCCGTCTCACACGACCCCAACAACTCCGAGAACAGGTGCATCGACCTGAGGAAGGCTTTTCGCGAGGACATCGGTTGGCCGAATCGAAATTACGTCGACGTGTTTGGGGTCACCCACGGCGACGACGATCACGTCCGCGGTATCCGGGACAATTTCTGGCTGGAGCACGCGAAGATGTATCAAGGCGAAGACCGTGTGAAATTCACAGAACTTTGGGTGCCCGCAGCCCTCCTCACGGAAGAGGCGGAAGATCACACAAAAATAATCCGAGCGGAGGCGCGCTATCGTTTTTGGAACAAGAAAGGAATCCGGGTTTTTTCGAGGCCGGCGAAGCTCAAAGCGTGGGTGGAGAAGCAGGGAAAAAGGTGGGAGGACTACGAGCATCTTGTGACGAATGCGGGCCAGTGGGTGCCAGGCTTCAGCCTGAGTGAAATCAACAACACCGGGATTTCTTTCTTCGTTCATTCGCCGTTCGGCGAACGGCAAAAGGATGCAGTCCTCGACCGCAATGAAAAGTGCCTGGTGTTTCAGGCCACGATCCGGGCTGCGACTGGCGCGGTTTCGGCCGACACCCGTTTCATGATCACCGGTGACGTGCCGCAAGCGGAACTCTCTGAAATCGTGAAGATCACGGAAGCCCATGCCGAAGTCGATCCTACGCGCAAGGACCGGTTGCGCTGGGACGTATATAAGATTCCACACCACTCTTCTTACGGGTCTCTCGGTCCGGAAAAAGGAACGACAAAAACCGAACCAACTCCCGAGATCGCCAAGCTGCTTGACGAATACGGCTCGCCCAACGGGGTGATGGTGTCGTCGAGCAAAAAGATCCCGTCTGAGTCGAACAAGGATGCCGATAAAATGCCGCCGCACCGCCAAGCCTACAATAGGTATAAGGAAACGGCTGATGCCCTCGACGCCGACCTGTTCGTGACGATGGAACACCCGAGCATCCCAAACCCTGCTCGTCTAGTAATCACCGTTGACGGACACGGCCCAAGGGCGGAAAAGACAAGCCCTCGATCAGCGGTAGCGGTGACCTCGACCCAATCCCCGCGCATGGGATGAGCGCCGCGGATCATGCGGCTCCCGGCAAGGTTGCAGCTCACACCGCACTTCAAACTGACCATGGCCGGCAGTTTGCCAGGTTTCTCCGCGTTGCTGGCCCGGAATGCTTCAGTTCGCTCATTGAAGTTCGGCGAATTGCCGCTCCAGGTGCGGACGTAATTGTTTTCTCCACACAAACCGGGCGTCCGCGAGATTGCGTCCATGAGATTCGCCGCGAGGAAACCTTGGCCGCCGTTTTCTCTGACACGGGCGCCCGCCCTCAGGTCTTTGCCCTGCGGGCTGACTTCCCGCCGATGCCGCATCTATGCCTGGAGGAGGAGGAACTCCCGCGGAGTCTGTGCCTCTACGATCAGGTTTCTGATCTTGTAAAGCTGACATGGACTCCTGCCGCGTTCTTGGAGCGCGTGCGTCATTGGTTGCGGCACAACTCTACCGGGACGCTTCATGCGGCGGACCAGCCACTCGAACCACTCCTCGCGGATTCTAACATTCACTTCGTGTTTCCCCCAGGGATTCTTGCGGCGGGTGCCTCGAGGCATCTCGCCGTAGTGCGCGACGTTCTCTCCGGGAAAAACCGAACCATCGTCTCCGTCTGGGCGAATTCAGCGGAAATTGATCCGAAATTAGGACTGCACGTCTTTGATTTTAAGACTACCCCTCAGTCGCACGGCATTATCCGCAGGGCGCCGAAGAACCTCGCCGAGCTCGATGATCTGACGCGGCTGGCGGGTTTACCAATCGCTAAAGAGCTCTCTGGGAAACTTCGCACCTGGCAACTGGCGGGCGTGTTGGAGGAGGCCGGCAAGCGAGAAATGCTCATTTTGCTTGGTCTTCCCAAGCAGCGCGAAACCGGCACGAAGGAGGAGGCGACGGAACATCGAGCGTTTCTGGTTCAGAAATCAGTCCATGAAATCGCCCATCTCCTCGGGGTTTTGGCCAATAAGTCCAAGCGAGGCATGGCGGAGATACCTGAAACACCCAGGAGCCAATTAGCCAAGATACCGCTCCAGATTTGTCAAACGCATTGCTCTATTCCCCCGAATGTTGCGGCCGAGCTGAATGGAACTGCTAAGGAGGATAAAATCGTCGCTGCAATCGGCGCCGGAGCCCTCGGGTCCCAGGCAATTAGCAATCTGTTGCGCGCCGGTTGGGGACGCTGGGCGATCATCGATCCGGACGTATTCCTCCCGCACAATACCAGTCGACATGCGTTGGATGGCTACACAGTCGGCCACTATAAGGTCCTCGGGATGCAAAACTTTGCCGACTCGATGTATCCGCAGGTTCAAACGGTTGTGGCCATCCCGGACGACGTGATCCATCCGGAATACCGTCAAACGACGGACGTTCTTGCAAATGCCGCCCTCGTCATGGATTTTTCGGCGTCTCTCCCAGCCGCTCGCCATTTATCGCACAATCACAGCGGTGCTCGAATCATCTCAGCGTTTACCTCGCCTAATGCGGAGAGTCTCGTCCTGCTCGCTGAAGATCGAGCCCGGACGGTCAGAATAGATTGGCTGGAAATGCTTCACTATCGAGCAGTACTCAACGAGGCATCGATCGGTCAAACACTTGTCATCCATGAAGGCCGTTTCAGGTATGGGAACGGCTGTCGCGACATCAGCGCGATTATCGCGCAAGACGACATAGCTCTTTGGGCGGCCACGAGTTCACGAGCGATCCGCCAACTCGACGGCGAGAACGAATCCGCTATTCGCATCTATCATCGTTCGGAAGACGGGAGCGTTCAGTTGCATTGTCCGGCGGTCACAACGCCGACATCGATTTCCCTGGGTGATTTCGCCTCGAATCTAAACTGGACGATTATGTTCGATACTTGGCTCTTGGAAAAGCTCGCCGCCTTTCGCGCGGACCGCCTGCCAAACGAAACAGGAGGCATTCTTCTCGGTGTTTTCGACACTCAAGCAAAGAATTGCTACATCATCGATTCTTTGCCGTCTCCGCCCGACAGTCAGGAATGGCCCACTAGCTACATTCGCGGCTGCGAGGGATTATCGGAGCAAGTTAAGACAATCCAAAAGCGAACTGCTCAGCAAGTAAACTACGTTGGCGAATGGCATTCTCATCCTGATCGTTGCAGCACTAGGCCCAGCGGAGATGATCGAAAGGCATACGCATGGCTTATAGGACACATGAGTTTAGAGACGCTTCCGGCCATCATGCTCATTGTGGGCGAAAATCAAAGGTATGAACTCGTCACGGCGGTTGCGTGATGCCGGCGTGAAGGGCGCGCGTTACAAAAGAAAAGTCTCTAGTATGGTGAGAAGCCCGATCCCGAGTGGCTTGGCCGCTGCTGTGCGAGCTTCGTTCGCGCCGGCAAAACGACGGCAAACCATACCGTAAACTGTGCACCGCCGTCCGTGCTGAGGCTCGGCGCCGGCCACTATTCTCCTCTATGGTAGCCAATATCGTGCTTGCACCTCTTCCGGCCATCTGTCCCATTCCCCCCCATGAGCGAAGCACCTAATCCCGCTGAGGTCACAATTTTCGTAGAAAAAAGCGCCTTCTTTCGTATCGTCCACGCAGACGGAAGCCTTTGCGCGCTCAGCCCCGCTGGCAACGTCTGCCTGACCTTTTATAACGACCGCGCCCCGCTCCCAAAGGAAATGATTGAAGGCGTGGACGCCAAGGGCTTCGCCACCGGAGAGATTCGAGAGAAACGCAATGAGCGTAAGGGCTACGATCGCGAGGTGGAAACCGAGATCGTAATGAGCAAAGAGGCTGCCGCGCGCCTCTGGCGCTGGCTCGGGCAGGAACTCGGACTGGCTTAGTAGCACCGGAGCCCCCTGTGGCGTTGGGAAGTGATTCTGTCATCAGAGCAGCCAGCAGATCAAGCCGCGTAGTTCACAGACAGATTCGCTCGCCTATTGATGCCGGTAGCGGCGGAAAAAGCGCAGCTTCGACCGGAACAGCACCTTGACGACTCCGACGCCCACCACATTGAAGAGCATCACTGCGCCGAACACCCCCAGGATCGCGACGAAGCCCTGCCCGTAGTCCAACTTGGGAGCCGCAACCGCCCCCAACACAAAGAGTGATAACACCAAACCCGCAATCGAGAAGAGGCAGCCCGCTGCGGCTCGCTCATTACGGGAAGCGCCGCGTACAACCTCAGCCCCGCAGCCTGCGCAGACGGAGGCGCGGACATCGACATTCGTGCGGCAATGAGGGCATTGCAGAGGCTCCATATTTCTCCGGAACGGTAGCATTCCGTCTAAAAGTTTTGGAGTGCGAAGTGTAACGGAAATCATCTTTTTCCCTCACTCCACCGCCTTGATTTCAAGTTTGGCAATCATCGCCGAATCGCCTTCGCACAAACTCTCGTAACGCGTTGGCGTGGATGCGATCCAATCGACGGCATTCTCTTGGAGCGCCAATACAACCTCCTTCAAGTGTCGGCCTTCGAGGTGGAGCTGGTGCGATGCAAAAGAGACGATCAGGATTTCGCAGTCGCCTTGCCGCTGGAGATGAGCCAGGACGAAGTGCTGATACGGCAGAATGAACGTCTCGCCTTCGCACGTCTCGATACGGATGCAGTTCCGATCGCGTTCACGGCCCCAGCAGGCGGGCATGCGCTCTGGCGTTGCGGAGCGTGAGTGTGCGGGCTCCTTACTCGATTGCTTGATGCTCATGGCGTGATACTGGGTTTTAGCGTGTTGGTTGCTCCTCGGCGCTTGGCCGTGAACGCCAGGCAGATTGCCCGAGCGAAGGCGCGGCCCCGGCGCGCGCCGTGGAGCAGAATCTGCCGCAACGCTTCGCGGCGATTCCGCGGCGGTCTGAGATCCATCGCCAGCGGCCTGTCACCGCTGCGGGCGACATTCATGCGAAGCTGCGCCTTGTCCGGCGTGAAGATGCGCACGCTTTTTCGACCGCGCGAAATGCTCACATACCACTGTTGCGCATTGGTCGCCGCCCGAATGGCCGAGTCCGCGACTAGCACATGATCGACCGTTTTGCCTTGTGATCCGTAGGAGGTGACGGCGTAGCCGCGCACGAATTGTCGATAGCTCGTGGGCAGCGTGCGCCCATCCTCCAGAACAATCTCCCCGCCCGTTTTGATTTTCGCTACCGTGACGAGTTCGCCGTTCGCGATTCTTGCCCCGTTGGCGGCGACCGCATTGGCTTTGAGCTGCAAACGATCGCCCCGGCTAAGCGCGAGCGGCTGCGGCCTGCAAACGCTGATGGCATCGAGTTGCGCGGGCTTCAGCAAATGGAGCGAATGACCGGTGTCGATCACGGCGCCGCTCGGTGTGATGGCGCGGAGGCGGCCGACATCGCCGCGCTGGCACCGCGCGACGCGACGGTTGAAGACGACCACATGATCCTCGGGATAAAAGCGGCTGTCCCGCTTTTGCGCCTCCGTCAGATCGACAGCCTTGAGCGACGTAATCGTCCGCTCACCATCCGCGAGAAGTTTCCTTCTGCGCAAATCCGCGCGGATTCGCTCATTCACTTCGTCAATTTCCGCCCAGGTCTGTGATACCACGATGGCCGATTCCTTTCTCTCCGCAAGATCGACGTAGGCGGTGGAGAGTGCCTCGCGCGCGGCGTCAGGCGGACATTCCGAAACGACGCCGAGTTGATCCAGGCGATCAAACGAGGCCGTCAGCGCACCTTCCGAAGCTTCTTTGACCGCTTCGCGGTACTCCACGATGCGCGCGCGCTCCGATTCCTCGCTTGCGCGTGCGGGATCTTGACGACGGATTTCGTTCAATTCAGCAGCACGAAGACCGGAGTAACGCTCGATGGCCCGGAGCGCGTCAGACGCCTCGACTGGCCCGTGCTGGCGCGTATCGCCGGAAAGAATGACGCGCCCGCCGCGAGCTTCCACCAGCTTCAGTAGATCGAGCAGTTGGCGCGCACCGATTTGGCCGGCTTCGTCGATCACCACGACCGCTCGCTCTCGCAAGCTGCGCGTCGCAAGGAACTCGGCCACGGTTTGCGTTTCGCCGAGTCCGTCCTTCGCGAGATCGAGAACTTGCTGCCGCTGTGGAGCGAGGACGTATGTGGTGTGTCCCGCGCGCCGAAGCGCCCCCTGCACCCGCCGCAGCACGAAACTTTTCCCGGTGCCAGCGCCGCCTCGAAACAGCGTCACGAAATCGCAGGAGCTCAGAATGTGGATTAGCGCTCGCGCCTGATCCTGGGCAAGCCCATCAGCCGTTGTGTCGCTTCCGGGAACGAGCGGTGCATGCCTCCGAGCACCAGTCATGGCGAGTTGAACGATACTCCACTCCCGACCGAGCACATCACGCAGAGTGAGCCTACCCGATGCCTCGCGAATGTAGTCACGGCGCCCAGTCTCGCGCTTCACATCGGCCAGAGTCGCCGCACCGCCGCGCGCGATTTCGAGCGCATAACGCCACAGCTCATGTTCACGCACTACCGAGCGGCGGTCGAAAAGATGCTCCTCGGCCCAATCAACGGCGGTCGCGGCGTCCTTTCCCATCGACTCATCTGCCGGGTTTCTCGATCCCGTCGGTACTACCATCGTTGCGCGCTCCTTCGCGCTGAGTTGCTCATCCCAAAGTCGCCGCAATTCCCCGCGCGCCAGGGCTCGCATCTTTCGCGCCCGCTCGTTATGGGCGATGTGTTCACGCACATCGTTGACGTTGCGGCCTTCCATCTCGGGCTGCGCCAGCAGCAATGCGCGCGTCTTCTCGTCGATCTCGCGATGACGTTTGGAGAACCGTTCGCAGAGTTCGCTCGACATTTCGGCAAGGCGAAAGTCACCACGCGACTCATTCACGACGGAATATCCAAACGTCTTTAATGCAACCGCCAGCTCGTGGTAATAGACATTCTCCACGAATTTCTGCGCGGCGAGCATCTCGTAATTATTCAGCGCCTTCCATCGGGCATCGGTGGAGTCGTGGGTGGCATTGAAAACGATGCAGTGCGTGTGCAGATGCGGGTCCAAGGAACGAGAAGTTTCATGCTCGAAGAGCGCCGCGACGATGTTGCCGGTGGTGCGATCGTGGGACTTCACCTTGCCATGCACCTGCACACTCGCGAACCGCTCCAACTCCCCAACGGCGACCGACACCGCAGCGCGATGGGCGGCGACGATCCGTTCATCGTTTGCCACGAGCGCCGCGACCGAGACCGATTTCGGCGGTGAGAACGTGACGTCGTAGAAGACTCGGCGATTTGCCACCGTCCTCTCATCACCACCCTCGCCGCGTTCCTGCCGCGTCGTTTTCTTACGCAGCGTCAGACGCTCTCCGGTGTGCGGATGCAGGTTGTCGCACAAGGCAACGAACGCATCCTGATCCACGATGCCATGAAGGCCGAGCGCCTTCGCACCCGCGCCGATCCACTGGCCTGAGACGCGATTAGTTTCGGTGTAGTAGTCACCAACGGCGAGGTGCTCCTCGAAGTAAGTCTTCGCGTTGGCCAGGTTCGTCTGAGTCTTCGGCGAAAGCATCGCCGATCTTCTAAAACGACCGACGGCGAACGTTGCTCCGAGCACGGATCAGCAGCGAGGCGAATGCCTGCCAAGGATGGCGACATGAATTTGAAGAGATTGGACGCCCTACGTCTAACGGGAGTTAGAAAAGGATCGCTGAATTCAGCCGGAGGAAATCCGCATGAGTGACGCATCGGTCGCTGAACAGCGGAGCCAGCGCTTCGCCGAGGCTGTGCGCAATTTCGCCGGAGTGCCGCCGAAACGGTTCGCGGCGCTGCTGCCGCATCGCGAGGGCATCGCCGAACTGCGGCAGAAAGGCGCGTCGTTCGGCATGATTCGAGAACTTCTCGCGATGGCCGGCATCGAAGTCGCCGCTGACACGGTGCGACGGTTTTGCCGGGAAGTGATCGAGGAGCCGCGATCAGGAACGAGACGGTCGGCGAGACGCGAACGACCAGCCACTCCCCCACCGCACAATTTACCAGCGGCACATTCTGCGCCACCACCGCCAGTCGCCATCTCTGAACCATCCACACCCCCTGAACCGCCGCGGAGCCGCGGCCCACGCATCGCTGATCCGCGCAATCTGTAACAACGAACCGCTCATTTTATGACCAAGCAACTCAACCTCATCCTCAACGGCAAAGGCGGCGTCGGGAAAAGCTTCTTCGCCGTTAACTTCGTGCAGGCGTTAAAAGACCGACGGCTGCCGCATCGCGCCGCCGACACCGACGACGAGAATTCCACGTTGCTGCGCTTCCACGCAGACGCGGAGTTCGTGAACATTCAAAAGCCGCACGAGACCGACCGATTGTTCGCGCTGCTCGAAACGACAAACTTGCTGATCGTCGATTGCCGCGCCGCATCGACGGACCTGTTCCTCGACTATTTCGCCGAGATCAATCTGCGGGAGGTCCTCGGCGCACTCGATGCACGGCTGACGCTCGTCACGCCCGTGAACCACGAGGCGGACAGCGTGGAGCAACTGCGGTTGCTATCTGCGCGGTTGAACGCCGATTGTCGTTACGTCGTCGTGAAGAACCAGTCGCACAGCGAACACTTCCGCATCTACGAAGACAGCAAGACACGAGCACGCATCATCGGCGAACTCCAAGGCCGCGAGATCGCGATATCGAGGCTGCATGATTGGCTCGTAACCGCGCTGAACGAAAACAACGTCACCGCGAGCGCCGCTCTGACGCATCCCGCATTTTCGCTGATCGATCGCCAGCGGTTGAAGCACTGGCAGCGGCTTTTTCACGAGCAGATCGCACTTGCTGACGACTTGCTTCTGCCTCTCCCACCGAAGGCCACCGCATGAAGGCTGACGAAGCTTTGGAGCAGGCAGTGGTTTCGTGGCGCACGAAACATCAAATCCGGGAGGACGATCCGATGCTCGCCGCCCTTGATCTTGTTCGCGTTTATCTCGCGCACGCGCCACTTCCTCCGCGCGACGAAGCCGAAGTTCCGCCGACCTATGCGGAATTTCGAGAAACGGTAGAACTGCTGGACAGGCGCGCAAACGCCTTTGGCAAACAATCGCTGGATCTCATCATCGAACTACGGAGGGTCGCCGATCGAGGTACCGGAAGGCATGAATTGTCGATTCCCGCGCTTTTGCTGATCGCGGGCTTTGCGGCAGTCGTCGGCTACTACCTTGGTCAATTAAGCCAATGACCGCGGATGAACTTACGCTGGGCTCAGTAGCGGCGGTTCTCGCGCTTGGAGTCTGGCGGGCGTTACGCGGCGCAGCCAACAACCCCGTCATCGTCAAACTTGCCGGATTGAAGTGGACGCGATCTGACTTTTGTCGCGGATGGCTGATTACCGGCGACACCGGCTCAGGAAAAACCCGGTCCGGCATCACCGCGTTGCTCTACCAAATTTTCGAAAATGAGCCCGGATGGGGTGGTCTTTGCATCGACGACAAAGGCTTGTATTGGGAGACGCTCTGCGAAATGGCTCGGCATTTTGGACGCGAGAACGATCTCATCTTGCTCCAAGTCCGGCCCGACACGGAGTCTGCGGGCTGGCGGCCTCGACACACCTACAATCTCACGTCAGACCGCACCATTCCCTACAACACCTTTGCCAAGGCCGTTGTGGATACCGCTTCATCGCTCGGTCAAGCGGGAGACAAAGGCTTTTTCCGTAACCAGGCACAAACCCATATTGCTGCCGCGTTGGAAACGCTTCGTGAGATAGGCGCAGATGTGACGCTGGAAAACGCGTATCACCTCCTGCTCGACCAAAGCGACCTCGACGAAGTGCTGACTGACCTTGCCTCCGGCCACCAGACGCGACGCCGGCGCGAAATGGTCGCGCATTTTACCAACCGCTTCCTCTCGCAGCCTCCCGAGCAAATCGGAGGCGTGAAGGAAACCATCGCCAACTATCTCCAGGCATTCGTCGCACCTGAAATCGCGCAGGTATTCTGCCCTGCCGCAAACACCTTCGATTTCGCGGAGATCGACCGCGGAAAGATCATCTGCGTCGCTATGCCGCAGAAGTTCCAGACCGAGCGACGATACGTGAACACCTTCCTCAAAATGCTCTTTTACACCCATGCGCTTCGCCGCTTCGACAAGCCGAAGGAAGACCGCCAGCGCGACAACCTCATCGTCCTCTGGGCCGACGAGGCACAGCGGTTCGTCACCGCCTCCGAAGAAGGCATGAGCGACTACAACTGCGTCGATGTCATTCGCGAAGCGCAGGCCACCATCGTCGCCGCTGCTCAGTCCTCCACATCTTTCATCCCTCCTCTTGGTCGGGAGAAGGCTCGCGTTTTCACCCTAAATCTCCGTAACCGACTCATCTTCAAAGCCGCCGACGAGGAAGGCGCACTCGAAAGCGCTGACTTCATCGGAAAAGCGAAGATCATCAAGAAATCGTGGGGCTACACCGGCGGCAAAATGTCGCGAAATTATTCCGAGCAGGAGGAGCATCGCATTAAGACTCACATTCTGCGAACAATGGCGAAGCACGCCGCAGTCATCGTCCACTGCGAACGCGGTCACCGCCGCAAACTCCTTCCGCCACTTGAACCGAATGGGAGGGTATGCGCGTGGTTCCAGTGAGCCGAATCACCGTACTGCGCCTTTGATTATTCGTCGCCAGAAAACTCGGTTATCGCTTCGATGCCCAGGCGGAGGCCGAAAGCGATGAAGATTTGGATTGGTTCTGTGAAGCGATTTTTGTACGAAGCAGGGTGCTGATGAACGGCACCTGCCACCATGCTTGCTGAAGGACTTTTCCGTGAAGTCCCCTCTGGGTTTTTGGGCCTATTGGGGAGTCCCAATGCGCGTCTCTATCTTGATGTGCTCGATGGCTTGGAAAAGATACTGTCTGCGAGCGGAAGCCTCAGCTACGAGGAAGCTCAGGATGCGGTCGTCGAGTTGCTGAGAATTCGTCCCGAGTTTTCGGCCGAAGATGAATTTCCCGGGGCGGTCGAATTGGCCACGCTCAGCGGGCAGGCAAATCTGGTTCTGCGCCGTTTGTGCGAAACAGGTTGGCTGAATACGCCGCAGCGCAGCGATTGGCGGCGTCTCGTGACGCTCGATCCGAATGGCGAAATCCTGCTCGCGGCGCTGCGGCAGATCGCGCGGGGCGACCCGGCGCAGTTTACGGACAAAATCCAGGTCGCTTGCGGTGCGTTGCTGAACCCGGATGCTTTCACCGATCAGCCGTATTCCGATTTGGAGGGATGCCTCGACAATCTGCGGCGTGGTTTGCGTGAGTTGCGGCAGATGGAGACGAGCATCGCCCGCCATACGCGGCATCTGCTCTCCGCGCAGACCTTGCGTGAAAATCTCGCCGTGCTTTACGACGAGTTTAGCGAAAATATCGGTCACACTTGCTACCGGGAATTGGTGCGGTCGCAGTTGCCCACACGGATTCTGCGTGCTCGTCGTCGGCTCGATGCCCTGCTCGGTGACGAAGTGGTGTTCGAGAAGATGCAACGCGAACGCCTGCAAAGGTCGCCCGCGACGGACGCCACTTCCGCGCTCAATGAAGTGCGACTGAAGCTCGACGAACTTGCTCAGCTTCTCGATTCCGTCGAGCCGCAGGCTGAGGAGATCGACCGACGCACTGCTGAGTTTGCCCGCCGTTCGTTTGCCCGCTTTCGCTATTTGCAAGAGATGGCTGGCGGCTGGCGTGAGAAAGTGCAGGCGGTCTTCGATTGGGTTCAACAACGGCACAAGGGACGCCGCTTTAGCGACCTCGACGATGATACCGACGCGGCGCTTCCCGAACTGCTTATCTCGGAGACGGGTTTGCTTTCCGGCGACTCGCTTTTCACACCTCGCATGCGTCGATCGCTGGGAGAGATTGAATCCATCGGGGATGACGTGACCGATGCACAACGCGACGCGACGCTCGCCGAGATGGAGGCCAACCTGCGCGATTCGCTGCACGTCTCGCGAGCGAATCGTTTCGTAGAGGAACTTCCAGGCGACGCCGGCGCGCGCTTTACCACGGCGGAACTGCCCATCCACACTGACGATGAAATCGCCGATGTCGTTGCCTGCCTGTTGCACGCCGGTTCACGCGATGCGCTTTTTTTACTCCATGTTCCGCGGGTCGAGCAGGACACTGAATCCTCGGAGCATGACCGAAAAGCTGGCATGGTGCTGGAGCGATTCATTCTCGAAAAACGATGACTCTCGCTTCGCTGGCCGACATCACCGACGCCGATCAGGAATTGCTTCGCGAAGCTCTCCAACGGCTGCTCGTTCATGGTGCGATCCTACGCGAAGAGCAGCGCGACCTTTACGAATGGTGCTTTGTGCGGCAGACCGCGCTCGATGCGCTGGCGAGCCTCGCCGGTTTGAAGCTCAGATGGGAACCGCAGGATCGCCTCATCGCGGCTCTCCCGCAGGCGGGGCGCCTGCTTCGGCGACTGCGCCAGGACGAAACTCTCGTGGCAATGGCGCTCTGGTATGATTTCGATCGTGCGGTCCAGGAAGACGGCAAGGCCCCGGACGAAGTCGTATTTACTGTCCGCGAGTTTAACGAGCATTTGGAAACGAAGTTCGAGGGAATCCAACTATCGAGCAAAAGCCGGCTCGCTGAGATTCTGCGGCTGCTGGAAAGGAAGTCACTTGTTCGGGTGAGCGACGTTGCATCCAGCTGTGGCTTTGCGGAGGCGACCGTTCGCGTGCTGCCGACGATTCGCTTTATCATTCCCTTCCCCAGTCTGGAGGAATGGCAACGGCAGTGCGAACGGCATCAACGCAATGTCGCGCAACCGGAGGACGCCGAGGATGAACCGCAAGATTGAGCTAACGCGCATCCACGCGATCAATTGGTATGGGTATCTGGGCGATTCATTCGACGTTCGCGGCAATCTGCTCGTTGCGGGCATAACGGGTTCCGGAAAATCAGTAATCATGGATTTGATCCAGCTCGTGCTTGTCGCGCATCAAGGAAAGACGCGCTACAACCAGTCAGCCACGGGCAGCCGATCCACGCGCGATCTCATCGGATACTGTCTCGGCGACACGAAGCAAAACGTCGGGGCGGCCCGGCAGTTTATGCGCGATAAAGGCGCAATCACGTTCGTGGCCCTTGAATTTACCTGGCCTGACAAAAAGCGCGTCGAAACGTGGGGCCTGCGGATAGAGTACGACAGCGCAATCCGCGAGACGCCGTCGCGTCTTACTTCTTTCCTGATTCCCGCATCGCTGACCCGAGACGCATTCCTAACTGCGGATCGCAAGCCACTCGACTACGTCAGCTTTGGCAAGATGCTTGAAACGCACGGTGGTAAGACATTCGACACGCCGGATCTGTATCGCCGCGAGATGGCGCTGCCCACTCATCTGAACTTTGACCGAACGACTCTCGATTATCTCCTGCCGGCGGCGATGTCGTTCACCTTTATGGATAGCTTCAACGAGTTCTGTCGGCGGTTCATTCTCCCAGCGGAAGACGTGAACATCCAGAGCGTCAAGGACAGCTACCTCGTCTTTCAGAATCTGAAAAAGGAGCTGGGCCAGCTGAAAGATCAGCTCGGAAAACTCGAACAGATCGCCGTGCTCGACACCCAAAGGATCGCCGCCGAGCGCGACCGGGATTGCGCGCAATACCTCGAAGCGGAATGTCGCCGCGACCACGCGAATGACTGCCTTGTCGAAGTGCAAAAGCGCGTGGCGGGTTTGGAAGAGGAGCTAGCTGGAGAAAACACGCAAGTTGCCACACTGACCGTGCAAATTGCCGACGCGCGCCAGCAGCTTGATGACCTCAAGGCGACACTCAATGAGACGGAAGACGGAAAACTCTTCCTCCATCTTCGGGCTGAAAACGTGCGTCTAGTCGGTGTCATCGACCGGCTCAAGGGAACAGGCAAGACCGTAGGAGAAGCGGTGCAGGGTCGCGCGCGGCAAGGCCGCCTGTGGGTCGAGAAACTGGAGGCCCTCCCTTTCACCGTGGATCGCGGCGCGCTCAAAGCGGTGCTCGGCACCTCCGATCAGCTGGCCACCTGCGAGGCGACTGCTGTACGTGAGCGGGTGCGGCAACTGGCCCAAGCGGTGTCCACCGCACTCCGCCTTGCGCGCGAGGCCGCGAAGCCACTGGAGCGTCAGGCGGCCGACTTGGAGCAGCAGAGAGTGAAGCTCGACAAGTCACTCACAGCACTCCGTCTCGGCATGATCGAGGAAAATACGGTGCTGCTCGCGGAGTTGAACCGGCGGTTGCCGCCGCGCAACGGCGTCCCGGCGGCACAGGCGCTTTGGCAGCTTTGTGAGGTGAATGATGAAAGGTGGCGCGCCGCCCTGGAGGTCGCTTTTGGGCGTAAGTTCGCCATCGTTGTCTCGGCGGAAGATTACGATAAAGCGGAGGAGACTTACCATGAGTTGAAAAATGAAGCCCCAGGCGAATCGCTGATTGATCCAGGACATGCTCGCGACGCCTCTCGAAAGCCGCTTTCCGGTTCGCTCGCGCTGAAGATCGACGCGGAGCATCCGATTGCTCGCGCAGTCGTGGACGGCCTTTTTGGCGATGTCATCTGCGTCGAGCGTCGCGAGGAGCTACGCAAACATCCGCGCGCGATTCTCCGCGACGGTTTCATGGCGCAACGTCCATTCGTTCAGCGTCCACGGCACTACAACAACCGCCCGTGCATCGGGCGTGGCGGGCTCGAAAAGCAGAAAGCCTGGCTCGCCGATCAGCTCGGCCAAATCAAGACGCAACAGGCGCAGCTTTCGCCGGGAGTAGACGCATGGCAGGCCGCTATCACGTATGCGCGCGACTCGCGCTTGGAATCCGAAAACATTCACGACGACCTTGCCGCAGCCGAACAACTCCCGGACCGAGAGGCCGAGTTGAAGCGCAACCTCAAGCAACTCTCGGAACTCAGGACCAAAGACTTGGAAGCCAAGGAGGAGTCGCTCATCGCGTTGCAAACACAACTCGGCGAATGGGATCATCAGAAGACCACTCTGGATCGCAGCCCGCGTCGGCATCAGCTCGAAGCAGCGCAGGCTGCCGAAAAGACTGCCGACGCCGAGGCAAAGCGACGTGCAGACGAGTTCGATGCCCTCACCGGAAAACCCGATGTATCCGCGCACCTCACGCGCTTGAACGAAATGCGATTGGCAGTGCTCACTGAGTTCCCCGCGAAGGATGTGGCGGCGCAGAGATTCAACGGACGCTTCCATGCCACCGACAAAGAAGCCGACACCGTTCGCACTGCATTGGTGGCGGAACGAAGGGCTCTCCGCGCCCATGCCGAATATGGCCAGCGGTACCTCGAATATGATCCCGATGCAGCCGACAACGCTCGCTACGATGCTCGCCTGACCAAGATTCGGGATGGTGACATCCGCACCTACGAGGAAAAGTCCCAGCGCGAAGAACTCAACTGGCAGCAGCTTTTCCGTACCCAAGTGCTGGAGAAACTCCGCGCAGCCCTACACGAGGTGGACGACCTGATCGCGCTGCTCCAGCAGCAGCTCCGCGAGCCAATTGGCAACAACCGTTACCGGATCACTCACGAAAAATGCGGTGACAAGGAATACGAGATGTATCGGCAGCTCATTGATCTCTCCGCGCACGTCCGCGACGGCGAACTGCTCTTTGCCAGCGCCGACGCCGAGGTGCGTGAAACCATTGAGCAGCTTTTCGACAAGCTCGCGAAGCAGCCCGAAAGCACGCAGGCGCTGGCCTTCCTCGATTACCGCCGTTACCACGACTACGACATGCTCGTGGAAGATGTCCGCGAACCCGATTCCGCTCCATCCAGTCTGAACAAACACTCTGGGATGTTCAGCGGTGGCGAAAACCAGGCCCCGTTTTTCATCGCCATTCTCGCCTGCTACTTGCGAGCGTATCGCCGCTTCATCACGCGTCGGCGCGAGCCTTCGCTCGCGCTGGTGCCGATTGACGAAGCGTTTTCAAAGCTCTCCGGCAACTGCATCCATGATTGCTTCGTCGCGCTGCGGTATCTCGACCTGCAAGGTGTCTTCTCGATGTCCACTGGCAACATTCCTTACGCGATTGACCACTGCGATCAGGTCATCGCCGTTCACAAAGAGGAGAAAACCGTCGCGCGCAAGAAACGCATCCGCAACATCGCCGTCACGCTCACCCGCGAAGCGGCCTACGAGCGTTTTTCTGGTGGAAAACGTCGGGCGTGAAGACGGCATCGGTCATTCTGAGTGAACTCACGCGTCGGTACGAGCGACGCAAGGCGGGGCGCACCGGGGCCGGCGTGAGGGATCTCCTTGTCGATTACGAGGAACTGCTCGCCAGTGCTGGTGCTGCGGGTGGTGAGCCGCGCATCCGCGCCGAGCACGACCTCGCCGAAGCCGAGCGAAACGGAATTCTCGAATTGCTCCACCATCCACGCGACAAGCGGCTCATTCAGCAGCTTCGCTTTTCACCAGCGAAGGAAGCGCAGCTCTACGCCGCGCTTTCCGCGTCCGCCCCCACCACTCGCCGCGAGGCGCTGGCTCAACAGTTCCGCGATGCCGCGAACGCCGACGTAGTCGCCGAGTGGCGCGAGCGCTGGCGAAGCTACTGCCTCGGCTTAGGCGATTCCGCGCAGAACGGCGCGAATGTCGCGCCGTTCGACCGGGAGGATCTGGTCGCCAACGCGGAGTTGCTGACTCTCATGCCCCGCATCCTCGTGTGGCCAAGCGAATCGCTAATTCGCTTCGCGAGCTGCGTACTTTGCGGCAGATCGAAACGGCTCGAAGAACTGGAGTCCAAACTTGCCCGTATCGGTTCCGCTCTGCGCGGTGTCGCTTCCGATTCCTTGGAACCGTTTGGCATCGTCCGCCAGCCGCGCACTGTGCTGACGCATGGTCCGTTGCGCCTGCGCTTTGGCGACACTTGGCTCGACCTTTCATGCCTCGCCGGCGCAGCTCGGCTTTCCGAATTCGATGTCACGCGCGCCGACGAAATCACCTCATCGGCCCTGCGCTGCGTCACGGTGGAAAACGAAACCAGCTTCCATGAGCTTGCGAAGCTCCAAAGCGGCGAACTGCTCGTGCAGACGAGCTACCCCGGCACCGCCACTCGCGAACTGTTGCGACGCCTCACGGTAGTTCAAGAGTTCTGGCACTTCGGCGATAGCGACCCCAACGGCTTCGACATTCTCCGAGTGCTCCGCGAGCAAACAAAGCAGCCATTACGTCCCATGCACATGCGCTTTCGCCCGCATCCGAAGGCGGTGGCACTGACACCCGAACAGAGCA
>Ga0302324_100011127_pt1 | contig 18515 bp, 12 predicted proteins | sample Palsa_T0_1_FD_201949 | JGI IMG/M metagenome (GOLD analysis project Ga0302324, IMG submission 201949) | Peat permafrost microbial communities from Stordalen Mire near Abisko, Sweden - Palsa_T0_1 | ecosystem: Environmental > Terrestrial > Soil > Palsa > Peat permafrost | place: Sweden: Abisko... | reverse complement strand
CGGTGAAGCTGCGCTATTCCAATTTCGATACGGTGGTCAGGCAGAAGACGATTGACTATACGAATGCAGACCATATCCTGCTGCAGACGGCGCAGGACCTTTTCGAAAAGCTGTATGACCGGCGGATATTGATCCGGCTGCTGGGGGTGCGGCTGACGCGGCTGGTGCCGGGGAATTACCAGATCAAGTTATATGAGGATACGCAGGAGGCGATCCGGTTATATCAGTCGATAGACTCGATCAAGCGGCAGTTTGGGGAGGGGTTGGTGATGCGGGCGAGTGGGGCGCGGGGCGCGAGGACGAGCGGAACGCGGACGTGAGGGATGGGGGGCGTGATAAGGCGGAGGGCGAAGTTAGGGGCAACGCTTCGACGAAGTTCTGAATACGGATGAGAATAAAGCCATTAATTTTGCTTTTGTATAAACCGATCCTTGAATATGGCAAAAGCAAAATCCGGCCACAAGAAAGTCAGGCAAAAAAGCCGGCAAGTCAATCAGTATGACAAGATCCTCCGGGAAAATATTGAAGCGGCATTGCCAGGTCTGATCAGAAACCTGTTGCACATCCATGCCATCAATACGGAGGAACTGCCGGACGATATCCAGCATACCAAAGAACGCAAACCGGATGTGCTAAAAAAAGTAACCGATAAAAATGGAGAAATCTTTGTCCTGCATATCGAATTCCAAGTGAAGGACGAGCCGAAAATGGTATACCGGATGGCGGAGTATCATATTATGCTGTTGCGGAGATACGAGCTTCCGGTGCGGCAATACGTCATTTATATCGGCGCCGGCAACCCTGCCATGACAGATCATATCCGGTCGGGGTCCATGAATTTCAAATACGAACTGATAGCGCTGTCTGCCATCGATTATCATCTATTACTTCGCTCAGATAACCCCGAGGAAAAAATGTTGGCCATTTTAGCCGACTTAGGCAGTGGTAACCCTAAACGAGTAATAGAAAATATTGTAAGCCAAGTTATTAACACTTCAATAGGGAATTTTTCGAAGCTCAGGCATATGCAACAGTTGCGGATATTGTCCCAATTGCGTAACTTAGCACCAGATAATTTAGAAATTATGGATAGTGTTGCAAATTACATGTCGGAAGAAAAAGACATTTTCTACAGGCGTGGAGAATTAAAGGGTATTGAAAAAGGTATTGAAAAAGGTGTTGAAAAAGGCAAGACAGCCTTTGTGAAGAACCTCTTGCTCAAGACTGACTTTACCATAGCCAAAATCGCCGATTTAAGCGATGTGACGGAAGCCTTTGTCAAAAAGGTGAAGAAGACCTTAAAGTAAGTGATTATTAAGCCTCTCAAAATATTTCGGGCCCCTTTTTTGGGGCCTTTGTTTTTCCCGGCTTTTGCTGACGCTGGGGCTGCGAGTCGGACGTTAGGTCTCGGGGGCGTGATAAGGCGTAGGGCGAAGTTAGGCGGGAGCGTGCGGAGGAAGTGCGGGGGAGGCGGCTGCAGGGGGCGCGGGTGAAGCGGCGGCGCGGGGGCAAACATGAGGGGGCGGGCTGCGAGGGGGTACCTACCGGATCAGCATCAGCGTCCCTTTTTTCATCGTTTCGCCGCACCGCGTCGAGATCCTTATCATGTAGACATAGGCGCCCACCTGTGCGGGCTGACCATCGATATAGCCATTCCAGCAGTCGCCTGCATTGGCCGTCGTGAACACCCGTTGCCCCCAGCGGTCATAAATCGAAAGCTCCTCCAACTCTCCTACTCCCGCATGAGCGATGCCGAAACAGTCATTATGCCCATCCCCATTGGGCGTGAATCCCGATGGAATAGCCCAGCCCGCTGCGATGGAATCCGCGCAGATTGCCGCGCAGTTCTGTACGCTCATCGTTGCCTTTACATCCGTCACCGGCGTCGCGGGGCAGGTAGTCGTGTCCTTTATAGATGTCAGCGACCAGGTATAGTTTCCTGCCAGTGGCACTGCAAAAGGCGTCTGGCTTACCACATCATTCACCGTATAGCTGGCTGTCCCGCTGCTGAGCGTCAGCGTATAGGGGCCCGTGCTGTCAGGCGAATCGAAGCTCAACATCCCCGAACCGGCGCCGGAACACACCGTTCCTCCTGTGAGCGTGCCTTGCAAAGGAGGACAGCAATCGGAACAATATTTAACCCCGCAGAGGGAGTCGACTTCCTCGATGTTCAGCGGCCGGTTATAGATGCGGACCTCATCCAACACCCCGTTGAACCAATAGGGATAGGTAGAGTTGTTCATATGGCCGAAATAGAGGTCGAATGCATTGGTAAAAGTATAGCCGGGCGCGTAAGTACTGTCAACCATCACCCCGTCTACGTATAACTTCTCGCTGGCGCCGTCATAAATATAGATCACGCAATACCAGGTTCCCGTTTGGATATAATCCGAGCTAAGCGAAGTTCCCCGCCCGTAGAAGAGCTGGTGCAGGGTATCCACCTGGCTGGTATAACAATTGTTGTCATTCGTATATAATGCGTCGTCAAAACGCAGGAAGTAGTTCCCCGTGAGAAAATCCTCGTCGCCCTTCATCACGACGCTATTCCCATGGCAGACCCCGGCATAATAGCCCATCGGTTTTACCAGTGCGCAGATCGACAGCTGGGATTGAGAATTCAGCGTGAGGTTGTTGGGGATCATGATATAGTTGCTGAAGCCGTTGAAGGAATAGGCGCTGTTGGCATTGCCATAGCGGTCGGTCGTCAGCGTTGCATTGGTGATGGTGGCATTATTACCGTTTCCGCTGGCATCATTGGCATTTCCTGAGAAAGGATAGTACGCCATCAGTCCGCTGCTCAGGTTGACCTGCGCCCCTGCGCTCCCGGGATGGAGAAAAAGGCCGGACAATAGGATAATGATAGTTTTGGGCAATGGTGCGGCTTTCAATATTAATGGATTCTGGTAGTTAAAGGGATCAGGTATCCAAACATACAAAAAAAGCCGCCGATAAACTAGCTTTGTGTGGCATGTACAACCCATTTCCTTTGCTGACGCCGGGGCTGCTGAAGGACCAGGTGGCCAGGGGCAAGCGATATTTCGTGCGGCAGTCTTTCCCGCGAGGGTATGAAGGGCGGCTGAAGGCGGCATTCCTGCTGCGGGCTTATCCTGCGGAAGAGAAGGAGATGGCGGAGGCGCATCTGGCGGCGATTGCGCGAGACCCGAATGCATACCTATATGATGCGGCGGTGCCGGAGCACCTGGAAAGGCTATACATTGCCGCCGGTCAGCCCTTCGGCTATAAAGTGTTCTATGCGGCCAAAAAAGGACTGGACTGGAAGCCGCCGGCGGTCTACCAGGAAAAGATGAAAGCATATATCCGCCGCCATCATCCCGCATGGCGCACGCAAAAAGACGGCGAGAAGATCAGCATCGGGCTGCATGAGGAATTTGGCGAACTTTTTCTTACATTTAGTTTCGACAAGGAGAGCGACAAAATACCATTTGACCTAATCGAACAATACTGAGATGTGCCTTGACATTGCCTTTTATTCCGCGCTACAACTGATAGACAACTATTTCCCCGATCTCACGCATGACGGTGAGATCAATTTCGACCTGGACATGGGCATGCATTTCCTGGCACTGGGATATAGCCGTTATCCCGTCATCATTTTTGAGCATGACGACTATCACCGGAAATATTTCGAATGGGGGGTCATCGCTGAATACATGGACACGCCGGAAAAGATCAAGGCTATGCGAAAGTCGATGGTCAATGCCCGGAGCGAAAAGATCATCGAAGACAAACGTTCGTTCTGGAACCGCATCCGGGGTAAACGATGCCTGATCCCCGTGACGGGTATCTATGAACACCGGGAAATCAAGGGCTGGAAGAACAAGGTGCCTTATTATGTCCGGCTGAAAGACCGCCCGATGTTCTGTATTCCCGGTCTGTATCATTACAATACGAAGATCCCTTCCGACCCCGAGACGGGTGAGATGCGCGGCATGTTTACGCTGATCACCCGGGCAGCGAATCCGGTCATGCGGCAGATACACAACAGCGGAGACAACGCCTTCCGGATGCCATTATTCCTGCCTAAGGAGAAGGAGCTCGAATGGCTGCGGCCCGGCCTGACGGATGAAGAGATCGGGCAGTTGCTGACCTATGAGATGCCTTCCGATCAAATCGTTTATGATGCGGTCTTTAGTATCCGTGGACGGACGCCAAGGCCGGATGGGTTGCCGAAGAATGCGCCCTTCCCCTACCCTAACCTGCCTGCATTGGGGGAGAGCGGCGGAACGCTGCCGGGGAAAGATGGGGGGACGCCACTGGAGGAAGGCGGGGCGCCGCCGCGGGGGCGGAGCGATGGGACGCTGTTTTAAGATCTCTTTCGCCAGGGAGAGAACGACCTGTTCATATAGCCGTGAATAGAACTGCTGACAAATAAAATAGCGGCCATGCCGACGGCGACCCGGGTGACGGCCGGAGAGCGGTGTTGGTCGGCGATGGCGATGGCCACGAGGGCCCAGACGCCGGTGAAGGCATATTCCCGCATATTCCGCCGCCAGGTCATGAAAAGATACGCGGCCCCTGCTACGCCGATCATGATGATGGCCCAAGCCGCCGGAGGGACGCCCCATCCTGTCCACCCAATGCTGGTGAGCCAGGCGAATATATTGGCGATGAGCGCGGCGGTTATCCATCCGGAATAAAGGCAAAAAGGCCACCAGACGGCTGCGATGGTCCGTAGCGGGGGATCGGTCAATTCCATATCGGTCCGAAGGATGATCTGCAATAAGCAGAACAACAGGGCTATCATGATCAGCACGGATAGTCCGGTCCGGTCATACAGCCAGGCAAGCACCCATGCACAGTTGGCCACACAAGACAGGACAAACCACCAGCCGACCTGTGCGACGACGGTCTCGGCCTCGGGATTGCCGCGCAGCGTGCGTCCCTGGTAGACGACAAAACCCAATAAGCCGAGATAGATGACTATCCAGATGGAAAACGCATAACCCGCGGGGGTAAACAAAGTTGGGTACCGCGCCGACATCGTCGCCATGGTGTTGCCATTGAAGACGCCGGTGTTGGAAAGATAATTAATGACGATAGTGACGATCAACGCGGCGCCATTGGCAACCGCCCGTACTTTTTTCATTGTGCGTTGTTAAAACATATTCGGATGAAGACAAATGGTCCAGTAATCCAATATTTTTGCCAATTGCTGTTTGAATCCGGTATAAGAATCGGCTTTTACAAAATATCCCTGCACGGTCTCTGCATATGCCATGTCGATCTCGCTCTTCGATGCGGAAGTCGACATGAAAACAAAAGGAATGCTCTTTTTGCACAGTTCCTGATCTTCTGCAATGATCTCCCTCAATGCAAGACCATGCATGGTAGGCATGTTGATATCACAGATGATCAGGAATGGGCTGACTTCCATCTTTTTCAGGTAGTCGAGCGCCAGTGCGGCATTCATGAAAAACAACAACCTGTTCTTCAAACCAAATTCGTCGAAGATCATCTCATAAATCTCTATATCATCCGGGTCATCTTCTACTATGATAATAGGTCCGTTGAGCGACATATAGTGAAAGGGTTTTGTGTGATTCGAACTCAGTTGGGGAGGCTATCCTTTTGTGCGGCGACCGGCACCGGAGTGGCGTGCAGGTAGGTGTCGAGCTTATCACGTTCCTTCTCCAACTGTTTAGTCAATTTTTTAATGTCCTGGTTGAGGTCGTCGAGCTTATCGGCGGCCACCCTGGCCTTTTTGGCATCGCTGCGGGCATCGCTGGCTGCATTATCTGCCTTCCTGGCTAATTTTCTGTCCTGCGGATTATTGCTCAATCTTTCGGCAGCCGTTTTATTGTCATCGGCGGATTGCTGGGCCTGTTCGGCGGTTTCCTTTTTTTGTTTTTCGTAATCTGGCACGAGACTGTTAAACTTAATCAGCTTGGCGCTATCCTCGCTGACCTTTGCCTGTAGCTTGATGATCTGTTTTTCGTTTTTATCATTATTCTGAGCGGAGGAGGCCAGCGCGGAGAAAATAGACCCGATCAAAAACAACTTCTGCAAAATCTTTTCCCTGGTCATAAACTTTAGTTTTGATTAAAAGTAATAAGACAAAATACCTGCCGGAAGCTAACACGGATGATTTTGTTGTCCGGTGGGGAAAAATTTGCCCATCGCGGCGGGGCGGGGAGAGGGACGGTGATGCCGGGGAGATTTTCGTCTCCCTAAAGTTAGGGTTTTTTGAAAATGATCGGAGAAGTTCTTAATAGCCGAAGTTTATCGTTGATATAAAGCAGCATGTCTTCGGGGTTTGCCTTCCGGCAGAAAGCGTATGACGGGCGGTACAGGCGCAAAAAAAGTTGTAAGGAGTCCCCGGTCAAGCGGGTAAGGAGGGCCACGCGGCCCGGAGGAAATTTGTAATCGATATAATAATCCTCCTCTTCCTGTTTTAGACGCCGCCTGAGGCGTCTTTTGTCTACCTCGGTTTTTGAGAAAAAGTCTATAGGGCTGATGAAGAGGCCCGGAGCGTCGTCTTGCGTCTTTTCGTCGAAGAGCTTGATCGGGTGTTTCTTGTCCAGCAAGGCTTTGTACTCTTCGTGTCTTTTCAGCGAATCCATCTGGTAGTTACTGATCTCTTCTACATTTGCCTTCGGCAGGACAGTTATTTTCGGGTTGAGGTCGACGAGCCAGCTTTCGGTCAGCATGTAATCGCTGACGATCACGGTATCGCGCTGGTAGCTCGCAGAAGTGAAGAGAATAGTATCTCCCGGAGAGGCGGGGATCTTATAATTTCCGCCCATATCCGATATATTGGTTTTGCTCCGGCTAAGGTTGACGACGGTCACTCCTATCAAGGGTTCTGTACTTTCCCTTCTTACAATCTTCCCCGTCAATACCTGCTGGGCAAATCCGGCTGACGAAAATGTAAATATAAACAGCAGGTTAGCGACATTCTCTTTAAGCATGATTCAAGAATAGTAGCGTCAATTTAGACGTTCGCGCTGAGTCGCCGGCGTGGGAATCTATCTTTAGCGTTTTTTTAACTCGGGGGGATAAAAATAAAAACCCCGCATTTTGTGCGGGGTTCTTGTTGTGATTTCTCTCTTTAGAGGCTTTGTCCTGCGTCTCCCATTCCTTGCGTATTCATATTCTTGCGTTTGAATAGATTGAGGTCCATCTTGCCGAAGCGGTAAGCGAATACTACCCGGACGAGTTGCGGATCTTTCAGGCGGTTGTATTCCTGGGTGAAATAGGCGCTCTCGCTATACTGGTCGGACCAGCGGGTGCGGAAGATATCGGTCATCGTGAAAGTGAGTGACCCGGCCTGGTTTTTCAGGAATGTCTTTTTCACGGCTATGTCGAATCCATAATAAGACTTCAGGTAGCCTTGCGAAGAGGCCATCTGGGCGGGATTAGGCGGTCCGAAATTGTTGCCACCCTGGTTGATCGGCAGCTGTGTCTTGGATTGGAAGGTGGCCGTCAGCTGAATGGTGAAATTGTCGGGCAATTTGAAGTTACTGTTGAATTTGCCGAAGTAGCTCCATAAAGCCGGCTGAGAAGGCGTGTTCAGGTTTTCGGTATTGATATGGGTATTATACAGGTTAAGATTGAGCGAGGCATCCCACCAATGGGTAAAGTTATATGTTGCAGTGGCCTCGGCGCCAAATGTCCGGGAGTGATTGGCATTCTCGTAAGTATTGATCAGCACGGCCTGGCCTATGGGGCTGGTGCCGCTGTCCTGGAACGGGGTGATGAGGTCTGACGTATACTTGTAATAAGCCGAGATCAGCAGGGTGTTGTTATGAGGGAGGGTCTTCATGTAGGTCATCTCATAATTCTGGGTGAACTCGGGTACCAGGTCGGGATTACCGCGGGTGATGTTCAGAGGATCCGAATAATTGGTGTAGGGTATCAACTCGAAGAAATTGGGGCGATTGACCTTTCGGGTGGCACTAAACTGCAGTTCCTGGTCATGGCTGAATTTCTGGCTAAGGAATATCGACGGAAACAAGCTGAGCGGATAGGTGTTACTGAAATGCTGATTAGGTGTAGTATTCAGCAGCTTTCCATCGTATTTGGAGCTTTCTCCCCTGAGCCCGACCGAGTAGCTGAAGTTCTTGATAGCGCTGGTGAAAGTGACATAGGCGGCATAGACGCTGTTGTCGCTGGTGTAGTCGCTGGCGCCAAGGGTATCCAGGATCGGTTTGCTGTTGGCATCGAGGGTGTAGGTGTTGCTGTTATTGGTGAGGTGTTGGACGGAAGCCCGGAGACCTGCCTCTATTTTTGACTTCTTACCGATCGGGTCAGTAAAGTCTGTCTGGAGGGTATAGAAATGCGGTGTGTTGGTCCCGAGGGTCTGTTCCGCATAGGTAGAGTCGATAGCGGAGCCGGGCAGGCCAGTAAAATAATTGGTGTAGTAATAGGCATTGGAATTAGAGGTTACGCCGAAATAATTGGCGTCGGCGGTCCATTCCTCATCCTTTTTAGTAAACAGGTGCTTCATTCCCAATTGTCCGCCGTTGACGTCGAATTCACGGCTGGACGGGGCGTTGCGGCTAGCGTAGGTGACCGATTTGTCAGGGGCGCCGATGCTATCGGTCTGGAGCTGAGAGTTATCCGTCGGATTGAACTGGCCATGGACCTTGATATAAGATCCGGAGATGGTTGTCTTATTGCTGACAAAATAATCGAGGCCGATCTGACCAAAGAGGAAATGTCCTTTATTGCGGACGAGGTCGTTCTGCAACAATTCGGTTGTTTCTCCCAGGTAGGTGTACCGAGTTGTATTGCCGACGGTCTTACCATCCATCCCGTTGTACATACCGTTGAGGCTGAGGTTGATCTTTCCCTGACGGGCGCTGAGTCCGACGAGGGCATTGGGCGCGCCATGAGAATCGATACCGGCGGAAACACTACCGTTGTAACCTTTTTTGCGGTTCTTTTTGAGAACGATGTTGAGGATGCCACCGCCACCGCCAGAGGCGTCATATTTGGCGGAGGGGTTGGTGATGACCTCTACGGACTCGATAGCGTCGGCTGGGATCTCATCGAGAGTAAGCGTAGTTGGCCTTCCATCGACAAAGATGGTGGGCGAGCCGCCCCGGAGGGTGACGTTGCCGTCGATATCGACATTGACGGAAGGGACGTTACGCATGACATCGAGACCGGTACCACCGGCGCTGACGATATTTTTTTCTACGTTGAAGACTTTTTTGTCCATATCCAGCCGCATGGTAGGAGGGGCTGCAGTGACGGTGGCTGCGGCCATGTCCTCGACCTTATTCTGCAGTTTGACGAGGCCCAGGTCTTTCTCGAAGGAAGGGATGGCGCCATATGGCGATGCATTGGTCTGTCCTGCGGGCGCGGCGCCGGCGGCGGGAGCTGCAGGCATGATCGTAAAGGACACGTCCTGGCTCTTGAAACCGGTTGCGGAGAGGCGCAGTACCAATGGCGTGACGATGGGAAGATCTTCGAAGTTGAATTCACCATTGGCCTTGGTATCCATGCCTTTCAGCAATACCAGCTTCTTCTTTTTAGTGGTCGGGTCGACGGTTGATTTTAAAACGACTGCGGTGACCTCGCCCATGGGCTGGCCTGTCGAGTCGGCGACTCTTCCGTAAGCGCGGCCGATGGAAGGAGGAGGCCCTTGTTTTCCGGCGCCGCCTTTGGATGCGGCAGGGGGCTGGGCATGGCCGACGATGAATAATAGGAAGGTTAAGGTTAGCGTAGTGGCAAAATTTCTCACAAAAGTTGATTTAGATGACAAAACTACTTGTATCCGATCAGCCTGGAAATACGAAAACTGCAAACGGAGTGAAAAACACGGTAAAAGGCGTGAAATGGTCGGCAAAAAACAGTACGAGCGGTAACGGGTTATTCCGTCCTCAAGCTGTTGATCGGGTTGGCCATAGCCGCTCTAAGCGTGTGATAGCTAACAGCCAGCAATGCGCATGCCACCGCCAAAAGGATCGAAAGCGTATAGACGCCCCAGCCCAATCCGATGCGATAGGCAAAGCCACGGAGCCAGTTGGTGGCGATCCAGCGTGCGATGGGCAGGGCGATGATGATGGATACCCCTATCATAACGAGGGTGCCTTTATTAAGGTTCAGGTATAATGCGGCTATTTCTGCGCCCAGCACTTTGCGGATACCGATCTCCTTAGTCCTACTAATGGATATGATGGCGGACAGTCCGAACAATCCCAGGCAGGCGATGAGGATGGCGCTAAAGGAGGCGACGCCGATAATGTTCATCCAGCGCTGGTCCGACTCATATATTTTCCGGATGTCTTCCTCCATAAAAGAATAGGTGAAGGGCTCGTTGCCGGTGAGTGACGCCCATTTCGTCTTCAGGTGTGCGATGACGGAACTGACATCCTGGCCCTTGCCGATCTTCAGCCAGAAATAGTGGAGGCGATCAGGCCTGCATTGGTGGTAGACCGGGCCGATCTGTTGTTGGAGGCCCCGGAAATGATAATCCCTGCAGACGCCGATGATGATGCCACCGAGCGACCGGTCGATGCTGCCGAGTGCGGGTTTACCGAGCATATTATACAATGTCTCATTGACGACTATGTAGGCGCCGGCGGTGGAGCTGAGGGTGTCATGCTGCTCTTTCGTCAATTTCAACCGGGCGGTATCGGTGGCGAAAGCAGGTGAAAATGCCCTTCCGTTGATGATGGGGATCTTGTTAAATTCAAAATAATTATAGTCCACCGTCATTTCATTTAGGAATTCCCGTTTGCCATTGATGCTGTGACCGTTGGAATTGTTGTTGCCGGCATATTTGAAGGAAGCACCTGTCATACCCGTCATAGCCGGTTGTGAAGCGGCGTAATCCTGCAATTCTTCCCGCAGCCGGGATGTCTTTTGACGGCCATTCGCTGCGAATACAAAAGGGTTTTCGACGAGCACTACTTCGGCCCGTTCGAACCCGAGGTCTTTATTGTAGATGAAATGCATCTGCCGGCTGATGACGATGGCAAAGAAGATCAGGATGATGCAGGCGGTATATTGTACGACGACGACGACCTTTGACAAAGCCGGGTTCAGCTTGTAGGTGCTGAATGTGCGAAGCAGGCTGATCGGTTTGATCCCGGCCATCGTCAATGCGGGGTAAATGCCTGCCGCGAGGGTCAGCAGTAGAGTAACGCCCAGCAGCAAGGCGAGGACGCCGGGATGAAATAACTCCCCGAACGAGGCGGATACGCCGGTCAGTTGGTTGAAATAAGGCAGGAGGATCGCGGAGGCCAATAAGCCTGTGAGTACAGAGAGAAGGACCAGTACAAAGGTCTCTGTGAGGCAGTAGGCGATAACATGTGTCCTGGTGGCGCCGATGACCTTTCTTACTCCGGTCTCCTGGCTGCGGGCGGCCACGCGGCTCATCGAGATCAAAATATAGTTGAGGCAGGAAATGAGGATACCCACGAGGGTGAGCGTGATCAGTTCGAGCATGCCGGAGAGGTCGGTCATGTGGAACCAGTCTTCGCTCTTATTGAAATGGGCGTCAGCGAATGGACGGATGGTCAACCGGAAATCTATGGGTACGTTGCTGCCGGAAGACTGTTGCGTATAGTCCACATTGGATTTGAACTCATTTTTTCCAAAGGCGAGGAGCTTGCTTTTGAAGGCGCGGACATCGGCGTCTTTGGCCAGCTCGATGACTATGAAGTGCGACATCCTGTTGCTACCGCCGCGGAGGCTTTCCTGGTAATCGGAACTGCCTTCGACGGGAAACATCACGTCAAAATGCATGCTGCTGGTGGGTGGAAAGTCTTTAGCCACGGCCGACACGGTGAAGAGCTTGCCTGGTTCCGAATTGAGCGCCAGGGTTTTTCCAATAGGGTTTTGGGAGCCGAAATATTTTTGTGCGGCGCTTTCGCTGAGCACGACGCTGTTGTTATTGGGAAGGGCATCCGACGGGCTGCCCACCGACAACGGAAAGCTGAATACGGTAAAAAAGTTCTTATCGACAAAAGCCACTTTCTCATCATCTTCCTTGAAACTCTCCTGACCCGCGCGGATCACGGGTTGCCAGGTGCTGGTGAACCGCACTACTTCCTTTACTTCCGGGAAGTTCTTTTTCAGATCGATGGAGAGTGCTACGGGCATGCTCAACATGTTCTTTTCTTCCGCGCTGCCGGTCAGGGCAGTAAAGAGGCCGGGGTGTTTCGATGTATCGGCAGTGTTGAAAAGGTCTGTCATTTCCATGCGGTAAAGACGGGGGCCGTTGGCGTGGAACTTGTCGATGCTGACTTCATGGGATACAAACAGCAGGACGAGGATGACGAATGAACAGGCGAGGCCGAGGCCGATCAGGTTGATGAAGGTATAGGTCTTGTTGCGGCGGAGGTTGCGGAGCGCCAGGCGGAGGTTGATGAACAGCATGGGATAGGTTTTGCGTTTGGGTTAGTAGTTGGTATTACTCAATATAAGTAATATTCTGCAAACCGGTGCCAGGGGAGCGCGATTTGCGGGCGGGAGCGGGGACGCAGAGGATTACGGACGTGGGGCGGGGGCGCCGGTACCGAGCCAAAGGATGGCGTTTTTGAACAGTTGGTTTTGAAGAGGTGTATTAAAAATCTGGTCGCCGTGGCCCATGTTGAGGTACAACATTTTATACCGGGTATTTGTCCAGGCAACGGGGATATCACCGCTGCGGAGCCGGTCTTTTTTACCGAGGGGGTATTGGCCGGGGTCGAGGGTGACGAGGACTTTTACGTTTTTCTCCAGGCGGGGGTTGGGGTCCCACCGATACCATTCGTTAACCGGGCCGGTGTATTTTCCGGGCAGGCCGAGGGTCACGGGGTGCAGTGTATCATCGACCAACAACCGGGCAGGCATGGGGGGCCAGCTATTGTCTTTGAAGACGGCCCCGCCGAGGAAGCGGACGAACCAGGGCCAGTGCGTATAGGAATCATTGTAAGCGGACACATGGAAACCCAGCCAGGCACCACCACCTTCGATATATTGTTCGAAGGCCGATCGTTGAGCGACATTATGCGGAAAATCGTTGAGCCAGAGCACGAGCTGGTATGACCGAAGTTTTTCGGGTGTCATCGCATTCCAATCGGAGGTGGTATCGAGGATGAAATTACCGCCTTCTGCCGCCAGACGACTATAGAAGCGGATGGCATCGTAGGCGAATTCGACGTGATCGGTCTCGACGGTGGTCGTATAGAAGGCAAGCGCTTTGAAACGAGGTTGGGGCACAGGCCGGGTCGCCGAAGCCCAGAAGATAGCGTTGCGAAAGATCAGGGTATACACGGAATCATCGAAGAGTATGGGATCATGTCCCATGAATATATATACGTTGCGGGCCTTGACACGGGGGTTGGTCCAGATCACGGGATGATCGCCCATTTTAATGGTGGTATCGGGGACATAAGAGGACTCATCGACGTGGGCAAGAACATTGACATTCGGCCGGGGGCTCCGGTCATAGGTATACCATTCTTCTTTTTGTACAGTAAAGGAATCGGGCACGCCCTCCATGACGGGGTTGTCGTGGTTTTCGACATGGACGGTTGCTTTGGCAAAGCGGGCGATATAGTCTTTCCAGCGGATGCCGCCCATGAAGTTGGAGAACCATTGCCACATGGGGTAGCCGTCGAATTCTCCGAGCAGGCTGGCATGATGGAAACCGATCCAGCCTCCCCTGCCCTCTTCTATATAATGCTGGAAAGCGGATACGGCAGCGGGACGCCAGGCGTAGGGGGCATAATCCAACTGGATAATTAACTGATAGCGGGAAAGGAAGGCGTCGTTGATACTGTCGGTATTGGTGATATAGTCGACGCGAAAATTGCTGTCGAGCGCCAGGTTGTCGAGCCATTTTTTGGCGCGGGCGGAGTATTCGACGTGGTGACCACCGTTCTCAAACAGGGCAAGCGCCCGGAAACGGGCCGGCCGGCCGGACATGACGGCTATGTCTTCTTTAAAAGAATCCTCCAGGGTAAGGATATGAGCATGAAGCCCTTCGAACAAGGGCTGGTCCGCGGCTGACCAGGGATTGCCGCTATGGTAGTCCCACCACCGGTATTCGACCTTGGTAAAGTCGTTGGTGATGCCTTTGTCCAATGCCCGGTCGGCGAAGTGGGAGGCAATCAGGACATAGCCGGTATCGGTGACCCGGATCTCGAGACGGCATTGAACCTGGTAATGATTGGAAGGGCCGCCGGTAAAGCCTTCGGGGCCGGGGATGGCGAGAGGAATGGGATGGCCATCGGGTGACTGGCCACCGGTGAGGATGTCAAATCTCGCCGTACCGCCGATGATACCGGCTTCGGGATCGGCGATTTCGACGGTCTTGTCTGCGCCGCGGAAGGTCTGTTCGTACCATTGCAATGCGCGACGGTAGGCTTCCTCTCTGGAAAGAGAGTGATCATAGGAATAATTCTTTTGATAATACACCTTACCGTTCCGGGTGGAAACGGGGGGAATATAATTGGAAGGGGAGGCGGCCCAGCGGATGGCGTCCCTTAGAAGGATCTGGTAATTGGTATCGGCAAGTATAGATGGGTAAGCGCCCATGCTGATGTAGATCATGCGGCGATAGGCTCCGTTGGTCCACACGACAGGATGATCGCCCATGGGTTTATTGGGATGATACGAGGATTCGTCGACGCTGGCCAGGACATGCACATTATTCCTGGGGCTATGATCGAACTCATACCATTCATCGGAGAGGGAGAAGGTGACGGGGAGGTGGCGGGTAACGGGATGTTTGTGGTCTTCGATAACGACGGTGGCTTTTTGGAGGGCGGGGTGCGGGGAATAGACGACGCCGCCCATGAAGTTCTCGAACCATTGCCAATACCGCATGTTCGGGGTGATGAAGGACTTGCCGGTCAGGCCTGAGGCGTGGATGACTACGAAGCCTTTGCCTTCTTCGGCAAATTTTTGCAGGGCTTCCTGCTGGCCATAGGACATATCGAATGGGGCCAACTGGAGCATGACGAAGACCTGGTAACGGGTGAGGTTGCTGTCATTGATGAGGCTGGTATCGTCGGTGAAATCCAGGGCAAAATGATAGCGGGAGGCGATTTGTGCGAGATAAGGTTGGGCGGCGGCGATCATTTTCGCGTGATCGGCGACACGGGAGGCAACGACTAACACCCGGAAGGGGGCGGCTGATGCCGGCAGCCCGGACGCAGGGTTTTTTTGACCCCGCCCCGCGTCCGCGCCGGTCAGGAAAAAAACTAACAGGATTAAGCCGGGGAGTGGGTTTAGGCGTAACTTATTCATTGATGCACAAATATCAATTCTGCATACCGGACCAACAATTTGCCTGCCACTACAATAACACTACACAGGTTGTTTTTCAGCATTTTGTAAGGTAAATAGCCTGGATTGCTAAAAATATCCCTTGCTTTTGCCAAACCTTTTTAAATTGTCGTCCCATGTGGAAATTCCCATTTACGGTCCTTATCTGCCTGCTGCACCTTATCTGCCTGCTGCAATCAGGATTTGCATTCAGTCAATCGACGATCGGCCTGCCGGCGATCCGAAATTACAGAAATACGGACTATCATGCAGCAACCAATATTTCCGATATCGGCCAGGATAAGCGGGGCGTGCTTTATTTTGCCAATGCCGATGGGCTGCTGACTTTCGACGGCACATACTGGAAACTCTATCCCTTGCCGAACAAGGCGGCCAGCAAATCCCTGGCGATTGACACGGCAGGCAGGATATATGTAGGCGGACAGGATGAAGTCGGCTATTTTTCCCCTGACCATAATGGCATTCTGAATTTTCATTCCCTGAAGGAAAAGTTGCCCGAGATAGCCCGGCAATTTGCCGATATCTGGAATATCATACCCATAGGGAACGAGGTCTTTTTCCGGACGATTGAAACGATTTTTGAGTATGCCGGCGATTCGCTGCGGACCTTCGATGCCCCGGGGGGCTGGCAAACGATGGGCAAGGTGGACGGTCAGCTGTATGCCGCAGACAAAATAAAAGGTTTATTTGTCTTCAGGGACGAACAATGGCAGTCGATTTGCCCCGGTACGGCGGCATTGCATGTCACCGGTATCCTGCCTTATAAAAAAGACAGCCTGCTGATCACGACGCTGAAGAACGGGTTGTACGTGGTGGGGGGAGCGGGGGTGACGAGTTCGGGAGCGGGGTTGACGGGGCCGGGGCCGGCGACATCGGGGCTGGTCCGCAAACCGACAGCGGCTGATCCCCTGCTGATGAATGACCTGATTAACCGGGCTAAAACAATCGGCGAGGACCGCTTTGCGATGGGCACTGCCACGGGCGGGTTGCTGATCCTGGACAGACAGGGCAGGCTGATCCAGCGGTTTTCTTCGGCGGAGGGACTGCAAAACAATGATATCCAAAGCATCATGTCCGACCAGGATGCGAATCTCTGGCTGGGGTTGGACAATGGGATTGCCTTTATTCATTATAATACCTCGGTCAAGCTGATCCGGCCGGTCAAAGACAACCAATTGCTGAGCAATGTGGTGAAAGTCTTTGATCAGAAACTATTCATCGGGACTTCGAATGGCCTCTATAGTATCCCGCTGGATGCGTCAATACCTGATATCAGCCAGTTGAAGGGACCTTTTAGTGAGGTGGGCAATACCAAGGGGCAGGTTTGGAGCCTGGAGGAGATCGACCATGATCTGTTGATGGGGCATCAGGACGGGGCGTTTGTGATCCGGGACAGTAAGGCGGCGCCGGTGCTGACGCGGCAGGGGGTGTGGGATGTGAGGACGGACGGGACGCGGATCGTGGCGGGAACGTATACGGGTCTCCGCTGGATCGATGATGCGAAAGGGCAATTCAGCGAAGGCGATAAGATAAATAATCTGTATGAATCGTTGCCGGTGATGGCTGTCGATACGAAGGGAACGGTATGGGCGTCACACCCCTACCGGGGCGTCTACAAGAATCCGTTGCCGGGGGCAGATGGAAAAGGAATCCCTTATAAACACTATGGGCCGAAGGAAGGGTTGCCGTCCGACCTCAGTGATTTTGTGCAGGTGATCAATGGGAAGGTCGTGGTCGCGACGGAAAAAGGGGTATATGAATATGATGAGGCAACGGACCGATTCGCGCCCTCTGTTGTTTTCCGGCCGATCTTCCATGATAACAGCGTCGAGTACCTGACGCAGGATAAGGAGGGGAATGTCTGGTTTGTCAGTCGTCAACGGGTAGGAGTGATCGACTACAGCAAACGGTGGGGCTCCGATCCCTATGCCGTCATCTATTTTCCGGAGCTGACGGGAGAAACCGTGCAGGGAGCGAGCTTTATCTATCCCTATAACCGGGACAACATTTTTATCGGATCGAATAACGGGGTCTTTCATTTGAATTTCAGCCAGTATATCCACTCCGACAGTAAGATAACCGTGCTGCTGGGTGCGGTGAAGGCCATTGCGGGAAAAGACAGTCTGATTTACGGCGGTTTTGCTGCCTGCCCGCAGGCGGCGGTCCAGCTGCCTATTCACTGGAATTCCTTTCACTTCGAGTATTCTTCACCTTCGTATGCCCCGCAGAGTGATGTCGACTTCAGCTATCAACTGGCGGGCTTCGACAAAGACTGGTCGGCCTGGTCTTCCCGGACGGAGAAGGATTATACGAACCTTTCGTATGGCCAATACACTTTCAATGTCCGGGCCAGGGATAATCTGGGGAACATTTCCGCACCGGTCTCTTTTACCTTTATCGTTGACCCGGCGTGGTACCAGACAGGTTGGGCGTGGCTGCTATATACGCTGGTGGCAGTGGCGCTGTTGTATGCGGTGCGGCTTAGACAACAGCGAAGGCTGGCCTTACATCAAAAACGGCACCGGGAAGAGCAGGAAAGGCTGAGCTATCTGCACAGCCTGGAACTGGATCGCAAAGAGAAAGGGTTGATCGCCTTACAGAATGCCAAGCTGGAGGGAGAATTGCAGTTCAAGAATAAGGAACTGGCGACGGTGACGATGTACCTAGTTGAACGGGGGGGACTACTGTCGAATATGAAAGAAGAGTTGCTGGGCGTCATCAAGAAAATGGGCATCCCTAACCTGGCCTATGAGTTCCGCGGGATTTTCAAGATGATCTCGGATACGGAGAAAAGCAACGAGGACTGGGATCGCTTTGCGATATATTTCGATCAGGTCCATAACAACTTTCTGCACATACTGAAAACGAAGTATCCTCAACTCAGTCCTACGGACCTTAAACTATGCGCTTACTTACGGCTGAACCTGAGCTCGAAGGAGATCGCGCACATCCTGAATATTTCCCTGAAGGGGGTGGAGGTGAGCCGGTACCGGATACGGAAAAAGCTGAACCTGCCGACGGAGACGAACCTGTATGATTTTTTGATTGAGGTGACGTCCTGAGGGCACGCGCGGGGAAGGGGCGGCGGCGATGAGGGATAGGCGGTGGTTATTTCCTGTTCTTTTTGAGATGCCTTTTTACAGCGACATTATTCTTGAGTAATCTCGATTGATGATGCACTGTCAGTATGCCTATTTCATCATTGCTGAATACTTCGTAAATGATCCTGTAATGTCCGCAAAGAATCTGTCGTATAGTGGAGATGG
>Ga0302324_100011124_pt1 | contig 18519 bp, 15 predicted proteins | sample Palsa_T0_1_FD_201949 | JGI IMG/M metagenome (GOLD analysis project Ga0302324, IMG submission 201949) | Peat permafrost microbial communities from Stordalen Mire near Abisko, Sweden - Palsa_T0_1 | ecosystem: Environmental > Terrestrial > Soil > Palsa > Peat permafrost | place: Sweden: Abisko... | reverse complement strand
CGTGGTGGCTCCAATGCCGAATGCGAGCATCAGCACCGCCGTAGCCGCGAATCCCGGTGAATGGCTCAGTTGCCGCAATACGAATCTGAGATCAAAGAAGACCTTCTGCATTTTTGTCCTCGAGGAACTGTGATGTGCAGGCTATTCGGAGCGAAGCGCGTTCACGGGGTTGACTGTTGCGGCACGGCGCGAGGGCAGATAGCAGGCTAGAAAGGAGGTCGCCGCGACGCAGAATGTGATGGTGATGTAGGTGAGCGGATCGACAGGGCTCACGTTGAAGAGGATGGACGACATGAGGCGCATGGTTACGAAGGCGACCACCAGGCCACAGGCTGCGCCGATGGCTGTGAGCCACAACCCTTGGCGGACGAATAGTCCGGTGAGCTCGGCACGCTGTGCGCCGAGGGCCATGCGAATGCCGATCTCGCGGGTGCGTTGCGAAACGGTGTAGGAGATGACTCCGTAAATGCCTATGACGCCGAGCAGCAGCGCCATGCCGCCCGCTACACAGAGCAGGACAAGGGTGAAAGAAGTGCGCGCCATGGATTTGGTGTAGAGCTCGCCGACTGTTGAAGGATTTGCCAGCGGCACATTGGGATTGATGGACCAGACTTGCTGCTGGACTTCTTTCATGAAAGCCTGAGAGCCGGCTCGGGGGCTGCGGATGACAAAGGCAAGATAGCGCTCCAAGCGAGTCTTTTGGCCTTCGAAGTTGTCGCGCCACACGGGCCAGTAGACAGCGGTTGGCGATGGCTGGTCAACTCCGTCATCGTAAATGTCCTGGGCCACACCGACGATCTCGCGCCAGTCGTCGGTCGAGGCCACGCGGATTTTCTTGCCCAGCGCGCCGTTCGCGTCATGCCAATACTCTTTTGCGAACTTCTCGGAGACGATGGCCACCGGCAGCTTCTGATACGTGTCTGCCCACGTAATATCGCGGCCGGCAACAAGGCGAGTGCCGAGCGTCGAAAAGAATCCTGGAGAGATGAACTTGAAGCGGCGGATGGGCGGCAATTCGCCTTCCCGCAAAACATGATCCTGCGCGCTGAGAAGGTCGTTTGAATTGTTTCCGTCCAGTGGAACTGAACTGGAGAAACTGACCGAGGAGACGCCGGGAATGGCGGCGAGCTTGTTGAGAATATCCTGATCCATGTGAACCGCGCGCTCCGCCTGGGTGTCGGGGATCTGAGTATCGGGGACGTAGAAGCGGAAAGTCTCGAGCGTATCGGGATTGGCGAAGCCGGGATCGACGTGCGTCAGCGCCTGGAAGGTACGGATCATGAGGCCGGAGCAGATGAGTAGCACGAGGGCGAGGGCGACTTGCACCACGACCAGGGCCTGGCGGGCGCGATGGCGCTCGCGGCTCTGGCTGAGCGCACGGCCACCTTCGCGAAGGCCAGTGGCGGCCTTTATGCCAGCGTACTTGAAGATGGGAATGATGCCGATGAGGACGCTGGTGAAAAGCGCGAGGCCGAGCGTGAAGAGCAGCACCTGATAGTCGATGCCGATCTCGTGGATGCGCGGCAGGCCCGTGGGCGCCGCGGCCACGAGGGCGCGCAATGCGCCATAGGCCAGGGCCAAGCCGAGAAGGCTGCCGGCAACGCCGAGAGCCAGGCTCTCAAACAACAGCTCCCCAGCGGTTCGTCCCCAGGGCGAGCCCAGCGCGGAACGGATGGCAAGCTCCTGGCGGCGTCCTTCCACGCGCACCAGGAGCAGGTTGGCGACGTTCGCGCATGCCACCAGCAGCACCATTGCGATAGAGCCCATGAGGACCCACAGCACCTTGCCGATATCGCCCACAACGTCTTGCTTCAAGGGGCGGAGCTTCGGGGCGATTCTGGCTTTTTGAAGAATGTCTGGGCTGAAGCCGTCGGGCGCCGGAAAGCTGCGCATGGTAACGGTGAGCAGCCGGGCCATGTCGGCGCTGGCTTGCTCCATTGTGACCCCGGGCTTAAGCCGGGCAAGGGCGCCCTCGTCGAAGTTGCCGAGCTTGATCTTGCTGCGGTCCCATTGGAATGGAATGATGAGGGAGGCATCGGGAGCATTGAGGAAGTGGAAGCCCCTTGGCAGTACGCCGATGATCTGCCGCGCCTTGCCGCCCATGGTGATGGAGCTGCCGATGACGGAGGTTGCGCCGCCGAACTTCTGCTGCCAGTAGGCGTAGGAGAGCAGAACGGTCGCTGCGGCGGAGGGTGTGTCATCCTGGCGGGTGAACAGGCGGCCCAGCGCGGGTGTGACTCCGAGCAGTGGCAGCGTGCCGTCGGTTACGTCCATGCCGGGCACATGCTCCGGCTCTCCGGTTCCGGTTACGTTGAATGAGTCGCTGTTGTAGGCGCCGACATCCACGAAAGAGGTGTTCTGCTCACGATCGATGAAGTAGATGGAGGGGCACATGTTGAGGTCGTCAAGGCCGATGCCGGGTGCGGTATGCCAGACGCCGATCAACTGCTCGGCATGGGGATAGGGCAGCGGTTTCAGCAGGACGCCCTCGATCACGCTGAAGATCACCGTGTTTGCGCCTATGCCGATGGCCAGGGTGAGCAGCGTGATGGCGGTAAACATGGGCGCGCGGCTGAGCCTGCGCATCACCTGCCTGAGTTGATCGATCAACATTCGCATCTGCCTGACCTCCGGGGTGCGTTCGACTGCATTGTGGCTTGACGTGCCTGTTCTTTGCTGTACTCGATTGGTCTGTTCTACGAATTCGAGAGGACCATGGTTCCAGGGGGGAGGGCTCTCCCAGGGTTGGATGAAGCATTTATCGCTCCAAACGAGTGAGGGAATTGCCGTTGGAAATGCAGTGTTTTGTGGATGCCGGGGCGAGAAAGGATGGGTTGGCCGTCCGATTTCGTAAAAGACTGTGCGATTTCGGACGGGGATTCGGGGCCCGGCTCATGACTGTGGTGGTGCGAGAGTGGGGTAGGGGTGACCGGTCAAGGATTTGTGGCGGCCCGCCCTAGCGACAGAAACAAAAACGTCGCGAGGATGGGGCACCCGGCAATTCGCGGCAAAATTTCCAAGGCGGCCCCTCAATCGAAGCGTGAATTTACAATGGAGCGGGGGAATGGTGATCATAGGAGAGATTGATTTTACTTAGGGAAGGGTCACCGTCTACTTTCAAGGAGCAGGCGTATTATTGCGGCGGCGGAAATTGCGCTGCCGGGCAGGCAAGAATATCGAATTCGTGCCGCGCATCGCGGGATGGACAACAGAATTGCAACACGGAAACCAAGGAGAAAACCCCATGTCTGACAACCAGACACAGAACCCCGGACCACCCATAGTCGACGATCAGAACATAATGTTGAGCGAAGAAAGGGCAGGCGAAGCAAAGTGCCCGTTTTCGCACGGCGCGCGCAAGCACGTATTGGCCGGAGCGCCATCGAACGCAAACTGGTGGCCCAATCAACTGAGCCTGAAGATTCTGCACCAGCACTCGCAATTGTCCAATCCCATGGGCGAGTCGTTCAACTACGCCGAGGAATTCAAGAGCCTGGATCTGGATGCCGTGATCAAGGACCTGCATGAATTGATGACGAGCTCGCAGGCCTGGTGGCCGGCGGACTACGGTCATTATGGGCCGTTCTTCATCCGCATGGCGTGGCATAGCGCGGGCACGTATCGTATCGCCGATGGCCGCGGCGGCGCAGGCAACGGAACGCAGCGATTTGCTCCCCTCAACAGTTGGCCAGACAACGTGAGCCTGGACAAGGCGCGCCGGTTGATCTGGCCCATCAAGCAGAAGTACGGCCGGAAGCTTTCCTGGGCCGACCTGATGATTCTCACCGGTAATGTGGCGTTGGAGTCGATGGGACTGAAGACCTTCGGGTTCGGCGGCGGGCGGGTGGACGTCTGGGAGCCGGAGGAAGACATTTACTGGGGACCGGAGACCAAGTGGTTGGGAGATGAGCGCTACAAGGGCGACCGCGAGCTTGACAATCCTCTCGGCGCGGTTCAGATGGGCCTGATCTACGTGAATCCAGAGGGACCGAATGGCAAGCCAGATCCCGAGGCCGCGGTGCGGGATATTCGGGAGACGTTTGCACGCATGGCGATGAATGACGAAGAGACCGTAGCCCTGATCGCCGGTGGGCACACGTTCGGCAAAGCGCATGGCGCTGCCGATCCCGTCAAGTATGTAGGCCGGGAGCCGGAGGGCGCGCCAATCGATGAGCAAGGCCTGGGCTGGAACAGCAGTTTTGGCAGCGGCGCGGGCGTGGATGCGATTTCGAGCGGCCTCGAGGGCGCATGGACCGCCAACCCGGTGAAGTGGGACAACGATTATCTCGACAACCTGTTTGCCTACGAATGGGAGCTGACCAAGAGCCCGGCCGGCGCTCAACAGTGGACGCCGAAGGAGGTGTCTCCGGATGATATGGTGCCGGATGCGCACGACCCCGCGAAGAAGCACAAACCGATCATGTTCACGACGGACTTGGCCATCAAAGTTGACCCCAGCTACGAGAAAATCGCCAGGCGCTACCTTGAGAATCCGCAGGAATTCGCGGATGCATTTGCCAAGGCCTGGTTCAAGCTGACGCATCGCGACATGGGTCCTATCGCGCGGTATCTTGGCCCGCTGGTTCCCAAGGAGCACCTGCTGTGGCAGGATCCAATTCCCACGGTGAATCACAAACTGATCGATGCGCAGGATATTACTGCTCTGTCGGCCAAGATCCTTGCCTCGGGGCTTACCATCTCTCAACTGGTCTCGACGGCTTGGGCGTCGGCTTCAACCTTCCGCGGCAGCGACAAGCGCGGCGGGGCCAACGGGGCGCGCATTCGCCTTGCGCCACAGAAGGATTGGGAAGTGAACCAGCCGGCGGAGCTGGCGAAGGTTCTTGCAGTCCTGGAAGGGATTCAGAAGGATTTCAACGGTGCGCAGTCGGGTGGGAAGAAGGTCTCGCTGGCTGACCTGATTGTTCTGGGAGGGTGCGCAGCCGTCGATGCGGCCGCGAAAAAGGCCGGCCACGACGTGAAGGTTCCTTTTGCGCCAGGGCGCACAGATGCGTCGCAGGAGCAGACCGATGCGGCCTCGTTTGCCCCGCTTGAACCAGCGGCGGACGGATTCCGCAACTACATCCGCAAGGGACAGGAAGGATCGGCGGCAGAGCTGCTTGTAGATAAGGCGAACCTGCTGACGCTGACCGCCCCGGAGCTGACAGTGCTGATAGGCGGCCTGCGCGTGTTGAATGCAAACTTCGGGCATTCCGATTATGGAGTTTTCACCAAGCGGCCCGAAACATTGACCAACGATTTCTTCCTGAACCTGCTCGACATGAACACGAATTGGCAGAAGTCCGGTGCGCCTGGAGGCTTGTTGGAGGGGCATGATCGAGCAACCGGCAAGCACAAGTGGACAGGCACTGTCGTCGATCTCGTCTTCGGTTCGAACTCTCAGCTGCGAGCCCTCGCGGAAGTGTATGCGAGCAGCGACGGGCAGCAGGAATTCGCGCATGACTTTGTGGCGGCCTGGAGCAAGGTGATGAACCTTGATCGATTCGACCTCGTGTGATCGTGGGGTGAAGGCCGAATCGCCGCATAAAAAAGGTTGGGTGCCCCAGGTCTTGCGTTTGAGACCTGCGGGACATCGGCCCACGCAGCCGCGATTCTAGAGTTCGATTGTGCCGTGCAGGTACAACCGTGCTTCGCCGGCGATCTTTACGCGATCGCCGGCGTTTGTGCACTGCATGAATCCCCCGCGGGCGCTGAGTTGTTGGGTGCGCAATGTTTGTTTGCCCAGGCGCGCTGCCCAATATGGAACCAGTGTGCAGTGTATCGATCCGGTTGCGGGGTCCTCATCGATGCCTTCGGCCGGCGCAAACAATCGGCACACGTAATCAATGTCACCCTGGCGGGCGGCTGTAACAGCCGGAGCCGTAACAATAACTCCGCCATTTCCCATGTCGATTTTGGCCAGAGCGCGAATATCGGGCGTGAGTGCTCGTACTTGCTCAGCATCGTCCACCACCACGAGGTAATCCCGCGATTTCATAACCAGCGCTGCGTTTAATCCCAGGGCTGGCAAGAGCTCGACTGGCGCGTCACACGGTTGTGGCGGGCGGGCGGGAAAGTCCATTTCAAAGCTGGACTGGTTTTGAGTGGTTGGGTTCTGAGCGACGGTCAACACGCCGGCGCGGGTATGGAAGCGAACCGGCCACGCCCTGTGATTTCGCAGCGCGAGCACGTAGGCCGATGCCAGGGTCGCGTGGCCGCATAGGTCGTCCTCGACTGTGGGTGTAAACCAGCGCAGGTCGAAATCGCCATCGGCGCGAGGAACAACAAAGGCAGTCTCGCTGTGCCTGTTCTCAGCCGCAATTTTCTGCATGAGGTCATCCGCGGGAAATGTGGAAAGAATGCAGACTCCCGCAGGGTTCCCGCGAAAGAGCTCACTCGTGAATACATCGACGTGGTAATACTGAACTGCCATTTTTGCTCCTGTAAGCTACTGGGCCCGTCCAGGAAATGGACCGTCGGAATTGGTAATCATTGAAATACAAGTTACACGGAGCGCGGGGGTGTCGGGTTCGTAGTCACCCACCCTAGCAACAAAAACAAGAATGTCGCAAGGATGGGGCACCCATACATGGTGTGCTGGAGTCAGGAAGCCCGGGCCTTTTGTCTATTTGCGGGATTGGATAATTTCGCGGAGTTCGGCGGCCGTGGAGGAGAGGCGCTCGGCGAGAGCAGGGTCGGGACCGTTTTGGCGGGAGTACATGATTTCGAGTTCGCGGGCCAGCACCGTGCCGCGGGTGAGGCCGAAGGTACCGAGGATGCCGGCGAGTTTGTGGGCGGCGGCACTGGCGGCCTCGTGCTGTTCGATGGATAGATGATTGGCGGCAAAGTCCGCGGCTGCCGTCTCAAGGATGGCCACGCGCTCCCGCGTTTGGGGCAGAAACTGGACCCACATGCGGTCCAAAGTCGCGGCGAGAGCGGTCTGTGCGTCGGTGGTCATAAAGTCAAGCTATTTCCAGCCTAATGCATTGGAGATCTGTGTGGACAGGGTAAGGGGATCGAAAGGCTTGAGCAGGATGGCCTCGACGCCGAGGTCAGCGAAGCGGCGTTGATCTGAGCTCTGCACCTTGGCAGTCAGCAGGATGACCGGAATGTCCGATGTGTCTGGATTCTTGCGCAGCTCGCGGAAAGTGGTGGGGCCGTCCATGCCGGGCATCATCACGTCGAGCAAGATAGCGTCAGGCCGGTGTTCGGCTGCGCGTGCCAGGCCCTGTTTTCCGGAGTTGGCCATGAAGACCTGCCAGCCGGCGACGGACTCCAGGCTAAGCGCTGCTACTTCGCGAATGTCGTCTTCGTCGTCAATGATCAGGATTCGGTGGAACATCGATTAGAACCTCGGAGTAGCGGGTAGGGATTTCAGTGATGCAAAACACGAGCAGGCAAGCGAGTCGCCCAAAACCCAGGCGTAGTTTCCCCATTCGCCATTCTCGACTGTTCGGGCCGGTCTGTCGACCTGCTGGTGAAGAAAGGGAAACGAACGGGGAACTCTTCAAGTAACAGGCATGCAAAAGCTTAACAGATCAGCAATTTGAAGTGCGATGTCTTTGGGTTCGGATCCGGTTGAAATCGAATGAGGAATCTTAAGCCGACGGTTGAGGAAGCGCGGTCTCTTCGGTATTACGCGAGGTGCGAAGCATGGTCAGAACCAGGGCTTCGAGCTGCTGAGGGCGGACGTGGGCCTTGGTGAGGAACTGGGTGGGTCCAAGCGTGAGCTTGCGGCAATCCTCCGGCGAGAGATCGAGGCCGGAGTAGACGACCAGGGGGATGCGGGCCAGCCGTTCATGCTTGCGGAGCCAGTCGACGACATTGAAGCCGTCGCCATCCGGCAGACCGATATCGAGCACCAACAGGTGCGGCTGGAAGTTGAAGCAAGCGTCCAGCGCCTCCTGAAGTGAGTGGGCAAGCCGAACCTCGATCTCATCGCGGCTGAAGACTTCGCCGATGACGCGCGCCAATGCGATATCATCCTCGACGATGAGGATGCGAGCATTTTCTCCCGGCACGCACAGCACGCGGGACAGTTCCGCCAGCAGCGCATTGTCGCTGAGGCGATTGGAGACCCAGCCTTCGGCACCGACAGGCAACGCGTCAGGGTCTTGCGATTTATCCACGCTGAGCAGAACGATGGGGGTTCGCGCGTCGGGTTGCATGCGGCGCAGAAGAGGAAGAATCTCCCAGCCGTTCATGCCGTCCATGGATGTGTCGAGGAGTATGGCTTCCAATGTACCGTGGGCCGCGGCCAGGGTCTCTTCCACGGTGGTGGTTTCAACTACGCGGTATCCGTGACTTACGAGCAGTTTGGCGATATGGGGACGGGATGCGGGGTTGGAGTCCGCCAGCAGAACGGTGCCATAGCCGGTTTCCTGATCGAAGACGGCTCGAGGGGCTTCGAACGGTGCCGGTTGGTAGGGCAGAAATACACGGAATGTGGATCCGCGGACGGGGTTGCGTTCGGCCCAGATGCGGCCGGAATGCTGCTGCACAATAGTGCGGCAGATGGCCAGCCCGAGGCCGCTTCCGCCTTTCTGGCGGGAGTCCGAGACGTCGACCTGCTGGAAACGGCCAAAGATGGCCTCAAGCTTGTCGGCTGGGATGCCGCGGCCTTGATCGATGACCGTGAGCGTGACGCCGTTTGTGCCGGGGTAAAGCATAACAGAGATGGTGGAGTGGGGAGGAGAGAATTTGACCGCGTTGGATAGCAGGTTGGTGACCACCTGGAGCAGGCGGTCGGAATCGGCGGCTATCTCTGCCTGCGTGGAGTCGTGGATAAGCTGGACGCCGGCGGCGTCGGCCATGGGGGCCATTCCGTCGATGGCCTGGCGGACGACCTGGGCCAACTGCACGGGGCGGAAGGCGAGGGGCTCCTTGCCGCTCTGAATTCGCTCCAGGTCGAGGATGTCGTTGATGAGACGGACGAGACGATCGGAGTTGGTGAGGGCGATGCGGAGCAGGTTGGCGGCCTTTTCATTGACCCCGCCGAGAATGCCCGAGGAGAGCAGTCCAAGGGCGCCGCGGATGGAGGTGAGCGGGGTGCGGAGTTCGTGGCTGACGGTGGAAATGAACTCGTCTTTGAGGCGATCCAGGGCAAAGCGCTGGCTGATGTCGCGGAAGCTGAGGACGGAGCCGGAGAAGCGTCCTTCATCGGCTATGGGAGTGATGGCATACTCCGCGGGGAAGAAACTGCCATCGGCGCGAAAGACGGCATCTTCTCCGGCGGCTGCTTTTTCAGGGCCGTAGGCGCGACGCAGTGGACATTCTTCGCCGCATTGGCGGTTGGCGGGTGCGGCGCCGTGCAGCATGTCGTGGACGGGCCTGCCGGTGAGGCTCGCTTGGCTCGCGCCGAGAAGCCGCGCGGCAGCGGGGTTGGCAAAGGTGATGAGCCCGCGGCGGTCGACGCCGCAGATGCCGTCGGCTACGGAGTCGAGAAGAATCTCCTGCTGGCGATAAAGCTCCTCGGCACGGCCCTGCTCGCGAGAGCGTGCCAGCATCTGCCCCATTGAAGCAGCAACAGTTTCCACGGCTGCCAGGGCTTCGCGATCTTCGCGAAGGCTGAAATGGCAGTAGAACTCGAGCACGGCCAGCACCTTGTTGCCCTCGCGAACGGGAACCGCCCATCCAGAAACCATTTCGTGGCTCAACGCTGAATTTACCCGCGCAGTGGAAGGCATCGAAGCCAGCTTTTCTACCCAGACCGGGTGACCGTCCTGCCACGCCCGGCCGGGCAGATCCATGCCGCTGCCGAGGTTGAGGCCCATGCTCTCTTGGATGAAGTTCTCAACGCGACGCCCCGGAACAGCCCATGCGGAACTGAACTCAAGGCGATGTTCAGCTTCGTTGACATCCCATTTCACTGCCATATCCCAGCCCTGGGAGATGCAGAGAGCTTCAAGAATGCGCATAGCGGCAACTTCGTGGGAAGCGTTTTCACCGACGATCTGACTGACCATCAATTGCAGGCCGAGGCGATTCTCGCGCTGCTTTTGCTGAGTCACGTCACGCATGAGGCATCGTATGGCGATTGCATTGCCGCTCTTCTGACGCTGGCTGAGACTCAACTCCAACTCCACGACGCGGCCTTCGGGCGAGTGATGACGCAAAGAAGCACGGTCAATCTGCTCACCGTCCAGTGCGCGGCGGAAGAGCATTGCAACCTGGCCGCGGCAACCTGGATCAAAGAGATCTTCGAACGAATTGGCTTGAATCAGTTCGGTGACTTCCTTGTCGAAGCATCGCTTCCAGGCGGGGTTGGCATAGAGAAACTTGCCCGCCGGACTGAGCATGGCAATCATCTCGCTGGAGTTCTCAAACAAGTCGCGATAGCGCTCCTGGGACTCCTGCTGCGCCTGATCCTGGCGCAACGTCGCGCTCTGATCGATGGCTACAGCCACCAATCCAGTCATGGCGCCGGCGCTATCGCGAAGGGCCGAGATGTGGAGCGTGATGGGGATGATTTCCCCATCCTTGCGGCGCAATTGGGTGTCAAAGCTGGGGACCTGGCTGGGCGGCAGAGCGCGCACACAATCCATGCAGACGGTAAGACGGGCGATTGGATTGGTTGCCGGGGCGCCTTGAAATCCGGAGAGTTTTTCCATCTCGGCAACCAGTCGATCCCCTTCGCCGGAAGCGAGAATTTCAAAGCTGCCCCACTGTTTCATCAACTCGTCGGCATGGCTGCCCAGCAGGCGCTCGGCGGATGGATTCACATAAGTGAGGCTCCCGTCCAGTCCGATGGCGGCGACGGCCGGGCCGGCAGACTCGAACACGTCTCTGAGCGGTTCGGATGCGGGAACCAGGTGAAGCTGGGAAGACGCGGGCTGGCGCGTCAAAATGCGAAAAGCCAGAGGCAGGGAGCTGGCAGCGGCGGCGAAGATCAACAGGCCATCGAAACGCGGGCCGATCATCAGATGCGCGACCACCGCCGCAATGGCCAGGGCCATGGACAGGCCTGCCAGTGCGGGCCACAACAAGGAGGCGCCTGCGCCTGACACGAAAGTGCCACCGCGGGCCGCTGGCGCGGCTCGCTCTGAAGGGGTCGTATTCAAGGCGTGGTCGCCCTCCTGCATGAATCCCCCAAGGCTAGAATCCGGCGAGCAGCATCTGTGCGGCAGCTTTGAAGCTCGCTATGGGCCGCGAGTGTTCGCGAAGGCCGATTCAGTTCTCGGCGGACCGTTCTAAGCCGATTCGACTCCGATTTGGACGTAGTATAAGCGTTTGATTTCAGACTCTCTATGCAAATTCGCACTGTTTGTTGGGGACGAAACGCTGAAGTAACGGGCTTGCTTCCGGGGTTCCCCGAAGAAGGATGGGAACTGGTTGCCGGCGGAGCCGCCCTTTCCCCTGAGCGAATCTAGAAGCTGCGCCGCCGGCTGCAATCGTATACTTGCCTCATGCCGCGCACTCTGTTGTTTCGCTGTGTTGTCAGCTCTTCTGCATCAACCATACTCCTTACTGCGCTCGTTTGTATGATTGCTCAACCTCCAGCCGCACACGCATGGGGAAATGAGGGCCATCGCATGATCAACCGGCTGGCGGCCGAAAAGCTGCCGGCAAGTGTGCCGCTGTTTCTGCGTTCGGAGGCGGCAGTGAGCGAGATCGACTATCTGGGCCCCGAGCCGGATCGCTGGCGGTCGCCTGCCGAGCCGGAGCTGAACGCGGCGCAGGCGCTGGAACACTTCATCGATCTGGAACCGGCCGACGCGCTCGGCCCTCTGCCGCACCGCCGCCTGGACTTTGAAGCGAAGGTGTTTGCAGCTGGCGAGCGTCCGGAAAAGATCGGGCTTCAGCCGTGGGAGACAACCGAAATTTGGGAGCGGCTCAAGGCGGCTCTACGCGAGTACCGCGCCCTTGCGGCAGCCGGCAAGGACACACGCGGCGTGGAAGCAGCGGCAATTTTCTACTCAGGGTGGATGGGCCACTATGTGGGCGATGGCGCGCAGCCGCTGCACACAACAATTCAGTACAACGGGTGGGTGGGACCGAACCCCAATGGCTACACCACCAGCAATAAAATCCACTGGCAATTCGAAGGGCCGTTTGTTGGCGCGAACCTCAATGCGCGCGAGGTAGCGGAAAAGATGTCGCCTGCCAAAGAGGTCGACGGCGATGTGTTCGACGCCTACGTGGCTTACCTGCGGCAATCCGCCACCTATGTCGAGAAGGTCTACCAATTGGAAAAGGCGGGCGGATTTCAAGGAGCCGGAACGCCGGAATCGCGGGAATTTACGGCGGATCGCCTGGCTGCTGGAGCTTCAATGCTGCGGGACATGATCTATACGGCGTGGTTGGAGAGCGCTAAGGTCGTGCCTGATCCTTATGCGGGCAAGTAGGCTGCCGGGAAGGCCCGCTGCAGACTATGGGCGACGCTTTATCGGCCGGCTTCAATCTCGGCCAGAGCGGGGATGCGGCGCAGCAGCCGGGTGAGCGCGAATGTAATCATCAGTACGGCAGGGACGGCAATGACTGCCCAGGCAAGCAGCGCCTGGCCGGCGATCCAGCCCATCTGAGTGGCAAGTCGCGCAGTCGGGATGTGCAGCAAAGCGCTGGCCTGGACGGCCGGTTGGAGCTTGGATGCGGTGAGCCAACCGCCGAAGCGAACAAAGGGAACAATGAGCAACAGTTGAAGCGGCATCACAGCGTAGTTGGCTGCCTGAATGGCAGGCAGATTGAGCCGCAGAGCCAGGGCCAGCGCGGCGCATAACAGCGTGGGAATGCCGACCACTGGAATGCAGCCGATGGCGAATCCAAGCGCAAGCGTGAACGCCAGACGTCGTGGCGAGATTCCCTGACGCAGCCACAAGGCCATATTCCGATTGATCGAATCAACTGAATCGGCAAGCTTGCTCCGCATTGTGAATTGGCTCAGGGTCATCGAATGGATCTTCTTACCCTTACCTTATCCCTACGGACGAAGGCGAAGTGTCAATTAGACGCGAAATTCTCGCGTGCGCGCCATAGTGGAGACGACCACATTCGGAATTGGTCCACTCCTAAGTAACCACGCCGAGTTTTTGCTGTTCAGCTCGCTGCACGCAGAAGACTGTGCGCCCGCATTTCGGTTAGGACGCGCTCTACTTTCCAGTCCAGGGCGCCGGCGCCATCTACGGTCAGGTCGGCGTTTGCGGCGGAGGGGCGAACATAGGCCAGGCTTGCCGGCCGGACGGTGGCGTCGTACTGGTGGAGAACCGAATCGGCGGTGCGGCCTCGCTCCTGCGTGTCGCGCTTGAGGCGGCGCTCGAAGCAGAGTTCGTCGGGCGTATCGACGTAGATGCGCAAATGGTAGAGAGGCAGCAGCGCGGGGTAATAAAGCGCGAAAAGGCCTTCGACGATGATGAAGAGCCCGGGGTAGAAGGTTTCCGTTCGGCCCGGGATGCGGACGTAGGTGGAGAAATCGTAGATCGGGCGCTCGATGGGCTTGCCCTGGGCAAGAGCGGACACATGGGCGATAAGTAATGGGCTTTCAATCAGGCCCGGGTCGTCGAAATTCTGCAGGGCACGCTCGGCCATGGGCAGGTGGGACAGGTCGCGATAGTAGTTGTCGAAGTGGAAGTGGACGCCGTTGAGGGTGCGGGCCAGCTCGGCTGCCAGCGTGGTTTTTCCGGAGCCGGAGCAGCCGGCGATGGCCAACAGCACTGGTGAGGAGGGCGGGTTTATTCCACCGGGAATCTCTTGGCTGATCACATGGCTTGCGGGTTGCTGGCTCACGAATGCGATTCCAGATGGGCTGCGATGCTGGGAATGAGGCGCTCGAAGAGCCTAGCGAGGCGATGCTCGACCTTGCGGCCGGCCTCAAAGACTTCCTGGTGGCTCAACTGAGTTGCGCCGAGGCCTGCGGCTAGATTGGTGACGCAGGAAATGCCGAGGACTTCTATGCCCATGTGGCGAGCGACGATGGTTTCGGGCACGGTGGACATGCCGACGAGCGTGGCGCCCATGGAGCGGAAGGCACGGATCTCGGCGGGGGTCTCAAAGCTGGGTCCGCTCACGGCCAGATAAACACCCTCGGCAAGTTGGAACCCTTCGGCTGCCGCGGCTTCGTGGGCCACGCTGCGAAGGCGCTTCGAATAGGCCTCGGTCATGTCGAAAAAGCGCAAGCCGGTTCCTGATTTGACGGCGAAGCGGGGCTCGTTCGGCCCGACAAGTGGGTTGAAGCCCATGAGGTTGATGTGGTCGGCGAGAGCGACGAGCTGGCCGATGCGGTAGCCCTCGGCTATGCCTCCAGCAGCATTGGTGAGTATCACGGCGCGGAGGCCGAGAGCGCCAAGGACGCGCATGGGGAAGGTGACCTGCTGTGGCGTATACCCTTCGTAGAAGTGGACACGGCCCTGCATGACGACGACAGGGATTCCGCCAAGCAGCCCGGCGACTATGCGGCCGGAATGACCCTCAACGGTGGAATGGGGGAAGTGGGGAATTTCGGCGTAGGGGATGAGGATTGGGTTGGGGATGGCGTCGGCCACTGCGCCAAGACCGGAGCCGAGGACAATTCCAATACTTGGGCCAATACCGGGGCCGCCGCCAGCCGCAGTGGGGTCGAGTCTATGCTGCAGGAACGCCGAGGCTTCAGAGACTTGGTCGAAGTAGGTCATGGTCGGGGTGAGCGCTGCGCTTCCATGAATTCTACAGGCGCGGGGATTATGCGGAGGGGAAGAATACGGCTGGCGAGACATGGAATCGCTTGCTGAGCTGCTCGATGTGCGTGGCGTTCAGCTTGCGCTTTCCTGAAAGCACCTCGGAGACGACGCTCTCGCCGCCAACGCTGGCCGCAATGTCGCGCTGCTTTAGGCCGTGACGGTCGAGAAGGAACCGCAGCACATCCGCGGGCGAGGCAGCGGGAAGCGCATAGTGCTCCTCTTCGTAGCGTTCGATCAGAAGGGTGAGCAACTCGATTGCTTCCACCTGTGCCGGCGTTGGGTGGGGCTCGGAGGTGAGACGGTAAAGAGTCTTGGTGTAGGCATCGAGTTGTTCCTCGGTGCGAATCAGGTGAGGCGCTCCGCGCTCAATCATCTTTGCCGGGTTGGCTAGAAGTGTAGCCATTCCGCCCTCTTTCTCTCTGTCGCGGAGCTCCATCTGTCATACTCCTTGTGCGTCATGAACGAACCTATGTAAACATGGCCCATTGTCAATCGCGTTTCAAACACTTTGGCATAATGAACAGCGACAATGAGCCTGTAACAGTTTTGCCTGAAGTTGAAGACGGCGAAGCCGTCAACGTCGTCCGCATCGGGAAAGCTTGCCCGCACTTGAAGGAAGTTCTGCCATCGAGCCGATTTCACAATGCGAACCCAGGAACCAATCTCCCGCGCAGCTTCGCGATGTTTCTCAGACGCCTGTTGCAGGCGTTTGATTGTGACGATGTGCACTGTTCAAGTGTACTTCGCAATTTGCGAAGTGTCAATCGGAGCGGTCGAGTCCGGTAGTGTGTTGAACTAGGCTTTGAACTCAGCCGTGATTCAGAAGTGAATTCGCGCTTGCAGGAGGTGTTGAGGAGATGTGCCGGAATATCAAGATGCTTTTTAACTTCGATCCGCCGGTGACGGAGGAGGAAATTCGCGCCGCGAGCCTCCAGTTTGTGCGTAAGGTGAGCGGTTTCAACAAGCCGTCGAGGGCCAATGAAGGCGCATTCCTGACGGCGGTGGATGAGATTGCGACGGTGTCGGCGCGGCTGTTGAGTTCGCTCGAGACCAATGCGCCGCCGAGAAGCCGCGAGGAAGAAGCGGCTCGCGCGAAGGCGCGTAATGCGGTGAGATTCGGATTAGGAACAACGAACTAAGAACTTCGAACTGGCATTTGAGGACTGATTGGATGAAGGAAATTGTGGCGGTGATTTTTGGGTTGGGGCTGGTGGGCAATGCGCTGCTGTTTGTGCCGCAGGCGCTGGCGGTGTGGCGGAAGAAAACCGATGTGGGGATTTCGCTGATCACGTTCGGCGGGTTTTGTGCGTTGCAAGTAGTCTCGATTGTGCATGGGTTCTATCAACGGGACCTTGCGATGATTCTGGGAATGGGCGCAAGCTTCCTGACGTGCGGAACGGTCACGGCTCTGACTATTTTTTATCGAATTAAAAGGAAGCGCGCGGAGGCGGTGACGGGTTGAGGGTCGCGAGACTCCAGACGGAAGATCAAGACAGCAGGCAGACGGCTGTTGCGGCGCGGCAAGCGTAGAGCAGGCCAACCTATTGCTGACCAGGGTTGACAGGAGGGACAGCGTTGCTGGGCGTGGATGCAGCGAGGGTCAGATTGATGCCCTCGGTGTCGTTGAGGACGGTGATGGGCATCTCCTTGTCCGAGTATGTGGGGCCGGAGTATGTGGGCTCGGGTTTGGTGGGCGCATTCGCGGCGTCGGGCTGGCCAGGCGTTACGGTCTTCGGCGCTTCGTCCTTCGCGTCAGTGACGGCGAGAATATACTTGCCCTCCGGCACGTATTCGAAAGTAAAGGCTCCGTCTTCGACCAGTTCTGTTTCGCGGGCGGGTTCGCGGTCATCGGCGTAGAGCAGGCGTACGGTTGCGTGTGAGATGGGGTGCCCGTCGGAGAGGGCGTTAACCGACCCGGAGACGGAATGCATGCCTGCGAGAGGGATCTCGATGTCGACCCCGCTGGCGGCTTCGCCGGCTTCGACCTTGACGGTTTTTGAGTTCTTGCGGCGAAATACGTTGCCCAGGCAGACGCGAGCTGCCGCCTGCTCGGAATCGGTGGGCATAAGGGTGCACACGGCGTACTCGCCTGCGGGGAGGTTGGTGAGGCTGTAGCGGCCGTGTCCGTCGCTGACGGCGCGGATGGACCAGGCGTCCATGAGCGGGAGGCCGACGACTGTAAGGCCTCCTTTCGCGGTCTTGCGGAAGAGCTGGAAGCGCATGCCGATGGCAGGCGATCCGTCGTCGAAGTTGACCGTGCCGTCGATCTCAGCGGCGCGCTCGATTTGCATGGAGATTTCAGAGACGCGGCGGACAGCCACGTTGACTTCAGTGAGATGATCTTTCCAATGTTCAATGGAATAGAGATGGCGCTCGCGATCCGTGGGGAGGGACTTGAGCTTGTCTGGGTCGAGGCTGAGGGACGGATCGAGATAGCCTTCCATGGTTGCGAATGCATAGTAGCGACCGGGCGGGACGGCCTCCATGCGGAAGCGGCCATCGAGATCGGTAACGGTCATCTCGGCGGCGGGCAGAGGATCGCCCTGGTCGTTTTTCTCGGCGGCTTGAGGAACGGCGGTGAGGGCCACCGTGGCGAAGCGGGCTGGCTTGCCGGTGTCAGCGCAGAGAACGATTCCGCTCACCACGCCCTTGGTAGGGTCAGGCTTCTTGCGCTGATACTTGTTGCAGCCGGCCAGAGTGAGGCAGGCGATGGGCAGAATCGATAGCCATCGCAGCCTCTTCAATGCACGCCTCCAGGGTGATTCAGAGTTCAGGGAATTGTAACGCCGATTGAGCGACGGGATTGAAGCTCTTGCGGTGCAGCGGAGTGGGGCCGAGGCGGGCCAGTGCGGCCAGGTGCTCAGGACAGCCGTATCCTTTGTGGCTGGCGAGACCATAGCCAGGAAACTGGCCGTCGAGTTCGACGAGCAAGCGGTCGCGGTGAACTTTAGCCAGAACAGAGGCGGCGGCGATGGAGAGGCTGATGGCGTCGCCGTGGATCACAGCTTGCTGGGCGCATGGCCAGTCAATGGTGTCGCGGCCGTCAATGAGCAGAAAATCGGGGAGCAGAAAGTCGGGTGCTTGCGCGAGCTGCTCAACCGCGAGTCGCATGGCCAGCAGCGAGGCCCTGCGTATGTTGATGCGGTCGATTGTCTCCACGTCGACCGAAGCGATGGCCCATGCAACGGCGGTGGCGCGAATCTCGCAAGCGAACCCTGCCCGTTTTTTCTCGGAAAGCATTTTCGAGTCGGTAAGGCCGGTGATTCGGCAGCCTTTCCGAAGAATCACCGCGGCTGCTACGACGGGGCCAAAGAGCGGGCCGCGGCCGACCTCATCAAGTCCCGCGATTCGCAATGCGCCTTGGTTGCGCGCTGCGTTTTCGTGCTTCCAACCGCAGACCGGAATCCCCGCCATGGCCTAAGTATAGGAACCAATCGGCCAACGGACAAAGAAAAACCCCTGGCCGGTGCGGCCAGGGGTTCTTACTTGGAAATAGCTTGGCTGAGTTTAGGCGCGGACTTTGCCGGTGGCGCGATCCACTTCCTTGAGACGGGCGGCCTTGCCGCGCAGTCCACGGAGGTAAAAGAGCTTGGCGCGGCGAACGCGGTAGCTGCGGACCTTCTCGATCTTGTCGATGACTTTGGAGTTGAAGGGGAAGATGCGCTCGACACCCTGTCCAAAGCTCATTTTGCGGACGGTAAACGTGCCCTGAGGGCCGCGGTTGATGGCGATCACCAGCCCTTCGAAGGCCTGAAGGCGTTCTTTATCGCCTTCCTTGATCTTGACCTGGACGCGAATCTGGTCTCCGGGAACGAACTCCGGGAGGTCGGTGCGCTTGAGCTTGTCTGCCAGGCGCTGCATAACTGGATGAATT
>Ga0302324_100011123_pt1 | contig 18519 bp, 16 predicted proteins | sample Palsa_T0_1_FD_201949 | JGI IMG/M metagenome (GOLD analysis project Ga0302324, IMG submission 201949) | Peat permafrost microbial communities from Stordalen Mire near Abisko, Sweden - Palsa_T0_1 | ecosystem: Environmental > Terrestrial > Soil > Palsa > Peat permafrost | place: Sweden: Abisko... | reverse complement strand
AGCGCAGCACCGCGTCCAGGCCCCGGGCCCGGGCCGCGGGCTCGGCCAGGTACCCGGGCCAGCTGGCCTGCGGCCCCCGCCCTCTATCGGTGTCCAGGTCGGCCGGCCGCCAGAGTTCCTTGTCGTCTTCGGTGCGCCCGTCACTGTCGCCGTAGCCGTCAAGCGCATGCCCGGCCAGCCACCGGCGAGCGAAGACGGACCGGTGCCGGTCCGGCGCGTAGGTCAGCTCCACCAGGTCTTCCCCCTGGCGGGTCGCCGTGATCACCAGGTCATCCGGGATATCGGTGATGTCGTGGAGCTTCTGCCCGCTGCCCGGATCAACGCACTGGGCGCACGGGCAGTTGTCCCGCAGCCATACCGCCGGGAAACGCAGCTTTCGTCCGCCGATCACCAGTTCAAGCGCGCCGTCGGTTCCGCGCCGGGCTCCGTCGGTCACGGTGGTCTCCATCAGGCGTTCTCCCCGGTGCCGGAAACTCTCAAGGCTAAAGTTGGCTATACAAGTAACCACATGACTATACTTTTCAGCGTGGCATCCAGGCAACGAGTAATCATTGTCGGTGGCGGCGTCCTCGGCACCATGCACGCGGTGGCGGCCCGGCGGCGCGGCTTCGAGGTCATGCAGCTCGAGCGGGAAGCCGAGGCCCGCGGGGCCAGCGTCAGGAACTTCGGCCTGGTCTGGGTGAGCGGCCGTAAGGCGGGTCCGGAACTCGCGCTCGCGCTGCGGGCTCGCGAACTGTGGCAAGAGCTGGGCGCCGAGGCGCCCGGCCTGGGCTTCCGGGCCGCCGGCTCGCTCACGCTGGCCGCCGATGACGCCGAGCTCGGCCTGCTCAAAGAGGCGGCCGCCCTGCCGGATGCGCCAGAACGCGGGTTCGAGCTGCTCGATCCCGGTGCCGTCCGCGCCGTCAACCCGGCGCTTCACGGTGAGTTCGCGGGCGGCCTGCTGTGCCGGCTCGACGCCATCGTGGAGCCGCGACAGGTCCTGCCCGCGCTGCGCGGCTATCTCGCTGGTGAGGCATACCAATGGCTGCCCGGGCGGGAGGTCACGGAGGTCGTGCCCGATGCGGTGCGCGATCACACGGGTACCTGGCATCACGGCGATCTGGTGGTCCTGTGCACCGGGGCGGCCCACACGGGAGTGGCCGGCCGGTATCTGGCGCGCGGCGGTGCGGTACGGCGGGTCCGGCTGCAGATGATGCAGACGGCACCGCTGGCCGAGCGGATCACCACGGCCCTGGCCGACGGCGACTCGCTGCGCTACTACCCCGCCTACGACCTGCCGGGGCGGGGGCAGCTCACGCCGCAGTCCGCCGCCGCGGCGCGGGCCCGGGCGCAGCTGCTGCTGGTCCAGCGGGCCGACGGCGCGCTCACCATCGGAGACACGCACGAATACGCCGAGCCGTTCGCGTTCGACGTTGACGAAGACGCCTACGAGCACCTGCGCGCCCGCGCGCAGACCCTGCTCGGCGTGCCCATCCCGCGGACACAGCGCCGCTGGGCCGGCGTCTACAGCGAGGTGGACCCGGCGGCGGCCGGCCACGCGCTCTACCACCGGTCCGAGGTCGAGCCCGGAGTGGTCCTGGTCACCGGGCCCGGCGGGCGCGGCATGACCTGTTCCCCAGCTATAGCGGAGGAGACGTTCCGTTGACCCGTATCACGGTGGCCTGCCTGGACATGGCCGGCACGACGGTAGCCGACGACGGCACGGTGATGGAGGCGTTCACCGCGGCCATCACCGAGCAGAACCTGCCCGAGGCGGCGTACCAGCAGGCCATGACCGACGTGCAGTCGACCATGGGCCAGTCCAAGATCGAGGTGTTCCGGCGGATCCTCGGCGACGAAGCGAGCGCGCGGAAGGCCAACGAGGCGTTCGAGGACCACTACGCGGCCGCGGTGCGGCGCGGCGCGATCTCGGCCCTGCCCGGAGCCGAGGACACGATCATGCGGCTGCGCGACGCTGGCGTGCGGGTCTGCCTGGCCACCGGGTTCTCCCCCGTCACCCGGGACGCCATCCTCGACGAGCTCGCCTGGGGCGGGCTGATCGACCTGGCGCTGTCCCCCGCCGACGCCGGTCGCGGCCGCCCCTGGCCTGACCTGCCGCTGACCGCGCTGCTGCGGCTCCGCGGCGGTGCCGTCGGCGAGCTGGCGGTGGCCGGTGATACCGGCAGCGACATCGAATCCGGGCTGCGTGCCGGGGCCGCGATCGTGGCCGGCGTGCTGACCGGCGCCAGTTCCCGGGCCGACCTGGAACAGGCCGGCGCGCCCATCATCCTGGATACGATCGCGGGCATCCTTCCGCACATCGATTCTTCCCTGGCCTAAGGGCTCCCGGGTCAGCTGGCGGCCGGCCGGGGGACGACATGCACCGCCTCTGGCGGCAGCGTCACCGACACCGACGTGCCCGGGGCCAGTGCGGCCGCCTCGACGCTCGATTTGTCGACCCGCACAGCGACATCGGTGGAGAGCTGGACTCCGACCCGGGTCACCGAGCCGAGAAAGGTCCGGGTGGTCACGATCCCGTTTCCGTGCTCGGTGACCTCCATTTTCAGCCCTTCCGGCCGCACCAGCACGTCCACGGCGTTGCCGTTGACCCCGTCGGGGGCCTGGCCGCGGACCGGCACGTTAGTGCCGAGTACCAGCACCGTCCCGCCGGCTTGCAGCTCGCCGGGGATCCGGTTCATGACGCCGACGAACTCGGCCACGAACGGAGTCGCCGGGTCCGAGTACAGCTCGTCGGGGGCGGCGATCTGCTCCAGCTTGCCCTGCCGCATGACGCCGACCCGGTCGGCCATCGACAGGGCCTCCTCCTGGTCGTGGGTGACGAACAAGGTGGTGGTGCCGAGCTGCTGCTGCAGCAGGCGGATCTGCTCCCGCAGCTGCAGGCGTACCTTGGCGTCCAGGGCGGACAGCGGTTCGTCGAGCAGCAGTACCCGGGGCTCGATGGCCAGCGCACGGGCCAGCGCGACGCGCTGCTGCTGACCGCCGGATAGCTGGTGCGGGTACTGTGCGGCCTGGCTGGCCAGGCCGACCATGTCCAGCAGCCCGGCGGCGCGTTTACGGCGCTCCCCGGCTCCTATCTTGCGCATCCGGAGCCCGAAGGCCACGTTGTCGAGTGCCGACATGTTCGGGAACAGGCTGTAGCTCTGGAACACCATGCCCATGTCCCGCCGCGAAGAGTGCACCGAGGAGATGTCCTTGCCGTCGACCAGGACCGAGCCGGCGTCCGCGAATTCGAAGCCGGCCACGATACGCAGGGCGGTCGTCTTGCCGCAGCCCGAGGGACCAAGCAGCGCGACGAGCTCGCCGGGTGCCATCTCAATCGACAGCCCGTCCAGGGCCCGGGTGGTCCCGAATATACGGGTCAGGTCCTCCAGCAGCACGCTGGTTCCGCTACCGCCGTCGGCCAGCCCGATGCCGGCCGCCGTCATGGCGGCGTTCGGAGTGTTGTTGGCGGTCATAACTCTCCCCCAGCTGTTTGTTGACGTGCGGCGGTGAACAACGTGACCGAGCCGCCGCCGCGCTTGCGCGACCGCCGGGTTCCGATCACCGTGATGGCCATCAGGACCAGCCAGGTCACGAACAGCGAGAGCAGCGAGGCCGCGACCGAGACCTGACCGCTGGTCTGGCTGTTGACGTAGATCCACACCGGGAAGGTCTGGTACAGGTCCAGGCTGGCCATAGTGAACTCGCCGAGAACCAGGGCTACCGTCAGCACCACGGAGGAAAGCAATGCCGTGCTGAGGTTCGGCAGGATCACCCGCCACAGCGTGCTGGTCCAGCTCGCGCCTAGTGAGCTGGCCGCTTCGGTGATGGTCTTCAGGTCAAGCGCACGCAGCCCGGCGTCTATGGCGCGGTAGGCGAACGGCATGGCCAGCACCACGTATTCCAGGGCAAGCAGGTACGGTGTGCTCTTGAGGAAGCCCGGGGCGATCTGCAGCACGCCCACAATCAGCACCACGGGCGGGATGACGATCGGCAAGATCGTGATTCCCTCGAGCAGCCGCCGGAGCCTGGGCAGCCGGAGGTGGACATAGACCGCCGTGGGCAGCATGAGCGCGATCGTGATCACCGTCGTAATGACGGCGAGCTTGATCGACAGTCCGAGTGACGACGTGAAGCCTGACTCGCTGATGACCGAGCCGAAGGCGCTGGTTCCGGTGAACCGGAATGCCGCGATCAGCGGGATGAGGAAGTAGATGCCGGCCAGGAGGAGTATCACCCAGCGCCATATCGGCAGGGACCCCCGCCTTCCGGCTCCTCGCGGGCGTATTATCGCAGCCATTTGGCCGACCTCCGCTGCAGCGCGACATAGAGCACCATGGCGACCGCGATGATGACGACCATGCCCAGGCCGAGGGCCTTGCCGATGTTCTCCTGGCCGGCGATGACGTTGCCGTTCAGGAACGACCCGATCTGGATCGCGGTGAGCGGGATGGTCCCTGTGGTCAGGGCCTCGGCGGTGGCGTAAGCGGACAAGGCGCTGCCGAACAGCAGCAGCACGCACCCGAGGAACGACGGCAGCAGCACCGGGCCACCCACGAAGCGCCAGTAGTCCCAGGTCCGCGCGCCCAGGTTCTGAGCGGCTTCGCGCCAGGCCGGACGAAGCCCCTCCAGAGCCGGCAAGATGACCAGCACCATGAGCGGGATCTGGAAGTACATGTAGACGACTACCACGCCAGCCAGCGTGTACAGGCTGAAGCCGTGATCGTAGGGGTTGAATCCGAGATCGGCCAGCCACTGGGTGACGAGCCCGCTGGAGCCGAGAGTAGCGATGAACAGGAAGGCCAGCGGCACCCCGCCGAAGTTGGCGAACACGCCGGACGCGGTCACCGCGACCTGGCGCAGGATGGTCCCGCGCTTGGCCGTAAAGATCGCGTACGCGATCAGCAGCCCAAGGATCCCCGGCACGATGGAGGTGACCACGGACAAGATGATGGTCTGCTCGAATCCATGCAGGTATACGCCGTGGGTGGCGGCGTGAACGTTGCTCAGCGTGAAGCCGCCGCTGTTGCTCTGGAATGCTCCGACCGCGACCGCGATCATGGGCAGCAGCAGGCCGAGCGTCACGTAGACGCCGAAAGGCACGATTCCCGCCGCCCGGCGCAGCCAGCGCAGCACACCAGGCAAGGTCAGCTTGGCCGCCGGGTCCGGCGCCGCCGCGGCGCCGGACCCGGGAGCCCCGGGATCCACGAGGGATCCCGGGGCCCCAGCGGCCGCTATGGTCTGGTCCACTGCTAGCCGATCACACTGGACCACTGCTGGGCGACGATTGATTCTGCCGCCGACTGCTGGGCCTGGGTGGGGAAGGTAACGCTACCGCTCGGGGCCGGCGGCAGTGCCTTGTAGGCCGTCTGGTTGACCGTGCCGGCGCTTACCAGGCTCGGCAGCTCGATCGGCCGGGCCTCGCCCTCAAGCCACAGGTTCTGGCCCGTAGTGGAGTAGAGATACTCCTCCCAGAGCCTAGCCGCGGCCGGGTCCGGGGCGTACTTGCTGATCGCCTGGTCGTAGTAGGCGGCGTAGGACGCGTCCGACGGGATCACGATCTTCAGACCAGGGACGCTCGGCCCGATCTCAGAGGCAAGCAGGTAGTCCCACCAGATCACGATCGGCGTCTGGCCACTTTCCATGGTCGCGGCGCTCGCCGTGACCGGCACGAAGTTACCTGCGCTGTGCAGCTTCTTGAAGTATGCGATGCCGGGCGTGATGTTGTTAAGCGAACCGCCGTTGGCGAGCGCGGAAGCGAACACGGCCGAGAAGGCCGCGCTGGCCTGGGTCGGGTTGCCGTTGATGGCGACTTCGTTCTTGTACATCGGGTTCAGCAGGCTGGCGAACGAGGTCGGCGCGACCTTCACCTTCGCCGAGTTGTACCCGATGGCCACGTAGCCGCCATAGTCGGCGTAGTAGGCGCCGTCCGCCGCCTTGGCGTCAGCCGGGATGTCGCTCCAGGTCGCCACCTTGTACGGGGCCAGGATGCCCTCCTGGTCGCCCTTAACTCCGAACGCCGTGCCCACATCGAGGACATCAGGTGCACGGCTCTGGCCCTTGAGCTGGTTGACCGCGTTGAGCTCGTCCTGGCTGGAACCGTCCGGGTTGGCGTCGTTGATCTTGATGCCGTACTTGGCGGTGAAGTCCTTCATGATCGTGCCGTAGTTGGCCCAGTTGGAAGGCAGCGTAATGACGTTGAGCTGGCCCTCCTTCTTGGCCGCCGCGATCAGCGCGGTCATGCCGCCCCCCGCCGAGACGGAGGTGGCGGTGGCCCAGTTCGTCCCGCCGCTTGTGCTACCGCTCGTGCTACTGCCGCTTGAACTCGAGGACGCGCAGCCCGCAGTGAGCAGCAGGCTGCCGGCAACAGCGGCGCTTGCCGCCATAGCATGCCTTGCTCGCAAAATTTCCTCCCAAACCACGGTCCCCGGGTACGGGGACCAGCCGCCGAATCTTGGCTAGACAAGTCGAAATCATGGCTAGCCAACACAAACCGGAGGTAGCCAGCCCATGGCGGTCAGGCGTTAGTTGGCGGTCAGGTGGGTGACGTCCCTGACCCGCGGGGCGCTCTGGCCGCAGCCCGTCGTGGCGGGAAGGCGTCGGTCTTGAGAGTTGCCCGATGTCCCGGCTGCCATGACGTAGGGCTCCCACGCTGGTCATGCGGTTGGCGAGCGGCGTCGTGGCGCCGAGCCAGCCGCCGTGCCGCGCGCGGTGACGGCCGCCGCTTCGCGCGATGTCTTCTCAGCCGCGGCACGATGCGCCGCGGCGGCCATCTGGCTGGCGGCCTGCTGGGTGGTTAGGATGTGCGCTCAGCGGCGTACATCCGCTCCTTTCGGGGGAAGCAGAGCGTCATAAGCGTGGAAAAGGCCATGACGAGTCAGCAGGGCGGATCGCAGCGGCCGACGGGAATTCGTGACGTTGCGCGCAAGGCCGGCGTCTCAGTCGCCTCGGTGAGCTTCGCCCTCAATGGCCAGCCTGGGGTGGCGGAAGATACCCGCCGGCGGATCCTGGCGGCCGCGGCAGAGCTCGGGTACCGCGCCAACCCGCAGGCCCAGGCGCTGCGGCGAGGGCGCACCACCACCTACGGCCTGGTCATCCGCAACTTCACCAATCCCTTCTTCCTCGAGGTGCTGACCGGGGCCGAACGAGCGGCGGACGAGGCGGGCGTGACCTTGCTGCTCCTCGACTCGCACTACTCGATGGAACGCGAGCGTATGCATGTGCGGGAAATGGCCGCCCAGCGCCTGGCCGGACTGGCCATCGCCCCGGTCGGCGACGGCGAGTCCGTTCGGCTGTGGCAGCAGCTGCGGCCCGGCACCCCGGTGGTGGCGCTGAACGCGTCCATGGACGGCTTCACCGGCGTGTCGCGGGTGCACCCTGATAATGCCCTCGGGGTTGAGCTGGCCATGCGCCGCCTGGCCGAGCTAGGTCACACCTCCGCCGCCTTCCTGTCCGCGCCGCGAGGCATGGCGGCCGACACCGACCGGCTGCGCCATTTCCGCCGCCATGCCCGCGAACTCGGCGTCCGGCCGCACGTGATGCGATCGCCCCTCACGATCGCCGACGTGCGCAAGGCCGCCAGGACCCTGCTGACACGGCGGGACCCCCCTACGGCGATCATCACCAACTCCGATTACACGGCGCTCGGAATCTACAAGACCGCCCGTGACCTGTCCCTGCGGATCGGGCCGGACGTCTCGGTCATCGGCCACGACGACCTGCCGACCTCCGAGTTCCTCGATCCGCCCTTGGCGACCATCCGCATAGACGGCCAGGAAATGGGCCGGGCCCTGATGACGCGGTTGCTGGACTGGGATCCGCCCACCGATTACGTCGCTCCGGTGGAACTGGTCGAACGCGCGTCCCTGCGGGCACCGGACTTTGTCCGTTCACCCAGTGTTCGCAAGGCGCAGTGCGACAACTCGGTAACGTCCCTTGACACCCCTCCAGCGCGTGTGTGAGCATTCGAACTCTAAACGTTTTAGAGGCGTTTATCCTGCACTCTCAGCTGGGGGATTAGTGGGTCGGTAGACCTCCCCGGTACCGCCGCCCGGGTCCTTTTCGGGCCGCCGTGATCCACTTCGGGACAGCAAAGCTTTCAGGAGGCACTGTGAAATTGTCCTATCGCTATGCGGCCGCCGGAGTCGCGGCCGCGGCATTGTTTGCGGCCGCCGGCTGCTCGTCGAGTTCCTCCTCGGGCTCGGGCTCGAGCGGCAGCAGCGTCAACTGGGCCAACGAGACCTCCGCGTCGGCCGGAGGCGGCATGAGCGCTCTGGTCAAGGCGGCCAAGGCGGAGGGCACGCTCAACGTGATCGCGCTCCCGCCGACGTGGGCGAACTACGGCACCATCATCTCGACCTTCGAGAAGGATTACGGCATCAAGGTCAATTCCGCCCTGCCTGATGGCACTAGCCAGCAGGAGGTCGACGCGGTGAAGACGGAGAACGGCACCGCCAAGGCGCCCGACGTCCTGGACATCGGCATGGCCGTCGCCCTGGCTAACACAAGCCTGTTCGCGCCGTACGAGGTCAGCACCTGGAGCAGCATCCCGACGGCGCAGAAGGCGCCGAACGGCCTGTGGGTCCAGGACTACGGCGGCTACATGGCGGTCGGGTACTCGAGCAAGTTCGGCACGATCACCTCGCTCAACGACCTGCTCAGCCCGAAGTTCAAGAACGCGGTCGCGCTGAACGGGAACCCGACCTCGGCCAACGCGGCGCTGAACGGCGTCATGATGGCGAGCCTGGCCGAAGGCGGCAGCGCCAGCAGCATCTCCGACGGCGTGTCCTTCTTCGGCAAACTCAAGGCGGCAGGCAACTTCTCCCCCGTATCCGCCACCGGTGCCACCATCAAGGCCGGCACCACCCCGGTCGTGTTCAACTGGGACTACCTCAACCTGCCGAGCTACGTGGGCGTGACGAACTGGAAGGTGTTCATCCCCGCGAACGCCGTCCTGGGCGGGTACTACGCGCAGACCATCAACAAGAACGCCCCGCACCCGGCGGCCGCCCGGCTGTGGGAGGAGTTCCTCTACTCCCAGTCCGCGACCGGCGGACAGAACCTCTGGCTCCAGGGCGGCGCCCGGCCGGTGGAGCAGACGGCCATGACGTCCGACGGCAGCATCGACACCAGCGCGGCCTCGAAGCTGCCCGCGGTGACCGGGACCCCCACCTTCCTCAGCCCGTCCCAGGCCACCGACGCCGCGAATTACCTGGCGGCGAACTGGGCGAAGGCCGTCAGCTAGCGAGGAAACGTGGCTGTCGCTGCGACATCTGAGACCGGCGCCCGGCCTTCACGGGCCGGGCGCCGGCTTGCCGCTCCCTCCTGGGTCGGTACCGTCCCGTTCCTCGCCTACGTCGCGATCTTCCTGCTGTTGCCGACGGGGATCGTGGTGGTCGATGCGCTCAAGAACCCCAACGGCGCGTGGGCATTCTCCAACGTCACCGAGCTCGGCAACTCGCTGGTGCGCGGTTACTTCATCGGCTCATTCAAGCTGTGCCTGCTCTCGTCGGTGTTGGGGGCCGTGCTCGGCGCGATCCTGGCCTATGCGATAGCGTCGGGCAACCCGGACGGCGTTGTGCGCAGGCTGTACCTGGCCGCCTCAGGCGTTCTCGCCCAGTTCGGGGGGGTCACGCTGGCGTTCGCGTTCCAGGTGCTCATCGGCCCGGCGGTGGGGTTGCTGTTTCACGCCAGCTGGTACTACGACTTCCCGTGGGGTATCGGCCTGATCTACACCTATTTCCAGATCCCGCTGATGGTGCTGGTCTTCCTGCCCGCGATCGACGGGGTGAAGGTCCAGTGGCGAGAGGCGTCGGAGAACCTGGGCGCGTCCGCGTGGCAGTACTGGCGCTACGTCGGCGGGCCGCTGCTGACGCCGGCCTTCCTCGGTGGCCTGCTGCTGCTGTTCGCCAACGCGCTGTCGGCTTTCGCCACCATCCAGGCCTGGGAGAACCAGATCGCTTACATCGTGCCGCAGCAGATCAGCACCGCCCTTTCCAGCGAGGTCGGGTTGAGCAACGTCAACGTAGCCGACCTGCTCGCCCTGGGCATGGTGATCATGGTGGCCATCGTCATGACCGGGTACGCCTTGCTCCAGCGCAGGGCGGCACGATGGCTGCGATAACCTCGCTCGGTGAGACGCCCGCCCCTGCGGAGGCGGCTCGGCCAGGCGGCATGCAGGCTCGCCGACGCCGTCGGCTGAACGTCTTCAGGTACGTGGTGTTCACTGTCTTCGGGCTGTTCTTCGTGCTGCCGCTGCTGGCACTTGGCCGGTTCTCCCTGGAGGGGGCCAAGCTCGGCACCTGGGCGCTGACGGCCTGGCGCCAGATCGCCTCTTACCAGGGGTCTGGCATTCCTCCGCTGCTGAGCGCGATCGAGATCACCCTGGAGCTCGCGGTCATCACCTGCGTGGTCACCATGGTGCTGCTGGTACCGACCATGATCTGGATCCGGCTGCGGGTGAAGTGGCTGGCCCGCACCATGGAGATCCTCTGCCTGCTGCCGCTCACCATCCCTGCCATCGTGCTGGTCGTCGGCCTCGGCCCCGTCTACAACAAGATTCAGCACTATGAGTTGTCCTCACTCATGCTGTTCTGGGCCTACGTGATCTTGGCGCTGCCATACGCCTACCGGGCGCTAGCGGCCGGACTGAGCGCGGTCGACGTGGAGACCATCTCTGAGGCCGCGCGCAGCCTGGGAGCGAGCTGGTTCACCGTGATCTTCCGGGTGATCGTGCCGAACATGCGGCAGGCCATCCTGAACGCCCTGCTCCTCACCTGGGCCCTGGTCCTCGGCGAGTTCACCATCGCCTACCTCCTGCTGTACTCGAACCTGCAGGTCGAGCTGTACTCCATCAGCCGGAACACGCCCAATGCCGGGGTGCTCTTCTCCACCTCATTCGCTGCGCTGCTGTTTGCTTTCATACTGCTGCTGATCCTGTCCTTCGTCGGCCGCCGCCGTCGCGGCCGGGGATGAGGTGCCGTTCATGACTTCTTCACCCGTAACCAGAACGCAGGGCGGCGCGGCTAGGACTGCCGTCGAAGTGCGGATGGAGGGATTGAGCCGGCACTACGGCCCGGTCGTCGCGCTCGACCGGCTCGACCTGACCCTGCATCCCGGTGAGCTCATCGCTCTGCTCGGCCCGTCCGGCTGCGGCAAGACCACAACCTTGCGCCTGCTCGCGGGGCTGGAAGACGCCGACAGCGGCCACATCACCGTCGGCGGCAAGGACATCACCCACGTCTCGGCGGCCAAGCGCGATATGGGCATGGTGTTCCAGGCCTACTCCCTGTTCCCGCACATGACGGTGCGGCAGAACGTGGCCTTCGGGCTACGGCTGCGCCGGGTCGACGCGGCCAAGCGGGATCGGCGGGCCCTGGAGATGCTGGACCTGGTCGGGCTGTCCACGCAGGCGGACCGGTATCCGCACCAGATCTCCGGCGGGCAGCAGCAGCGGGTCGCCCTGGCTCGCGCCCTGGCCATCGAGCCGCAAGTGCTCCTGCTCGACGAACCGCTGTCGGCGCTGGACGCCAAGGTCAGGGCGCAGCTGCGGGACGAGATCCGCCGGATCCAGCTCGAGGTGGGCATCACCACGCTGTTCGTCACCCACGACCAGGAGGAGGCGCTGGCCATCGCCGACCGGGTCGGCGTCATGCGGGAAGGCCACCTCGAGCAGCTGGCGCCGCCCATCGAGGTCTACTCGCGCCCGGCCACCTCGTTCGTGGCCGAGTTCGTCGGCCTGTCCAACCGGCTGTCCGGCACGGTCCGCGGGGGCGAAGTCATCGTCCGCGGCTGCACGCTGCCGCTGGTGGAACGCGATACTCCCGATGGCGAGGTCGTGGCGCTTGTGCGACCGGAAGCTGTGACCCTGGCGTCCCACGCCGCGCCGGAATCCGGTCCGCTGGTCGGCACGGTGATCGCCGTCACTTTCCTCGGCGCGACCAGCCGGGTCACAGTCGATCTCGGCGACGCCTCGGTCATGGCTCAGCTCCAGACTTCGGATGCTACCGCGCTGTCGGCGGGCAGTCGGGTGGCGCTGACGATCCGGCCGGACCCCGTGCTCGTGTCAGGCAGCTCAGCTGCTGCCGACTCGCTGGCCGAAGAAGAGGCGTGAGCGGCAGTCATCCCCCGCTGACCACGCGCCGCAGGCTCGGCCGCGGAGCGGTGCTGCGCCGCGGCCGGTCCGCCTCGTACCGGGCCGTCGAGATCGTCGAGGGTGAGCCGCATCTTATCCGCGACGACCTCGGTGTTTCCGGGCTGGCCGGGGAGCCGTCCCCGGCTGGGCGCGGACGCGCACTGGCCTGCCTGGTGCACATCACCGATCTCCAGCTCGCCGACGTGCAGTCGCCCACGCGGTTCGAGTTCCTCAACGCCCGCTTCGCCGACCCGAGGTACGCCGAGATCGTCCCCGTGCAACGTCCCCAGGAGGCACTCACCGCGCACGCTGTCGACGCCACCGTCCGTACGCTCGGCGCGGCGCGCGGCCCGGCGACCGGGCTGGCGCTGCAGCTGGCCGTGACGACGGGTGATGCCATCGACAACGCGCAGTGGAACGAACTGCAGGCGTTCCTCGCCCTGCTCGACGGCGGGCTGGTGTCGCCGGATTCCGGCGGCCCGGATTATGAGGGCGTGCAGTCGCTGGACTGGCCTGATGACATCTTCTGGCGACCGGACGGCCCGGGGCCGGGCGGCCCGGACTTCTTCCGGCGCGAATACGGCTTCCCGTACCATCCAGGCCTGCTCCGGCATGCGCTGCGCGAGTTCGCCGCCGTCGGCCTGCGCCTACCCTGGCTGTCCTGCTTCGGTAATCACGAGGCCCTCAACCAGGGCGTAGGCACCCAGACACCGGGCTTGGCCGCCGCGCAGGCCGGGGACAGGAAGCCCATCGGGCTGCCGGCTGACTTCGACCATGACGGAGCGCTCAAGTTGTTCACCGAGCACCCCGAGGCGTTCATGGCCGGCCCGTACCGGCACGTCACGCCGGATCCTTGCCGCAGGCCGATCACCAGGCGGGAGTTCGTCGAGGCGCATCTTCGCGCCGGCTCGCGGCCGTTCGGGCACGGGTTCGCCGAGCGCAACCGCCTGGACGGCACCGCGTACTACGCCTACGACACGCCTGCGGTGCGGTTCATCGCGCTTGACACGAACTGCCTGGCCGGCGGCGCGGCCGGGTGCCTGGACCGCGAGCAAGCCCGCTGGCTGGAAGCTCGCCTGGCCGAGGTGCATTCGACCTATCGCGGACCAGACGGGAGCGAAGTCCGGGCCGGCCACGACGACCGGCTCGTGATCCTGCTCTCCCACCATGGGACCAGCACGCTGGACAATAGCTGCGGCACCCACGCGGGGCCCGGCGGCGAGCCTCTGCTCGGCGGCGCCGACCTGCTGGCCCTGCTGCACAGGTTCCCCAACGTGGTCCTGTGGCTGAACGGGCACACGCACACCAACGCCATCCGACCGCACCATGACCCGGCCCGGCCGTCCGGCGGTTTCTGGGAGGTCACCACCTGCGCGGTGGTGGACTGGCCCTGCCAGACCCGGATGGTCGAGATCCTCGACCATGGCGAGTACCTGTCCATCGTGACCACGATGGTCGACCATGACACGCCGGCCGCCGCGGTGACCCTGGAGACCACGGACGACCTCGCCGCCCTGCATCGCGAGCTCGCGGCCAACGTCCCGTGGGGCGCCGCGACTCTGTCCGGCACCCCCCGTGACCGGAACACCGAACTGCGCGTCCTCCCGCCCTTCCCCCTCGGGCGGCTGCCCGGGGCTGACAGCTAAGCGGCGGCTGCCTTCGGGGGCTTGGCCGGTCGACGAATCGCGGAGTTTGGCTCGCAGCAGTTGCAGGTCCTCAGCGCCGAAGCTGTGATCGGTCAGCCACCGGTCGACGCCGCCGTAGCGGGATCCCATCTGCTCGAGGAACACGGCCATCGTTTCGGGCCGCACCCGGTGCGATGCGGCAGGCTTGCTGTCGATGTCCCTGGCGTAGGTCGGGGACCTGCGCAGCCGGGCCACGATGGCCTCGGTGCGATCCCCCGACGCGGCGTAATCGTCGACCACATCCTCCGGACGGACTCCGGCCACGGTAAGCGCGAGCGCTACCACCACGCCGGTCCTGTCCTTGCCCGCCGCGCAGTGGACCAGCGCCGCGCCCTCGGAATGCGCGATGCTGCGCAGCGCGGCCACGATCTGATCGGGACGGTCTTCCAGGTAACCCAGGTAGTGCCCGCAGACAGGATCATCCGGGTAGCGCGACCTGTCATCAGTGGCCTTGGTCAGCAGTGCTTCGGCGATCATGTCAGTGTTGGATCCGACTTCGGGAAGCACGGGGTGGTGAGTATGACGTACTCCCGCGACGGCATCCAGCGGCGCCGGGCCCTCTGATTTCAGCTCGTTCGAGCTGCGCAGGTCCACGACCGTGGTCACGCCGATGTCGCTCACCAGCTTCGCGACGTCCGAAGGCGACAGTTCCTGCAGGTTATCCGCGCGCAACAGCCGGCCTCCCGCGGTTCGCCGGCCATCATCGGTGGGCAGGCCCCCCAGGTCACGCACGTTGACCGCACCGTCAAGCTCAATCCACGCCATGACAACACCTTGGCAGATGGCGCCGTCGGCTCGGCAAGGTGACCGGCATGTGATGTTCCGCGGCCGGCGAGGTGGCTTGCGATGCGCCCGAAGTGGGGCATACTAAAGGGCAACCATGACGCCGCCCAGAGTCCTGCGGCCCGTCGCTAGGTCGATGCTGGCCCCGCATTTTCTTGGATGATCTAAGGAAGAGGCCCCCTGACAGCATCCGGCTGAGATCCTCGCCGTTGCTGGGTGGGAGTCCTCATGATGTGGCTCAGTTCCCCTTTTGCTACGCACATTCTCCGGTCCGCGGCCGACCTGAGGGCACGCCCGTCAGGGGGGCGCTAGTGAACGGCTCGCATGCCCCAGCGGGCGGGAGCAGCCCCATGGCCTGCCGTGACCCTGACCTGCAGGCGCGGGCCACCTTCGCGGCCGACCGGGTCGCGATAGAAGTGAAGGTCGGTACGGCGACGACGACGGTGTTCATCAGCGGTGAGCTCGACCTGGCGACGATGCCGTTCGTTTCCGAGCAACTGAGGCTGGTTCTGGAGACCAGGCCCGAGCGGCTCGTGCTCGACCTGAGCCGGACCGACTTCATTGACTGCGGCTCCGCCCGGATGATCGTCGCGACGGGCCGGTCGCTGCCGGCTGGCCGACTTCCGGTCATCCGGCATCCGAGCCCGGGCGTCCGGCGGCTTCTTGAGCTCACCGGGCTTGACGCGAACTGCGAGATAGAGGGATGACTCGTGGGTAGTATCCGGACGGGCGCCTCGCGAGGCCACGAGACATTTCCGGGAGCGGGCAGATGAGCAGCGTCTCGATGCAGGATGTACGCCACGCGCTGGACGAACTCGGCAGGCTGCGCTTCGGCGAGATGCGAGTCGAAGATGCGATGCACCAGGTCGTCCAGACCACTCACACGATCTTCGCCGTGGACGGCGCGGGCCTGATGCTGGCCAATGCCGACCACCACCTGCTGAACGCCGCGGTATCCGACGTCCGGATGGGTCACCTGGAGGAGCTGCAGATACGCCACCAGGAGGGTCCGTGTATCTCGGCCTTCGAAGACAAGCAGCTGGTACGGGCCGAGGACCTTACGCAAGAGATGCGCTGGCCGTCGTTCAGCAAACATGCGGTCGCCCGCGGGGTACGGGCTGTGCTCGCCAGCCCCATCCCCTACAACCAGGACGCCGTCGGCGTCGTGGCGGTGATGTCGGAGCAGAGCCGTCCCTGGTCCGCTGAGGCCGAGCTCGGGTTGCTGGCGTTTACTGATCTCGCCGCGCTTCTGATCGCCACGATGCTGATGGGCGAGCAGCAGACCGAGCTGGCTGGGCAACTGCAGTCGGCGCTGAACTCGCGGGCCATTATCGAGCAGGCCAAGGGGATCCTCATCGGCCGCCAGGGCATCTCCGCGCATGCCGCCTACCAGCAACTACGGGCGCAGGCTCGCTCTGAGCGCCGCAAGCTCGCGGTGCTCTCCGCCGAGCTGGTGCGCAGCGCGATCCGCCAGGCGGACGGGTCGTCCTGAAAAGATCCGCGTCGGCCAGGCGAAGATTGCCGCGACGCACAGGTTTACCTGAAGCGATCTGCGGCATAGCAAGTAATGCAGTACCAAGGCCGCCCAGAGCCCGCGGTTGCCAACGAAGCCGATGCCCGTCATCGCCTTACGACACTGCGTCGAAAGGCCCTCTGACCGCATCGGCGGAATCCAACGTTCGCTACCGGCGGCTAGGGGAAATCATAATCATACTCGGGATTATCGTCCTGATTATCGGCTTCGTAGCCAAGATCGCTATCGTCTGGACGCTGTCCGGGATCTCGCGTCTGCCTGCGCCTGATTCCGGCGCCGCCTGCTATCGGCGCCTGACCCAGGCGGTTCCGATGCCAGCCTGATGCAAGGCCAGGCAGAGCAGGCCGATAAGCAGCAGGTCGGTAACGGGGAACCACGCGTCTGTGGCGGTGCCCGTGGCATTGATAATCCAGGCGATACCGAAGAGGATCGCCGCGATGATGGCTAGCATGCCTCACTGCTTCCCTGATTGCGCCGCGTTAACCGGGGTTAAACGGGAGGGCGTGGGCCAGTGCCGACCCCCGGGAAGCCTTCATTCGCGGCGGCTCAAATGCCGGAGAAAAATGTCCGCGCGACTAGTCGCACCAGCGCATATGCTCAGTCACCCCAGACCTCGTGCGCGGTCTCCACGATCAGGCGGAGCTTGGCGACCTGCTGATCGTAGGTCAGTGCGTTGCCCTCTACGGTCGAGGAAAACCCGCACTGCCCGGACAGGCAGATCTGGTCAAGCGGGACGTACTTGGCGGCCTCGTCGATGCGCCGCTTGAGGTCGTCTTTGGACTCAAGCTCCGGGCGTTTGGTGGTGACCAGGCCGAGCACGACCAGCTTGTCCTGGGGGACGAACCTCAGCGGCTCGAAACCACCGGACCGCTCGTCGTCATACTCGAGGAAGAACCCGTCTACGTTCAGTTCTGAGAAGAGCGCCTCGGCCACGAAGTCGTAGCCGCCGGAGGCGGCCCATGAGGACCGGAAGTTACCCCGGCACAGGTGCGTGGTGATCGCCATTCCGGTCGGCTTGTCCTTGACCGCCGCGTTGAGCTGCTTGATGTACCGCAGGTGCATGTGCTCGGCGTCCTCGCCGCGTTCGCTGATTTCGGCCCGCTGGGCGGGGTCGTTCAGGTAGGCCAGGGACGTGTCGTCGAACTGCAGGTAGGTGCAGCCAAGCTCGCCCAGCCGCCGGACCTCCTCGGCGTAGGCCGCGGCCAGGTCGGTCCAGAACTGCTCGAGGTCCGGGTAGACGTCCGGATCGAGCATGGCCGGCCCGCCCCGGTAGTGCACCATGTTCGGCGACGGGATCGTCTGCTTGGGCACGGCCGTGGTGACGTGCGCCTTCAGGAACGTGAAGTCCTCGCCGAAGATGGTCTGCTCGAGCCTGACCTTGCTGCCGACGTGCAGCGCGGCCGGGGTCCACTCGATGGTGCCCGACGGGTTGGTGAACTTTACCGCCAGGTTGCCGGGGGCCTTGGAGACCCCGCCGAGGGCGTAGATGAAGTCCATGTGCCACGACGCCCGGCGGAATTCCCCGTCGGTGGCGGACTGCAGGCCGACCTCCTCCTGCATCCGGATGGCCCCGATGATTTCCTCGTCCTCGACGGCCCGCAGATCGTCCGCCGTGATCCGGCCGCCTGCGAAATCGTCACGTGCCTGAAGGAGCCGCTGCGGGCGCAGCAGGCTGCCGACGTGGTCGGCCCGGAACGGCGGGCTGGTTCTGCGGGACATGGACTGACCTCTCCTCCTCGAGTACCTAACCCAACACTTAGCAGATCGGGCGAACCAGTGCGTCAGGCAGGCCAGCCGGTATCGGGCTTACCGCGCTGCGCCCTGACCACAAGATCGTCAGTACCGGCGGCGGCGGATGGGAGCGGGCCGGGCCGCGGGTCCCTGTTCGGCATAGCCCCCGGGGCTGACGTCGGCGGCAGCGCCGGTTCCGGAGCCGAGAAGCGAGCGGGTCAGCTCGTGGCGTTCCCCGTTCATCTCGGTCAGGACCTCGGCGAAATGGGAGGCTCGCAGCACCGGCGGACGCTCACCGGCTCGCAGCGACACCAGGACGGTCCGCCTGATCATTTCCTTTATGAACGAGGCAGTGACGCCCTCGGTGCCGGCCACCACCGGGTCCAGGTCCGCGTCCAGGGTCAGGTCACGGGCGTAGACGCGGAGCAGGCGCTCCCGGCAGCGCTCGTCGGGACGGGGAACCTCCACCGCCAGGTCGATCCGGCCGGGCCGGTCGGCCAGCGCGACCTCGAGCACGTCGGCCCGGTTGGTGGTCAGCACGAAGGTGACGTCGGCATCGGTGCCGATGCCGTCCATCGCTTCGAGCAGGGAGAACAGCAGCGGTTGTCCCCCCGGCGCGAAGTCTCTGTCCAACGCGACGAGATCGACGTCTTCGAGCACCACGACGGACGGCT
>Ga0302324_100011122_pt1 | contig 18520 bp, 19 predicted proteins | sample Palsa_T0_1_FD_201949 | JGI IMG/M metagenome (GOLD analysis project Ga0302324, IMG submission 201949) | Peat permafrost microbial communities from Stordalen Mire near Abisko, Sweden - Palsa_T0_1 | ecosystem: Environmental > Terrestrial > Soil > Palsa > Peat permafrost | place: Sweden: Abisko... | reverse complement strand
TCGCCTACGCCGGGAACGTCCACGTCGCTCAGGGCCGCACCGTCGACACCGCCCATCTCCTGGTCACCGCCACGTTGTCCCGGCAGGCTCTGTACGTCGGCATGACACGCGGCCGGGAATCGAACACCGCGCACGTGGTCACCGGCAACACCGCCCCGCCGGGGACCAAGCCGTACCAGCAGGCCGCCTCGGAATCCGTGCTCGCCGGTGTCCTGCAGCGCGGCGGGGACGACCTGTCCGCCATCGGGCAGATCCGCCGTCCGCAGGATTGGGCCGGGGGGACCGGTCACCTGCTCCACCTGTGGTCCGCCGCCGTCAGCCACACCCTCTCGCCGGCCATCGACGAGCAGATCACAGCCCGGCTCACCGATTCCGAAGCCTGGCGGTACCGGCGGGAACCTTCCCGGCCGGTGCTGCAGGATGCGCTGCGGGACGCTCAGCTCGCCGGGCACGACATCAGCGAGGTCATCGACCGGATCACCGCTGGCCCGATGGACGGCGCACGGTCGATCGCCAGCGTCCTGCACGGCCGCCTCCAGCGGCTGCAACTCCAGCCGGGCGGACCCAGCGTGACGTGGGCGCAGCGCACGTCGCAGAACGCCCCGGCGGTGGCCCACGAGCTGGCCGCCGGGCTCGATGACCGCCGCCGCGAACTCGGCGAGGGTGCGCTGACGAACCCCGAACCGTGGCTGACCCGCCACCTCGGGCCGCCGCCCGGACCGGACGCCTCCCCGGTCTTGCGGGACGACTACGCACGACGGGCCGGCACCGCCGCGGCCTACCGGGAAGCATGCGGGATCACCGACCCGCAGCAGGCGGTCAGCTTCGCCCCGCACCCCGGACCCGAGCTCGAAGCCCTGCGCAACGACACCTTCCGCGCTCTGGAGATCGCCGACGAGCATGCCGAGATCCGGGCCATGAGCCGCGGTGAACTCGAGGCGCAGCTCCTCCAGGCTGACGGCGCGCAGGCGGCCTCACCACCGGATACCAGCAGGCTGCTACGTGCGACCGCGCAGGCCGAGGCCGACGCCTGGCAGCAAGCAGCTGACGCCGCAGTAGACCATGACCAGGTACGCGCGGACAACGCGAGGTCGCTGGCTGCAGCGCTGGCCGTCGAGACCAGCCGCCTGGAAGCCGCGAACGCCCGGTGCGAGGAATGGTCCGCCCGGACCGCGACCACCCGGGAGAGAGCCGGGAAGGCCAGAGCCGAGCTGCAGCGTCGCGGGCAGCAGCCATCCGCCAGGTCAGCAGCGGAACCGCAGGGCATGGCCGCTTGGTGGCGGGACCTTCAGGCGCACGCTGATACGGTGGACCGCGCGATCGACCGCGAGCAGCATGCGGCTATCCGTGAGGGTCGGCCGTGGCCACCCGAGCGTAAGCCGCAAGCCGGGCACGAAGAACTGGGCGTAGCCGCGCCTGGGCTCGAACCGCAGCCCGCGCAAGTCCAGCCAGCAACACCCGACGCCTCAACGGGACATGAGTTCTCCGCATCCGCACCGGGAACTCTGCAAGCCGAAGCTGCGGGACCTGTCTTCGCGGATGACGGGCGCGCCGCCAGGCTCGATGAGCTGCAGTCCCGCGCTAACGAGGCCGCACGCCGCATCAACGCGCAGCGGGCGGAGCTCGACGCCAGCAGCGACCACGCCGCACGGATCAAGCGGGAAGCACAGGCCGCCGAGGCGGAAGCTAAGCGGCAGGCAGACACGTCCTATGAAATGGAACGGTAGGAGATCCGGCCGAGCTCGCCTTAACCGCGCCGACTGAACGGACCGACATCTTTCCGTTCCGGAGAGCCACAAGAGTGCTGGTGGCCTCAGCGCGACACCGTAGGCATCCGCGGTATGAGAGTAAGCGCCACTGCAAATAGCAACGGCCATCGACCGGGTTGTTACAACTATCTCCACACTTTCAAGGGCGTGCCTCCGGCACGCCACCGTCCGGGCAAATGCCCGGACGCGCGGGCAGGAAGCACGAAGTCATCGAGTGCGAATGCATGACTGAGATGGGCACCACCAGGACCACGAGCGGGGAAGCGGTGGGCAAGCTGGCCGACTGCGGGGCGGCGGCCATGTCGCGCTCCTTAGGGCGGAAGCCCTACGGGCGCGCCGCCGCCGCCAGGCCAGCAGGCCCGCTTCCGCCGGTCGGTGCTACCCGCCGTCACGCTACGCCAATGGCGCGCCTGCAAAGACCGGACCTAGCCCGTCCTCCGTGCCGGGCATCCTCTCGGCGTGCGAGATCACAGTCAAGGGCGCTCCCTCCGGTCGCGTCTTCGATGACGCTCCGCGCCACCCTTGAGTGTGATCTTGCACGGCAAGACCTCGGCACTATCGGAAGGACGGAGCAGAACCACGCGGGCACTGCTGTACTTCTGCGTAAGTCGAACCGCGCACAAGGGTCGGATGCCGAGATGATCAGCGAGATACCACGTCCACTACGGATCATCAAACAGATCGTGACCACGACGTAAGTTCACGCGCGTCACGCAAAAGTGAACCGTCACAGATCCTTCCCGAACATGGGCTATGGTGGCGCCATGCATAATGAAGTTTTCTATGCCACCGCTGCGACGGTGATCCCGCTGCTGCTGATCTCGGTCATTGCGACGCGGAGCATGAGGGCTGGAGAACTGCATCAGCAGGCTACCAGCACCATACTGATATTTGGAGTTCCGGTCATTGGCGAGACGGCTGCATTGGCTTTCTTGTTCTTCGAACCCATGCCCACCGCAGCTGCGGTAATTCTTTCAGCGCTAACGTGGGCTGGCCTTTTGAGTCAGCTCGGCCTCGCCGCGTGGTGGCTAACTGACCTCACCAGAAGCGACAGACTAGCAGCCATCAGTGCACGTAGACGACTCCGAATTTGCCCTATGTGCGCCGCGCAGCACGCTGGGCCGGGAGAGTACTGCAGAAATTGCCACCACGTCCCGTCCAGGCAGAATGGGGACGGAGATGCAGCGAAGACGCATATCTCCTCCGGAGTCGAAAACTGGCTGCTCGACATCCTCGCATGTCCGGAGTGCAAGGCCCCCGTAGAAATGGATAAGGACGCCAACGAACTCGTGTGTATCAGCGCCACTTGTGGTCTGGCCTATCCAATTCGGGACAACATCCCGGTACTACTGGTAGAAGAGTCCAGGCGGCCAAGTCGGGAACGTGCCACGTCCGTGCCAGAACTGGCGGAAAACCACGGTCATGAGGGGTCTGCCACGGGCACAGCGAACGACTTCCAACCTGAGCAAACGCAGGTCGGGTCCGACCCCGAAACCTCCTTCTAAGGAGGGGGTGGCTCGCCGGGTTGGTGTCATCACGACCTTGATAGGCGGCCGCCGATCGAACGAGCTTGGTTACTCGGCCACGCTGGCCGCATCTTGGCCGCACAACAGCGCTCGACGCTGGCATGTAGCGTGCATCAATAAGCGTTATTTCAGCAGCTCAGCAGCTCAGCAGCTCAGCAGCTCAGCGGCAAGATGGCTAGGAAGAAAGCGAGACTGTAGCTCTCTACGGATCAGATGGTGGCTGCCGTTTCGTGCAGCAGCGATGTGGCGATCACGTTACGTGATCGTCAAACCCTCACAACTGGGGAATTGCATGATCGCCGACAGATCCCGCAGCTCCATAAATTACGGTGCAACCTGATCCGGATCACCAAGGGTCGCACTACGGGTTGCAATCAACCAGGATACGCTTTATGCATTTTTTCTATGGCTTTTAGCGCCGTATCCCATCGCCCGTCCGTTGGGCGAACGTGAACTAGGGCTGGGCTGCACAAAGGAGCATCAGTCGATGTGCGCGTGTCTGCGGTTGCCTTTACTAGAGAAGTTTCGTCTATGTCGTTGTAGTGTTCTGCTGGCACAATTTCGGCCAACCGCCAGGCTAGCTTTCCCACCAAATTACGCGACTCACGTTCGATTCGCCAACGCTCTATCCGAGGCAAAAAAGCCGCACCTTGCCTGATCGCGCCTGCGAACTCTACAAACCGAGCACGGTCCAGCAGCTCACCGACACTCTCTATGCGAAACAATTTTCCCCGCGCCTCAACCATTTGGTAATTGAGATTAGATATGGCGCTAGAAATCTTCCTTCTTCCTTCAAGGCGGTTCCGACCACGCTCTTCGCGCTCAGCCTGTGTTGGCGCAATCAGCCACCCGACCGCGGCCCCAGAGATTCCACCGGCGACCGCACCTATAACACCGCTGATTATTTCGGTGCTGAGGTCACTCATCGTGATGAGGGTGATCGATACATTCTAGACTGTAAACAGATTTGCTCGGCAATCGCTTTGCGCGTAGCCGTTGCGCCCTGGCGCGTACACGCCGCTGCGCTCGGTTCTCCTCGCTTACCAAGCAGGGGCGGTCGATGTCCATCGCGAAATAGTCATTTTCAACTAGCAATTCTCTGATAACTTTCGCGCCTTCTGTCCGCTTGACATAACATTCCGCCATCGTAATTGGCACAAGCCAATAAATATGACAAGGACTAGCGCCGGGAAGGTCAAGATGGAAGAAGTCGCTGACCTCACCCTCCAGGTTCTCAAGCAATGGACTCTCAGCATAAACGTCAGTGAGCAAGCTGCCTTCGATAACGAAATCATCCGGGATCGAGAAGCTGAGACCCAACCCGAAGGTAGTATTCGTGACATGCGGATACTTGGCGATAAATTTTAGCACTAGCAGAGGAACGTAGCCGTAGTTCAATCCGAAGTCCCAATTTGGATCAAGATACATGATCAATTCCGCGCGATCGGCTTTATCATGCTTGTGCTCATCCGCCTCATCGTGCTCATCAGACTCGTCCGAATCGGGCTGACGTAGAGGTAGAGCGCTCATTCCAACAGTGGCTGCAGTTATGAAAGGTCTATCGGGTGTCGGCGGATAAATATACACATCAAGATGTATTTTTTCCGACTTTATCTCATGATAAATCATTTCTAGACTTGTGCCAAAATAGCGTTCATAGTGTTCACTGAGCGCAGCCTCATGACCCGCAGAGAGGAATACCATGTCGTCGATTTCCGAAGCTTCATCGACCGCAGGAGATTTACGGACCTCTTTAGCCGCACCGTCGGCGATACCAATGCGCTTGGCCGACTTAGAGCTTTTACGCTTGGCTGACTTTGAGCTTTTGGGCACCGGACCTCCCAGACAAAAAGAGCGGTGACAGTGGGAATCGTCCGCGTGCGATCTGCGTGCAATACCGGGCGCTGAGCGCCAGTAGCAAACGGGTCATAGCGGCACCCAATCGACTCGACGAACAGTGAGCCTAGGATGCCTCCCGGCCCAGCGCGACGCGTGGTCAGGGACAAGGTCGAACTGCTGACCTTCCGCTTTCAGGCTGACGTACGCCCGCCTGACCAGCAGAGAGCATACCGCTGCCGGACGCACGTTGCACGTTGCGCGATCGGAGCGCAGAGTCGAACGATCACGCGGTCACACACGTGCTGTATAACCTGCGCTTCGGCTGGTCTTCGGTCTCGGACCCGCGGGACGCGCGCGGGCAACCCACTGGCGAAGGCTGCAAAGCCGAGACTGATCGACGGCTTCATGCCGAAGGTTTAGGAGTTGGTCGATCGGTCCAAAGCGAAGATCCGGGCAGAGCGGCTCACCGCAGGGCCTGCGGACCGTGGACCGGTTCGTGGACCGAGTCGACGGATAATCCCAGCGCGGCGGGTGTCATCAGTGCAATGACCGGTGCTATCGGTGCAGCTAGAGTGCGTGTGGCTCGGGAGCATGCCTCTCGTAATGCGTAGGTCATCGGTTCGATTCCGATAGGCGGCTCCAGCCACCACAGCACCGCTACCAGGCATTTCACTCCGCATCCGGTTCGCTGCTCTGGCGTTCGTCCGATCCGGACAGCTCAAATGCCCCCGAGATGCCCCCGACCATTCGCGCCGCCTGCCACAGATTGCCGTCAACCAGATGGCCGTAGAGGTCCATCGTCATGGACGCGGAGGCGTGCCCCAGCACCCGCTGTACCACCTTCGGGTCCGCACCAGCGGCCAGCCACACCGACGCCGCCGTGTGGCGCTTATGTGGAATTCCACCTAATGCCGCAGATCATGAACCCGGAACCCCTGAAGCCCGGCCGCCGCCGTGGCAACGCTCCAGCGCACCGACCGTTTCCAGTTCGACTCACGCAGCGGTCCGCCTTCCGGCGCGTGGAACAGCCAGGCGTCCGACGCCTTGTCCGCGCTCCAGCGGTCGACGATCGGCACCAGGGCCACGACCAGTGGCACCGTCCGAGCCCGGTTGTTCTTCAGCGTGTCCACGTACAGCGCACCGCCGCCGCCACCGGCCAGCACGGCACGCCGCAACCGCAGGCCAGGACCGGGAACCGACACCAGGTCACCCACCCGGAGACCGGCCAGCTCACCCCAGCGCAGCCCCGCCAGCGCCAGCACTGGTACCACGTCGCGATATTGACCCTGGCAAGCCTCCATCAGCTTCGCCAGCTCATCCAGGGTGAGCGCCTGGCCCTCGCGTCGAGCGCGGCCACTAGTTGGCTTGCGAACCGACGCCGCCACGTTGTGCTGCACCCGAGCGTCAGCGACCGCAAACGCGAGCACGGACCGTAGCGTAGCCAGGGCACGGGTAGCGGTCGACGGGGCCAGGCCACGAGCGACCAGTGAGCCGACCCAGCCCGACACCTCTGCCGCCGTGATCGAGGCCACCGGCCAGTTGCCGAAACGCGGTGCGATGTAGTTCCGCCACGCTGACTCGTCACTCTCACGAGTCCGACGCTTGACCGAGCTGCGCGACCCCAGCCAGTCGGTGGCCACCACCGACAGCGGCACCTGACCACGACGCGGGTCGATCCACTCACCCAGGCGAAGCCGCCGCCGCTGGTCCTGCTCCCAGGCGACCGCATCGGCCTTACGCTCGAAGACACGCGCCGCCACCTCACGGCCGTGCGACTTCACACGCGCCCTATACCGGACCGCCCCGGACGGCAGTGTGTACCGCTGGACTCCCATTACGCCACCTTCGGCGTCTCGCGCTGCGCTTCCAGCCACTCGGCCACGTCGCGGGTGTCCCACATAAGGCGACGGCCGACCTTGATCGCAGGCACGAATCGGCCTTCCTGCCGTAGCCACCGCACAGTGAGCACCGATACGCGCAGCCGTTCAGCCACTTCCTCGATCGTCAGCAGCTCCACCACGTCGTCAGCCTCCGTACTCATGCCGCCGTTGCCGGAACATCCACGGCCTCTTCGTCGCCTGCCGCCCGCATACGTGCCTCTCTGAGCGCGGCTTGCCATCGGGTACGGTCCGCGACAGCGTGCAGGAGCCGCCGCGCGTGCGCCATATGGTCCGGGTCAGCTGGGGTCACAGGTTCCCAGGAGTAGCGGGCCGGGTCAGTTGCCGAAACACCGAGAGTCGACAGCAGCCACTCGCGCCGGTCTGCCCGGTGATCAGCCAGCGCCTTACCCGACCAGCGTCGGGAGACCAGAACTCGCCGCCCGGCATAGCCGAGGTGTTCGGCGTCATGGGCCTTGCCCTTGCACCGGCCGGGGACCAGGCCGGGCCGGGAATTCTCGGGCTGGATGCCGTAGCGGAGCCAGTTCGCACATCGCGGCGAGCACGGCTCGAAGCGCAGCGCCTCGGCCAGCCGCGCCGCGTGGGCACGTGCGGGGTCGGTCTGGGCCTGGTGGCAGTCGGCTACTTGCTTGGTGAGGTACTTGGTCAGGTAGCCGATGCACCGGTGGGAGTCCTTGGACCCGGCTAGCACGCCCTGGGCGTCGAAACGGTCCCCGAACCGGGCGACGTGCGCGGGCGCGCCCGGCTGGCCGATGGCGTCGAGCGCCTGATCCCAGGTCGGCAGGACTTCCCCGGTGGCCGGGTCGAGGTAGTTCCCGGTGGCCTCGTCCCAGACCGGCAGCTCGCCGTCCCCGAACCGGACCGTCGAGGTGTCCGGCCACCAGACCTGGTGGTAGGTGGCGGCAAGGACCTGGCGCAGCTCGGTGCGGGAGACGGTGCCACGCAGCGCGAGGTGGACGTGCGGGGCGAGCCTCTTTTGCGGTTCGACGGCGGCGAAGTACTGCACGTCGTAGCCGAGGAACCGGCGCAGGTTCTGCATGAACCGGTCGAACAGCGCCGCGAAATGCAGGGCGTCCCGCGCGGCCTGGCTGTAGTCGTAGCGAGCCGGGTCGACCGGTGTGCCGTCTTCCCGGACCCGGCCGTAGCTGGGGCAGGTCAGCGTGACGAACAGCGAGGGGCGGAACGTCTTGCCGTCCGGGGCGGTGTAGGTCTTGCCCACGGTCCGGGAGGTGACCTTGCGACGTGGCAGGTCCGGGGCGTCCTGGCGACGGCGGGTCGACCGGTGCCGCCGCGCTGGCCTGGCCGGGGCGACCTTCCCCCGCATGCCCGCCTTGGTGATCTCGTCGTCCAGCTCGGTGAGGAGCTCGTCCAGGTCAGCGGTATCGGTCCCAGCCGCCGCAGCTTGGTCACGGAGCACCTGGGCTTCAGCGCGCTTTTCGATCCACCACTGCTGGTCATCGGTGGCCGGGTCGGGGGTGATGTCAGGTTCGTGCTCGAGGTGCCACCCTTCCCGGCATTGCGCGGCGCGCAGGGCGCGGGCTCGCTCGGCGCAGGACGGGCACACATTGGCGAGGGTGTGGCCGCAGGGCACGAGCACCTGATCCACGTGGCCGGTATCGATGTTGGTCCGGCGCAGCTGGATAGGCCGGATGCAGGCACCGTGTTCGATGGCCAGCTCCCGGACTACTTCCCGGGCCAGCGGCATCGTCAGCCGCTGCGCCCGCGTCGTCCTGGCAGCAGGTTCGGTCACTTCCCACCTCCGCAGGCGTGATCGCCGGTCCAGGTGTCGGACCAGCCGCACAGCCGCATTCCGCACTCGGCTCGGATACGCCGTTGTCGTGCAGGGTCAGGCCGGTGCCGCAGACCGGGCACGGGTCATCGGTCCGCCAGGTGGTCACCGCGATCACGCCGCCACCTCCTGCATGGGCCAGGTGGCCAGGTCATCGGCGCACTCGCGCGCCATGGCGCGGATGTCAGCGTCGGAGACCCATCCGGCGCGGACCCGTACCGGGTCGGGATCGGCTTCGAGCCTTACGAAGGCCACTCCAGCGCCGGTGGACGGGTCCGACGGGATCAGCTCGCAGGTAGCGCCACGGTCCCGTGCGCCGTCCCCGAGGACCATGTCCACCTGCTCGGGCTCATCGAGCCGCATCGCGATCCGGTCCGGGAACAGGTTCCGGATGGTCAGCACGTCCTTGCGCGGGTCCTGCAACGCGGCGACCACGCAGTAGCCGACCGCCCGGCCCTGAGTGGTGAGGGTGGCCAGCGCGGACATGATCCGGGCCTTGAGGGTGCGGTCGGGTTGGTAGGCGGTCAGGAACGCGACCTCATCGACCAGGACCACGGTGAAAGGGTGCTCGAGGGTCGGGGTGTGGTCCCGCTGACGACCGGCGAACATCGCGGCCCGGCCCTGCATGTCGGCCACCGCGGCTTCCAGCATGTCCGCGATCGCAGCTGGATCGGCGGCGTAGTGGCCGTAGGTGTCGAAGATGACCCGGCCGTAGGCCAGCTCCATCAGCTTGGGATCGGCGGCTAGGACCCGGACCAGGCCGTCGTGCATCAGCGGCAGCATCGCCCGGACCAGTCCCCACAGCAGGGAGGCCTTTCCTGCGTCAGTGGCCCCGGCCACCAGGACGTGCGTCACGCAGCTCGAAGACCATCGCCACCGCACGTTCCCGCAGCTCGGCGGGGTGCTGATTCCGTGATGCCATGAGCCCCAACTTTCCCAGAAGTCACAGCCTCCAAGAAACCCGGGGCGGCTCACTCAGCCAAGAAAGGAAGGGGAAGGGGGAGGCGCTGAACCATGCCCGCTATCGCGGGTATCCAAGCTTGGGCAGATCAGGGTTAGGCGAAGCGACCGGACTCCGATACGTATGCCGCCTCATCGCCATCATGCGGCTACCTGACTGCGACATCTAACCTGAGCCGTGAAGAAAGGCCAGCACAAGCTCGGGCGCGACTCTTCAGTACTGCCGAATTGAGCCGTATTAGATCAAGGCGGCTCCGCTGCGCCCGGCACCGCTCGCACCGGGCTGCGGCCCTGGGGGGCCGACCCGGCACGGCGAGCCGGGCATGCGGGCACCGATCCACAGATCGGATGGACTCATCGGCAGCGCTCAAGCTCACGCCAGCTATGAGCCGTCATCCCGGCCAGTCAGAGTCACGCAGACGGACGCCACGGCCAGGGCGTCGACGACACTGGATGCAGGCCGCTTACCTCCCATCGACTGCCGACGCTGACCAGGCGATCCAGCGCCGTGAAAAGAAGAGGAAGGGGGAGGGGGGCAACGGGGATTCACCCGGACCGACATCGTATTCCGCCGTCCGCTCCGGTCAAGCGCGGCGCCTGCGGCGCCGTGGGCCACGTCGTCGGTGGCCGCGAGAGTCTTCCGTTGCCGCGTCTGGGCGTACGGTGGGACCCAGTTACCTGGCGGGGCGTTCCCGTGCTGGTCGTTGTTTAAGCGCCCATGCGGTTAGCAGGTAGGTCACTACGATCAGCAATGATGTCCCGGTGAGCCACTGATACCAGTCCGCACGTGCCGCTGCGCTGCCATGGATAAGGATCAGCAGGCCGACTAGGGGGACGACCGCGGCAACGGCTGCTGTGCTCGCCCGCGACGGCAGGTGCCTCGTTCGTGTATCCAGGCCAGCGCGATTGCGCCTGGGTGCGGTGCTGAACTGGGCCCCGATCCGGGCGGCGAGCTGCCTGTCCACTTTATCCAGGAAAGCTTCCACGACAGCATCGCTGTATTCGGGGCCCAATTCGTGATGCGCTGCGGCTGCAGCGCGGATGTCATCTGGCTCCAGCGGGAAATCGCTCACTTCAGCAGCGTAGCCGTCGCACCGGGTTTGGTCACTGCGCCTCACCCGGACGCAGATCGTATTCCGCCGTCCGCTCCCGTCAAGCAGCGGCTAACCGCATGATCCTTTGGCCCGCCCCCTCCACACGAGCACAACCCACTCGCGCGGAGCCTCTACCAGTCCAAAGCATCAAGCAGCCGCAACTTGACCTCCACTCCCGGCTCCACGACCTCGGCACCTATCGGGTGAAGGCCCTAAGCCGTTCATCCCTCTTACGGCTGAGGCGGAAGGAGCAGGCAGATGACCCCTCTGGCGACGGACCAGCCATCAGGTGCAGACAGCGGTGACAGGCGATCCGGTGTCAAGGCCGGGTTGACATCAAACCGGCGACGGCGATCGGTCGAGAACGACGAGTACGGGGCATTCATCCGGCGCATCCTGCGCGCCTACAGTCGCCGCATCTCAGACGGCGACGTGGAAGCTCTCAGCCTCATGACCGGGCTCGCGGACGAACTCGATGCCGCTATAGCCGAGGCGGTCAAGGGCCTCCGCGCCTGCGGCTATTCCTGGGCCGAGATCGGCTCGCGGCTCGGCATCACCCGCCAAGCCGCGCAGCAACGCTGGGGATAATGGTGATCCGGGCGTGCCCCCGAGGTGCCCCCGAATCGCCGTTAACAGCCACTAATCACCGACAGCGGTACCACACAAACGTCAAGCTGGTGCAGGCATCAGGCCTGTGAACAACGCATGAGAACAGGCTCGTAATGCGTAGGTCATCGGTTCGATTCCGATAGGCGGCTCCAGCTAGAAGACATAAATCGAACAGAAGTGTTCGAAGCCGTGGACCGGGTTGTGGACCGAAACGGCCCGATCGGGTCATCGTTCCGGCATGGCCAAAACGAGCAAAGGTCACATACAGCGGCTGCCGAGCGGCTCGTTCCGGGTCAAGGTCTACGCGGGAATCGACCCGGTCACCGGCAAGGCGCGGCTGCTCAGGCAGACCTGCCCCGACGAGGCTGCCGCCTACGCGGCGCTCAGCCGGATGCTCGTCGAGGCCGGCGGCGGCCGGTTCCCCGACCAGCAGGCGACTCTCGGCCAGGCGCTCGCTAAGTACCTGGAAGTCGCCGACCTGGAGGTGTCGACCCGGGAGGCGCACCAGGGCTACGTCCACCACACCATCGGGCCGGTGCTCGGCGAGGTCAAGATCCGCAAGCTCGGCGCCGACTCGCTCGACGCGCTGTACACCGCGCTGAAGAACTGCAGCCCCGCGGGCGCAACCTCCTGCCTCTGGCACACTCGGGCTCATGACCGACGTCCCGGTAGAGAACTTTGCCCAGCCTTGGGCTGCAGACACACGCGATCCGCTGCCGCTGGTCGGTGATGAGCGGATGACCCTAACCGCTGTGCTGGACTGGCATCGGCAGACCTTCGAACTCAAATGCTCCGGTGTTCCTGCGGAACGGCTGTCGGAGAAGGCCATCCCGCCGTCAGGGCTGAGCTTGCACGGCCTGGTCCGCCACCTCGCACAGGTGGAGCGGTGGTGGTTCCGCCAGCAGTTCGCCGGTGAGGACGTGCCGCACCTGTACTACTCCAACGGCGATCCCAACCAGGACTTTGATTCGCTCGGCGGCGACCCCGCCGAAGCCTTTGCCGTGTGGCATGCGGAGTGCGATCACGCCCGCGAGATTGTAGCCCGGACGTCTTCGCTGGACCAGACAGCCATATGTCAGCCGGACGGCCAGCCGATCTCCCTGCGCCGGATCGTGGTAGACATGATCACCGAATATGCCCGGCACGATGGCCACGCTGACCTGCTCCGCGAGCGCATCGACGGTGCCACTGGGTATTAGCCCGCCGCGATGCGAACGCGTGACCCGCTGCTGAGAAGGTCGGTTTGCGCAGCAGGTCAGCCTGCCTGTCCGCAGGTCAGCCGTGTACGGGTTGTCCGGAGTGACCGTGAGTTCCCGGCGTAGAGATCCGTAGATGCCCGCGTGGGCGTCCGGCCGTGTTCAGATCATTCCGTGACCTCGGGCGCGCTGCTATCCGCTGCCCACGTCAGCAGCATGGCGGCATGCCGTCCGGCCTGGACCATCGCCTGCGGACCTGCCTGCTGCACATCGGCCTGGACGCCATGGCTTACAACGCCTACCGCGGCCCAGCCGCTGGGATGACCTCGCCCGCACCGCCAGCCAGGTGTCAGAGCTGATCTAGGGTCCGGAGCCTGGATGTGCCCGTCGTCCTCGCAGGTGCCGGATCCCTTGTGAGCGGACGCCGGTTAATGGTTGGCACACTTCGGCTTCGCTTGATGTGCGACAGTCCCTAGGTGTGCTGGTGATTTTGATGATGCCGCAGCCCGCGGTCGGCGTCTGCTGCGAGCGCGTCACGCCAGGCGATGCCCGCGATTACGTTCGCGCCTCCTGTGTCCTGGCCGGTCCGAGACGGGTGTCCGCGCGTCCGCGTCGGTGCAGGTCATCGACTATGGCCCCGAGCGGAATCGGGAGGGCGCCTTACGCCGCGTACCAAGCACAGACGCGGGTCACTGTCACACGAGCAGCGCCTCGAGCTCCGGAAGTCGGCCGAACAGGCCGGGGAGGCCCCGCACGCCGTTGCGCACGGACTCGTGCGACAGCGCGAGGTCAGGGCCGGTGCTCGCCTCGACACCGGCGAGGCACCGGAGGATGTTCCACCTCGTGTGCCCCAGCCAGCCGCCGATCATGAAGACAAACCAGCTTGGACCTGACGGCGGCAGCGCTCCGCCCCCCGCGACATAGCCGTCGAGGACCGAGCGGAAGATGGCGGGCTTGATGTCGTCGAAGCCAGGTCCCTTCGCGAGGCTCAGCGCGGTCGAGCCGAGCTCACTGGACAGGTCGAGCATCCCCGAGAGCTCCCAGTCGAGCACCACCGGCCGACCCTCCCGGGCGAGCAGGTTCCACGGTTGGATGTCCTTATGGGTCAGCACGACGGGGCCTGGCCGTTCGCAGGTGCCGACGAAGCGGGTAATCGCGAGGAACGTCTCGACGTGAGAGGCGAGTTCGCCGGCCCACGGCTGTCCGGTCGCCGCCGCCCGCGCGGCGAGCTCGGGCCAGTCCCGTGACGTCGGGTCCTCGATCGGCACGTGGGTCCACGCGACGTCGAGCGCGTGGATGCGCGCGAGGATCTCACCGATCTCAAACGCGTACGCCGCCGACACCGGTGCTTCGGGCACCTTCTCTCCCTCGACCCACCGGTGAACGAGCGTGCAGTGGCTGGCCGAGATCGGCTCTGGCATCGGAATGCCGGCGGCGAAGGCCGCCCGCTCAAACCTGAACACGTCCTCGACGCGATAGGTCCAGCGGCGGTCGACGAGGTTCAACTCCTTCACCGCGAACGACCCCTGGTCGGTGTCGAGCCGGTACATCCGGTTGGCGAACCCGCCGTGGACGCGGATCATCGGCCCGATCGGCGCGCCGAGATGCGAAAGGTTCACCCACGCACCCTAGGGGCTGGCAGTTCATCGATGCACCGGACTTTCCCGCAATGCGTCCTCGGTTCAGGCGGTCACACACGGTCGTTTCCGGTGAGGCCTGTCCGCCTGCGAAGGACAGGCCAGCTCCAGGCGGCTGGTCCCGAAAGCTCTCACGGGTACGGCCCTATCTGGCGTGCCCACGTCGGGGTAGTGTCTCGGGTCTCCTCCTGTGCCGCACGAGGACTGCGGCGCCGGCCGCCGTCCCAGCTATGAGGAGAACACCACCGCTGACGATGCTCAACACGCGGCCGGGCCACGGGATGATTGCGGGCATCATGAACATGCCGACGTAGAATGGTTCAAGAACGGCCCCGACGGGGACAGCTAGACGCGCCAGCAGTCCCCACCGGCCGGCCCGGCGCGCAGCAGCTCCGAGCACAGCCCGACCACTTACCAAACACGCCTTAGCTGCGAGTCAAGGCCCGCGGATCAAGGCCCGCGATCAAGGCACTGCCGAATTCATCCGTACAGGCGTCAAGGCGGCGCCTACGGCGCCGCTGGCCCGGCGTCAGCGGCAGGCTCTGCCTTGGAAGGCCCGCCCGGGGCGCACGCCGGGCCGCACCGGGCACCCTCGACGGATCAATACCACTCAACGGCACGCACGCCAGTTTAGGCAGCCGTCTTGCTCGTCACCCATTTACCATCTCGTAGTTACCGCCAATGGCGCCCTCCGGGTGTCGCCAAGGCGATCGGCTCCGCCGGACCATTTACCGGCAGTCACTCGCAGGGATTCTGGCGGCTGCGAGGAGAACGGAAAAGCCTAGAATCGCATAGCGAACAAAGTCAAAGATGGCGTCAGGGATCAAGACCGTCCCCTGTTGGTCCCGTTGCTGAATTACTGACGAGCCCTAGAGGGGTGGGCTTCCCGGCTGCACAAGGCTTCTCCTGCCGGTCGCCCTGGTGGCCAATCTGTCCTGTAGTTTTATGTGCCGAAACTGATAAATAGCACCTACTTGCCGCAATACGCCGCGATGATGGGCATCGTCGAGAAATCTCATCAAAGACCAAGGCAAGTTGTGTCGTAGAGTTAGCAATCCCCGGCAAAGAATATACAACGGCCACGCCATTTTTGCACTGCTCACCATTACGCCGAACACAAATCCGAACGCGGATCCGGCCGTAACCCACACCCAGGTGCTTCCGTGGACGAACTTTAGGAAAGTCAGAGCCTCTGCTATTAGCCCGAAGCCGAGCGCAAACGCCAACCACGCTGTGAGCGCCGCACGGCGATCGCGCGCAAGTACTCCCGTAGGACTTGCTGCTAGGGCGAGATTACTCGGCACGCTCTGCAGCCCAGTCCAAAGTGCCACTAGGGCGAAAAGCGCAAGGTAAAACACTATGTAGAATCCGCCCTCATTAAGTAGATCTTCTGGGAGGTCGTGTCGGTTCCCCATTGCGGAACCTGCAACATCGGTAATAGTAAGAATGAGTAGGGGGGCTATAGTGCCCGAGATTGAGTAAAGAAACGTTTTCCAAGCTGTGGTTACAGCCTCGGCAACTCCGAAGCGTATCCCGCTCGATGGGCCAGGGTCGGCCTCTTTGAAGTGTGTCCAAGGACGCAGACCCGGCCGCACATAAAGCAAATCGATCTCGTCTCGGAACTTGGTCTCGTCTCGGTTAACCTTTTTGAATGGTGACAGGGCGCGCTTCAACTCCCACCACTCATAATCTGGGCTTTTGGTGTCGTATCGGAGATGATGGGCAAGGAATATTAGCCATGATTCAGCTTGCTCCGCTGTCCAACGACGAATAGGATCGGTGTCGTAAGCTGCAGGAATGAAAGCGTCGAACAGGTGAGATTCGACTGCAGCCTGATCAGCTAGATCGCACAATTCCTTTGGATCGCGCAGTTTTCCAGCGAGCTCGCCAGGTTTGGGGCTGTAAATAATTCTCGCCAGCCCAACCATTAGCGGGCTGGTCAGCGCTTGTCCCACCGGAGACTGCGTGCCGAGAGTGGCCAGAACAGGAGCCCACCTTCTCACTGTTCCCGGTCCGCCAACGGCGCTCAGGTAAGCAGAGACCGACTTCGGATCCAGTGGGCACAATTTGACTACGGCAGCCGCGTGCACATTTGCCCCGATATCGATTGCCTCACGATACTGTTCCGTACGGCAAGCAACTACCAGACGACGACCCGGCCGCAACGCGCCGTTAATCTTGGTGATCGCCTGGGCGCGGATTATCTCGGGGATTTCGTCTAGCCCATCCAGAATTGGGAAAATCAGGCCCGCCGCCAACAGTGCGTCAATCCAAGTGCTCTCTCCTTCGCCAGGCGATGCGGGGGCGGACAGTGCAGGGTAATCAATAATCAGCTGAGAGGCCATCCAGTTTAGCAAATCCTGCTTCTCAGGATTCCATGACGCCAGCGAGACAAGTACTGGCACTGGGTCACCACTCGCGCGGTCTGCTAGAACATCGAGTATCAGCCCGACCATCAGCATTGTCTTGCCTGCGCCAGGTTCACCCAGCACTACTAGTCTACCGGTTGGTACCCTCTCTAGGACATTCAACAGATCCCGCCCACTCCCCGCGAGACCATCCGGGCTGACTGCCCAAGTACCGCTTGGAGGGGGTGCAGGCCACCCATGCCCACTGGTTGCCAATGTCACTAGAACATCCCATGCATCGGCCATAGACGACCCTGCAGCAATCCAGGAAACAGGTAGCGGCGACGGCTCATCAAGGTGGCGTACCTTAGCCTCGTCTTCCCATTGCTTGCCGACCAGCCGGGCCAGCTGGTCGGCGACTGCCGTGAGGCTCAAATTCTCGCCGCCGCCTGCATCGCTCCTACTATCCCGGTAAGTCGCCCATGCCAAATAGAGTCCAGCTGGCGCACCACCACCGACCAGTACCGTGACCAGGGTCTGCGGCACGCCAAGGCGGTAATGATGCGCCAGGAACAGCGCTAGGGCTACTGACGCGACCAAGAGCAAGACGACAATCGCACCGGTACGGCGCGCCAGGTGGCGACTGGCCATCCTCTCCCCCTAGGTCGCGTGGCCACTTTCTACCCTTCACTACCGCAGACCCCGTTAACCACGTAAGGATCGAACTGGGGCCGAATAGCTGGTGGGTCAGGGTACCGACGACCCCATAGAGGTGCAAGTGTAGGCGTCCGCCGATGATGCGGAAAGTGGCCTCGATCGAGACCTGAGACCCTTAGTCGGGCCGCCCGAGCCCGGCGCCGCGCGCTGATGCCTGGGAGCCACGCTGGGAGCCATCCGGACGAACGACTTTGGAGTTTCCCGGACTCACATGAACGACGGACAGAAAAGGGTCCGAGGCCACGGACTATTCTGAACGTGTTCTAGACGCCCGCACAGGAATCTACGGACTAGAAGGTTGAGAACTCATGGAGTTTAGCGTGCTCTGCCGCTTCCACTCTGCATGCGCTGCGGTCGCGTGATCCTTGATGTATTTGGGCCGCGGCCTGAGATCTTGCTTGAGTTGGACTTGGCGTCCATCTAGCGCGGCCAGGTCGGAGAATCGCATTAGTTCTGGCGCGACCTGCATTGACCAACTCTCAAAGGGCTAGCGCCGGGCCCGACCGCACGCCCGTTTACAACCCCACCGCTAAGACGGGAGGGTTGATTTAGTCGGCGTTGGAGGGTTTGCGGTAATCTGGCCCTTCGCCTGAGTCGGAGTGATCTCGGCAATGCGTTCACGTTGCCAACCCCAGGCACGCTTTGTGACCTTGTAGTTGCCAGTGACTTCCAACAACATCCGACGCGCTTCTTTTGGTATCCGTATCAGTACTCGCAATTCCAGGGGGCCGACTAGCCCTTGCTTCGAGATACTCCATTCAGCGAAATCGCTTTGTGTGCCATAATTAATGACGTTTGCCTTGAGGACTTGATACTGCCAATGAAATATCAAACCGCTTTCGACCTCGGCGTGAGCACTAGCGCCGACTTCGACGAACGGATGCACCGCAACGTCAGGGACTCCTACCGAGCCCTTAGCGCCGATTCCTAGGTTGACGCTGGTCTTTGCCCTAAAGCGTTCTTCCAGTTCAGTATTAGGAAACATGTTGTAGGTCAACGCCTTTGGGCGGACATATGTCAATCGAAGATCGACACTTACGATTTTTTCAGTCTCGGCTGGCCTCAGATCAAACCCATAAATAAGCAAACACAACCGGTCATTTTGGCCAACTGTCGGCGCTCCGGCGGGAAGCTGGAG
>Ga0302324_100011120_pt1 | contig 18525 bp, 20 predicted proteins | sample Palsa_T0_1_FD_201949 | JGI IMG/M metagenome (GOLD analysis project Ga0302324, IMG submission 201949) | Peat permafrost microbial communities from Stordalen Mire near Abisko, Sweden - Palsa_T0_1 | ecosystem: Environmental > Terrestrial > Soil > Palsa > Peat permafrost | place: Sweden: Abisko... | reverse complement strand
TACCGCCACGCAGTCAGCAAGGAATATTACGGCTGGAAAAAGATTGCCGGGAAGCCGCTTGGCACATTTCCTCGACCCTCTCAATCATGGCCCGGGTGATCGGAAGCCACCGGATGCCTCCAGCCACGGTATCGGCATGAAGCTGGGCCAGGAGGCTGCGCACATCATTTTGATTGGCGGCGCCTTCCCGGAACTTGCGATGACAGATGCAAGCGAACTCGGCCCGCCCGTGCAGCGAGCAAGCAAGCCCCGCGACCGTGGCCGCGTGAGCGCGAACCGGGTCCGATCCCTGCTCGAGCGCTTGCATTTTGAAAAGGTAAGCGCTGTCGTAATAGACTTCGTCCATCAAGCGCCACGGTCTTCAGAAACGATCTGGGTGGAATCCGTCCCCCCCTTGAAAGCGCCTTTTTTCAAAAGGGCCTTGTAGCCGGACAGCAGCTTGCGTCTGGCAAAGTAGGGGGCCGCCGGTTCGCTCGTTCGTTCACTTGGATTCCCGAGTTCGTGTTTCAGCGCCGCCAGGACGAGACCCTTGAGGCTCGTGCCGGTTTCCACGGCGTGAATTTTCGCCTGCCGGTAAAGCGCCTCCGGTATGTCGATGGTGGTCTTCATGCCTCAACCAGCATTCCATAAAGATGGATTGCCGTCAAGATGGGTTCCCTTCCCACGCGTAGCCGCACATGCCTAGCGAACCCCGGCGGCGGCGGGGGTTTCGCTGGAGATCTTTGGTTCAGCGGGCGAATCGTCTTCGCTGCCGAGGAAGGACCATTTCTGTCGGAGAAGGCAGAGGGCCTCTTCGCGCTGGGGGACCTTGCCGGTGCCGTAAACGTCGTCGGCTTCGACGTCGAAGGTGGCGGCGTGCTCGATATGGTCGGACATCGAGTTGCCGCGGAAGATCGCAAGGTTCACGTAGCAGCGGCCCGGTGTGAGATTGATCGGATCGGTGACACAGGTGACGAAGCCTTCGCGCGGCATTTGCTCGGGAACGCCGCCGGCCGCGCCGCTGTCGAACAAAAAGATGGCGGTATTGCGGAAATCGTGGATGGCGACCATGAATCGGGCGAATTTGAGGGGACGGGAGCCGTTGTAGCCGAGGGTGAGCCTGATCCGGCTGGTGGAACGGATGAGGTCGCCCGAGTCTTCGCTCTCGATCCGGAACGAGGTCAGCCGGGCTTCGCCATCGCCCTGCCGATCCTGGCGCGAGCGCAGATCGACTACTTCCTTGGAGGCCATCGCCTGAAGATACTTTTGGACGACGTCTCCGGCGGGGCCGTCGTCAAGCAGTTTCCCTTCGCCCAGAAGAACGGCCCGTTCGCACAGGGCGAGGATGGAAGCCATGTTGTGGCTGACCAGGAGGACCGTGCGGCCTTGTTTGGCAACGTCTCCCATCTTGCCCAGGCATTTCTTTTGAAATGCGGCATCTCCGACGGCCAGGACCTCGTCCACGAGCAAAATCTCCGGCTCCAGATGCGCGGCGACGGCAAAGGCGAGGCGAACGTACATCCCGCTCGAGTACCGCTTTACCGGGGTGTCTATGAAATCGCGGATTTCGGCAAATTCAACGATCTCGTCGAACTTGCGGTTGATCTCGGCGGTCTTCATGCCGAGCATTGCGCCGTTCAGGTAGATGTTCTCGCGGCCGGGGAGATCGGGGTGAAAGCCGGTGCCGACTTCGAGCAGGGATGTGACCCTGCCCCTGAGAACCGCCTGGCCGGAGCTCGGCTCGGTGATACGGGAAAGTATCTTCAACAAGGTGGATTTGCCGGCGCCGTTGCGGCCGACGAGCCCGACGATTTCCCCTGGAAGAACGCTGAAGGAGATATCGCGCAAAGCCCAAAAGCTTTTGGTCTCGGGCTCAAGCCGCGCGGATGCGCCGTCAGCCTTCCCATCGGGCGGACGCCAAAGGTTTGACCAGAGCCTGGCCCATTCGTCGCGAATGGTCGTCGCGCCAATGCTGCCGAGCGTGTAGCGCTTGGAGAGGTGACTGACTTCGATGATCGGCCGGGACATTGGGAGCTATACGGTGTCGATGAAGGTTCTTTCCGTCCGCTGGAAGATCAATGCGCCGGAAATCAATGCAAGGATGGAAATGGCCGCGGATATCAGGATGGAGGCCACAGTCACGGTGCCCCTCCCGAGCAGGCAGTAGCGGTACGATTCGACGACGGCGACCATGGGGTTGAAATTCGCGGCCCACTGCCAGCGCGCGGGGACGGCGGAAAGAGGTATGATGACCGCGCTGCCAAACATCCAAAGCTGCGTGATGAACTGCAAGAGGTGCCAGAGGTCGCGATACTTGGAGGTGAGCGCCGACATCCATAAGCTGACGCCCAGGCTCAGGACTCCGACGTGAAGAACGAGCAAAGGAAGAAAGAGGGCGGACCATCCCATCGCGAAGGTATGGCCGTGCGAAGTGAAAATTTTGTAGTAACCGAAGAAGCCCAGGAACATGAGGAACTGCAACCCGAACGCCGCGAGATTGGAAATGACCAGCGAAAGCGGCACGATCATCCGCGGGAAATAGACTTTGCCGAAGAGCTGGGAGTTATTGGTGAACGTGTTGGAGGCGGCCATGAGGTTGGTCGCGAAATAATTCCAGGCCAGGAGGCCGCAGAGATTGAAGAGGACGGGCGGCAGCGCGTCCGTGGAAATCTTTGCCACCACTTGGAAGATGACGAAGACAAACGTGCTGAGAAGGGGCTGAAAGACGAACCAGGAAGGCCCGAGCAATGTCTGCTGGTATTTGGAGACAAATTCCCGGCGCACCAACAGGTAGAGCAGGTCGCGGTATTCAAGGACGGCCCTCCAATCGATACGCAGCCAGTTCGTGTTGGGCCGGATGATGACTTCGTAATCGCCGGCGCCAGCGACGGCTCTCTCAGAGGAAAAGGCTGGATTCATGCTGAATGAGAGGAGCGCGCGGCATCCATCGAAGTATAAGCGTATTTATGAGAGAGGAAAGCGAGCAAATGTCATTCCATGAGCCACGCGGGTTTTCCCGGCGCATGGATGGAACGCTGCTTCCCGTCCGTTTTAACTACGCATTTCGTCCACCTTTCCACACAGTCAAATGACTTCGACCCCGGCCTGGAACACCGGAAAAACGCCGGCCGGGGCCGGGAGCGCCATCTCTCCCCGCCAAAAAATCCTTGCAAACCCTCCGTCTGGGGTCACTGTTCATTTGCCAATAAAAGCTTAAACTTCGGAGGATTCAGAACATGAGCGCAACCACGCTGGAAGAAGTAAAGACCACCCAAAAGCTGAGCGAACTCGATCAGTTGAAGAAGTTCACCAAGGTCGTCGCCGATACGGGCGATTTTGAAACGATGAAGGCGTTCAAGCCTTACGACGCGACGACAAATCCAAGCCTGATCCTGGCCGCGACACAGAAGAAGGATTACGCCTACCTGCTCGAAAAGGTCCTCGTGGAGACGAAGCCGTCGAGATCGTCCGGCGCGAAGGGCGTCGAGGAGATCATCGATTCTCTCCTGGTCTCCTTTGGCACGGAAATCCTCAAGATCGTCCCAGGCCGCGTTTCGACGGAAACAGACGCCCGGCTTTCCTTCGATACGGAAGGTTCGATCCTCAAGGGACGGCAATTGATCGCCCTTTACGAAAAGCTCGGGATTTCACGCGAGCGTGTGCTCATCAAGATTGCGTCCACATGGGAGGGAATTCGCGCGGCGGAGGTGCTGCAAAAGGAGGGAATCAACTGTAATCTCACCCTTCTTTTTTCGCTCCCGCAGGCGGTTGCGTGCGCCACCGCGAAGGTGAGGCTGATCTCCCCCTTCGTCGGCCGGATTTACGATTGGTTCAAGGCGAAGGAAAAGAAGGACTACGCGGGGGCCGAGGATCCCGGAGTGCAGTCGGTCGACAAGATTTACAATTACTATAAGAAATTTGGTCACAAGACCGAGGTGATGGGAGCCAGCTTTCGCAACGTCAGCCAGATCCTCGAACTGGCGGGCTGCGATCTGCTGACCATCAGCCCCGATCTGCTTGCCAAGCTCGCCGAATCGGATGGCGACGTGGCGCGCAAACTCGACCCGGAGGCCGCCAAGAAGTCCGACATCGAACCGCTTGAACTGGATGAGAAGAAGTTCCGCTATCTGCTCAACGACGACGCGATGGCCACGGAAAAGACTGCCGAAGGCATACGAAAGTTCGCGGCGGATATCGTCAAGCTGGAGAAGCTGGTCACGGAAAAGTTGGGGTAGGGGCCAAATCTTCTGCCGCGTCTTGAACTTTCGCCTCCCTGGGCGAGGGTGAAGCCGGGTGATCGATCAAGGGTCTCACGAATCTTTCCAGCAGCGCGTCCGGGCAAAGGGAGAAGAAATATTCTCCAGGATGCGAGCGGAGAGACCTTCGCTCTTCGACAAAAACCGATGGCAGGGGCGAATGATGGACTGGGCGATGCGCGACGCGCGCTTCAAGACCCAGCTCTTTCGTTTCGTTGACGTGCTGCCCGTTTTGCGCACATCGGGCGCGGTTGTCTCGCACCTGCGCGAGTATTTCGGCGAGCCGGCATTCGGGTTCTTGAAGCCTGTTCTCAAAGTCGCGGGATGGGCGCCGGCGCTGACCGCCTGGGTGGCAAGGCGCAACGTCGGCGCGATGGCCGGCCAGTTCATCGTGGGAGGAACGGCAGAGGAGGCCTTGCCGAAACTCGAACGCCTGGCAAAACAGGGGGCCGGTTTCACGGCGGACATCCTGGGTGAGACCGCGGTGAGCGAAAAGGAGGCGGAGGCTTACGCGGAACGGTATCGGGATCTCATGGAAATCCTGGCGAGGGAGACGAAGCGCTGGCCGGATGGCGCGTCGAACGGCGTCCAGCCGACGGTCAATGTCTCCGTCAAGATCTCGGCGCTCCATTCACAGATTCATCCCACCGATCCAAAAACGGCGATTGACCGGCTTGCGGCCCGGTTGCGTCCCTTGCTGCGCCGCGCGCGCGAACTGGGAGTCTTCGTGAATTTCGACATGGAGAGTTACCCCCTGAAGGAACTCACGCTGGACCTGTTCAAGACCCTGCTCGACGAGCCGGAATTCGCGGATTATCGGAACCTTGGGATCGTGATTCAGGCTTATTTGCGGGAAAGCGGGCGGGACCTGGACGCGTTCATCGGCTGGGCGAAGTCCCGTCCGGGCCATTTCACCATCCGCCTCGTCAAAGGGGCGTATTGGGATTATGAGACGGTCATCGCGCGGCAACGGAATTGGCCCGTCCCGGTCTTCGAGCAAAAGGCGGAGACAGACGCGAACTACGAGTTGCTTGCGGGACGAATGCTGGAGAACCACGAGACGATCCATTCGGCGTTCGGTTCGCACAATGTTCGCAGCATCGCTTACGCCATCGCCAAAGCCGAAGAACACGGCGTGCCGGGCGGCGATTACGAATTCCAAATGCTTTATGGCATGGCGGGGGCGCTCGAACGCGCCCTTCTCGACATGGGCCACCGCGTCCGTGAATACTGCCCGATAGGCGCCGTCATCCCCGGGATGGCTTATCTCGTCCGCCGTCTGCTCGAGAACACCTCCAATGAAGGATTCCTGCGCGCGAAATTTTCTTCGCAAATCTCCTCCGAAAAACTGCTGCGCGATCCGCGCGAGGAAATCGCAACCGCCACGCCGGCCGAGGCCGGGGGTTCGACTTTCAACAACGTGCCGCTCATCGATTTCACCCAAGGGCAGCAACGGCAAAAAATGCGCGCCGCTCTAAAGGCAACGAGGGAAAACTGCGGACGCCGCTATTGCCTCGTGATCGGAGGAAAGGAAGTCGCAACCGCCGGGGAACTCGTATCGGTCAATCCGGCCCACCCGGCGGAGATCGTCGGCCGCGTGGCGAAAGCCACGAAGGAGCACGCCGCGAGCGCGATCGACGCCGCGAAGGAGGCGCACCGCGCCTGGCGCGAAACCGGCGTCGAGGAACGCGCGGCGCTCCTCGAAAAGGCGGGATCGATCATGCGGGATCAACGATTCGAACTCGCGGCGCTGGAGGTGCTCGAGGTCGGAAAGAACTGGCAGGAAGCGGACGCGGACGTCGCCGAGGCAATCGACTTCTGCAACTTCTACGCCGGCGAGATGCGGCGGTTTGGCGTTCCCTGCCTCACCGACGACATCCCGGGCGAAACGAACGTCCACTCCTACATCCCCCGCGGAATCGGGGTGATCATCGCGCCGTGGAATTTTCCGCTCGCCATCTTGTGCGGGATGACGGCAGCCGCCGTGGTCACGGGGAATTGCGCGATCATGAAACCCGCCGAACAGTCGCCCGTCATCGCCTGCCGCCTCATGCGGATCTTCCAGGAAGCGGGCTTTCCCCCAGGCGTCGTCAATTACCTGCCGGGGATCGGCGAAGAAATCGGAGATTGTCTGATCAATGACCCCAGGGTTGGATTTGTCGCTTTCACCGGCTCCAAGGAAGTCGGGCTTAAAATCTATGCCTCCGGCGGTTGCGTCCGGCCCGGGCAGGAGGACTTGAAAAAAGTGATCTGTGAAATGGGCGGCAAGAATGCAATGATCGTCGATGGCGACGCCGACCTGGATGAAGCGGTGGCGGGCGCGGTCACTTCGGCTTTCGGTTACCAAGGGCAGAAGTGTTCGGCCCTTTCGCGGCTCATCGTCCTGGAAGAATGTTATTCCCGATTCCTCTCCCGCCTCATCGAAGCGACGGCGAGCCTCGCAATCGGCGCGCCGGAGTTGCCGGGAACCGTCGTCGGGCCGCTTATCGACGACGCCGCGCCCCTGCGGGTAAGAGGGTATATCGAGATCGGCAAAAGCGAGGCAACGCTAGCCTTTGAAGGGGTGACACCGGAACGCCCCGGCTATTTCTGTCCGCCTGTTATCTTCGTGGATGTGCCGCCGCAGGCCCGCATCGCGCGCGAAGAGATTTTCGGCCCCGTCCTCGCGGTGATGAAGGCGGCGACGTTCGACGAGGCGCTCGCGCTGGCAAATGACAGCGAGTTCGCGCTAACGGGCGCTCTCTATTCCAGAAGCCCGGCAAACATCGGGCGGGCAAAAGCCGATTTTCGAGTCGGCAACCTCTACATCAACCGCTCACAGACGGGAGCAGTTGTGAGGCGTCAGCCGTTCGGAGGATTCAAGATGTCCGGAGCGGGAACCAAGGCCGGGGGGAGAGATTATCTCCTCCACTTCATGCTCCCCCGTGTGGTCACCGAAAACGTGATGCGCCACGGCTTCGCCCCGGAAGCGGGGTAATCCCGAAATGCCGCTGCAATCCGGGAATGGATCATTTTGTCAAGAAATGTGCCCGACATCTACTTCCTTATCCGCGCAGAACAACAAATGCGTCCAGTGTGCAGAGTTGACCCCCAGCGCTGACGTTGACCCCCAGCGCTGACGTTGACCCCCAGCGCTGACGTTGACCCCCAGCGCTGACGCAGAGTTGACCCCCAGCGCTGACGCTTTGCATCGCCGGAGTTCTGGTTCCATCACCGGCAATTACCGGAGTCCGTCCGCGAGCTTGCCGACAAGAACTTTCAGCTTCTCAAGGCCAATCCACGGCATCCGTCAATCCGCCTCAAAAAGGTGGGAAGGAAGACGTTACGCTTTGAAATCTCTTCCCTTTGCGTTCCTTTTGCGGCTTGGCGTGAGGCATTTCCCTGCTTCCGAGAGAGGAAGAGGGCCTCACGCAAAGCCGCAAGGAAACGCAAAGGAAGAACTAATGTGGAAGGCGATGGGTTCCTACTTTACACGAATTAAATTCCTGGAACCGTATTTCGTTCTTAAAGCGGTGAGCCATATCGAGCATATTTGAGCATGGCCGCAAACACTGCACTATTCCGGGTACGGGTGCCCGCGCAACGCCTCAAGAAAGCCGGGAAGATTCTCGATCAACTTGGCATCAAACCCGGTGATGCCTTCAACATGCTTCTGGCGCAGATTGAACTTCGCAAAGGGCTTCCCTTCGATGTTACCACGCGGGCAACCTCGATGCTTTCATCCGGCGAGCAGGCGGCGGCGTGGACCGAGGCGCTGGGCGCCTACTGAACCGCAAGCTGGGGAGGTCTGGTTTGCAGATCTCGGAATGGCCGGAAAAAGCCGTCCTGTGTCGTGGTCACTGAAAACGTGATGCGCAACGGCTCTTCCTGCTCGCGCTGCAAGGCGGAATACGCAATAATCAGTATATGGATGTCGCATACATTTCGGCACTCTCGGCGCTTGCCGGATCGGTGGTCGGCGGGCTGACATCGGGCATCACGACCTGGCTGAGCCAGCGCGCCCAGGCGAGGGCCGGGCAGTTCGCCCACGATAAGTCGCATCGGGAGGATCTCTACAGGGAGTTCATCATCGCGGCATCGAAAGCATATGGCGATGCCATCGTGAGCAGCGACCCACCGATCGAGGAGCTCGTCGCCCTCTACGCCATGGTCAGCAGGATGCGCGTCCTGTCCTTCCCGCAAACTGTCGCGTGCGCTGAGAAAATCATGCGCGAAACAATCGAAACCTTCTTCGCACCGAATAGGACGATCCGCGAGCTGCACGAATTGATAAAGAGCGGGGCGGAGATCGATCCACTGAGGGATTTCAGCGCGGCGGCGCGCGAGGAACTGCTGGCGTTCCCCTCGCTATAAGGGGTCAGTCCAAGCGGTTCCAACCGGTTAGGGTGTTGTGATTGAAAGCGGTTCCAGAAGAGGTAGGGACGCCCAGGCGGCTATCGGACCGAGTGCCAGCCGGCATTGATTCGAAGGAAAAGTATTTCGGCGGAGCCGTATTTCCTGATGCGAATCACATGCCAGGGAGAGGCGGCTGGAGGCGAGCCGGCCGTTTTTCCGGCGACGCGTTCGAGGACGAAGACGCCTTCCGGGGCCAAACAGCGGCGGAGGGAATCGGATGCGAGCAGTTCGGCGGCGTAATCGCGGGCGCCGGGTGACTTTGCATAGGGCGGGTCGGCAAAGATGAGGTCGAAGGAATCGGGGGACGCCAGGCGGTCAAGGAACTGGAAGACATCCAGGCGGTGAAGAGTTCCGCGCAGGCCGGTCTTTTGCAGGTTGGCCCGGATCGCTTCGACAGCCCGCGCGTCGTTGTCCACAAAGGCAGCCTCTTTGCAACCGCGGCTGAGCGCCTCGATGCCGAGGCCGCCGCCGCCGGCAAAAAGATCGAGGACGCGCGCGCCGGGAACTCTCTCTCCAAGACTGGAAAAGATGGCGGCTTTCACCCGATCCATGGTGGGCCGGGTATCGCTGTTCGGAGCGGCAAGATGGATCCCACCGGCACTACCGGCGACAACCCTCATTTACCCACGGCCGCGGATGGCGACGGCCCAGCGGATGGCAACGGCGCGAGGGACGGAAGCGGTGAGGGCGGCGGCGCGGTCGCGGGGACCATCGGCGAGGAGAACGGAGAAGTGGGCGGCGTGGGAAAAGGCCCGGGAATCTGCCGCGCGGGAGTGCCGGGCGGCGGGCCGGCCTTCTGTTCTTTTTTTCGCCCGCCGAAGACATTGAGAAGCATATCGGTGAGCTCGCGCTTGATTTTCCTGCCAATGTCGCGCTGCACCAGGTCGGTCTTCGGGGAAGTGATCGTGCCGTGGATGTTAAAGTCTCTATAGGAGAGACCGGAGTTGCCGCTCGAAGCGAAGTTTTCGCGGATGACGGATGGAAGGCGGTCGCTGACTCTCCGGTCGATCCCAAGCCTGGCGGCGAGGTCCAAGCGTCCGTCCGCAAAGGCCATGTTGCCGCGCGCGGTCACTTCGAGGTTGGGCGACTGGAGGAGGAGTTGATCGACCTGAACCTTCGCGTCGGCGAGGTGGTAGTCCAGTTGGGCCTGGCTCAGGTCGAGTTGCGAGAATTCCGGTATCTGCAAAAGATCGCCAAGCATCTGGAAAAGCTCGTACCGGACACGGCCATTGCGCAGGACGACCTGGCCCGTGCCGGTGATGGATTTTTGATCCTGGGCGTTGCCTGCCGCGTTGAGGAAGCCGGACAACACGCCGGAGGCCTCGATGACGGCGTTCCGCGTCTTGGGGATGAGCGGCTGAAGTTGTATGTCTTCAAACTGGGCGGCCACGGAAAAAGGCGAGCCGAACTCCGTCGTTTGCAATTCGAACGTCCCGCGAACATGCCCCTGGGCGATACCCGCTTCGAAATCGGAAAGCGACAGGCGGCCGGCGGCATAGGTAAAGTTGGTTCGCACGCCATCGAGGACGACGACGCCGCCGATGGTCGCGCCGCTGCTCCTGACCATGCCCTGGACGAGCTCATCGGTCGGACTCGGGCAATCGAGCGTGATGCCGTAAAAGGAGGCGACCGGTTTCCCGGTCGAGTCCAGGAAGTCGAACGCGGCGCGCTTGAGCCTGAAGCGGCCAATCGACACGGTGAAGGGCGTGCCCGGCGCGGGGGACGCCTGTATGGGCGCCGCGACGATTTGGGTCCCGGGCGCTGGGGCGTTGGATGCCGGCATCCCGGCGGAGGGCGGCGGCAATGGAGGCGCGGGGGGCGCTTCGGGCAGACGCCAGCTTCCTTCGGAATTCTGAATCCATACGACCTTCGGGTCGTTGACGGAGAGCTGCCTGATGACGAGCCGGTGGGCCAGGAGGGGGAGCCATCGTATCCTGGCGGAAACCTCGGAGGTTTGAAGGAACAGGCCCGGGTTGGCGGGATCGGGCTGCGGCACTTCGATACCGGTGAGGTGGAGGCCGCCCCACGGGGTGAAGCTGGCGCCCGCGAGCTTGACCTGGACGTGGAATGCGTTGGCGAGCGCCTGCGCGATGCGCGCCTGCACGCCGGCGGATTGCACATAGAGATTGACGCAGAGCATGGCAACCGCCGCGACGAGGATGACGGCGGCCACCGTCACAAGAATAGCCTTGGAAACTTGTCGCACGCTGCCAAAGTAACCGGAGAGTCCCGAAAGAAAAGCCAGAAAGCGGAACGCGTCCAGATGAACAAGATCGCCGTTATTTTGAATCCGGCGGCGCGCGGGGAGAAGGCGAAGGCGATGGGCGAGAAGATCAAGCGTCTTGCGCAGGGCTCTTCTTTCCACCTCTCCTCGGCCCCGGGCCACGTGGGAATCCTGGCGAAAAAAGCGGTGGAGGAAGGGTTCAAGACCATCGTCGCGGCGGGCGGAGACGGGACGATCAACGAAGTGGTAAACGGCATCGCCGGATCGGACGTTTCGCTGGGGATTCTCCCGGTGGGGACGATGAACGTCTTCGCGGCGGAACTGGGCCTGCCGGTGAATAATCTGCCGGAATGCTGGGAACTGATAAAGGACGGACACGTCCGGAAGGTCGATCTTCCCCGCGCGAACCGGCATTATTTCGTGCAATTGGCGGGGGTGGGCCTGGACGCGCAGGTGGTCAAAGAGACGAGCTGGAACTTTCGCAAGAATTTCGGGCCGCTCAGTTACGTCATATCCGCGACGCAGATCGCGGCGCGCAAACCGCCCCGGCTGGTGGTGGACGCCGGCGGCGAACTAAGGGAGGGATCCTTCGTGCTGATCGGCAATGGCCGGTTCTACGGCGGCCCGTTTACGATATTCAAGGATGCCAGGATCGACGATGGCAAGCTGGACGTGCTCATCTTCAAGAACCTGGGCTACCTCGACATCGTGCGATACCTCAATGCGATTGTCTTCGGCACCCACGCGAATCTGCCGGACGTGGAGTATTTTCAGACCGACAAGGCGACGATCCGCAGCAAGCAGGAAGTGCCCGTGGAAGTGGACGGCGAATTGATCGGGAATCTGCCCGTCTCCTTCCGGCTTTTACAGAGAAAACTGAAGGTCATTTCGCCGGCCGTTTGACGGCGTCCCCCTTCCCCGTTTTTTTTTCACAGTCTTTGAAAATGCGAATTCGACAACGCGGAGCAAGTAGAATAATTTCCTGCTGAACCTGCTTCCTATGCGCTCTCCCAAAAGACAACTGCAAGCTTTGGCGCGCGGATGGTCCAGCGGGCGGCCTGCCGTCTGCATCATCCTGGTGGCCGCCAACGTCGGCTGTTTCGCGGCCCAGGCGATCATTGGATACCTGTCGGGAAACGCATACGACATCGATAAAATGTTCGGGCTGAACAGGGACGCCGTGCTCCACAGCGGCTACGCCTGGCAGTTGCTCACTTACATGTTCCTCCACCAGGGCCCGCTCCATTTGCTGGTGAACATGCTCGCTTTCTATTTCGCCGGCCGCGAGGTCGAGGCGATTATCGGGCCAAAGCATCTTCTGGGCATCTACTTTGGCGGAGGGCTCCTGGGAGGGCTCGCGTATCTCCTGTTCGGGCCTGCGATTCCGTTGATCGGCGCTTCGGCGGCCGCGTGCGCGGTGATCATCGCTTTTACGACGATCCTGCCGGAGATCGAACTCACGGTCTGGCTCTTTTTCATCCTGCCGATCCGGCTCAAAGCGAAATATTTCGCGGCGGGGCTGGTGGGCATTAGCGCCGCTCTGGCCATCTTTTGGCCCGGGCTGGGGCAAACCTCTCATCTCGCGCACCTCGGCGGCTGCCTTCTGGGGTGGATCTATATCAAACAGCTCGGTTACGGGAACCCGCTCCGGATCCAAAAATATATATTCGCCCGGCGTCAACGGGCCGAACGCTATGCGCGGATGTCGCCCGCGCAATTCATCAGCGAGGAGATTGACCCGATCCTGGACAAGATTTCCCGCGACGGCATCCATAGCCTGAGCCGCACCGAGAAGCGGATATTGGAGAAGGGCCGGGAGAAAATCGCCAAGAAGATTACGCCACAGGCTTAAATTACGCCGCGGGCTTGGCAGGCGTGGGCTCCTTCAATCCTGCGCCCGGCTCAAGAGAAACGCGGCGCCGCCGCAAGTGACGATGCCGCCGGCCAAAAGAAAAACAAGGTCGCCTAGAATGAAGGAAAGACCGGCGTGATTCATGTTGACGAGGCGGAAGGCGTGGCAAAAGTGCGTGAGCGGAAAGAAGTAGGATATGCGCCGCACGCTCTCCGGCAGCCGCTGGATGGGAGCGAATGCGCCGGAGAGCGGAAAGACGGGGAGGAGAAAAAAGACGGCGAACTGGATGGCCTGGGTCTGCGTGTTGGAAAACGAGGAGATGAGAAGCCCCAGGCCGAGCGAGCAGAGGAGAAAGAGAAGGCATACAATACCCAGGAGAAAAGGCTGATGGAATCTTACTCCGAAGTCCAGGTAAGCGACCGCAACGGTGGCGGCGATGAGGAACATGGAGAGAAAAAGGTAGGGAAGGACCTTGCCGAGGACGATCTCGGTTCGCCGCAACGAGGTCACCAAAAGCTGGGAGAGCGTCCCCGCTTCCCGCTCGCGCGTGATGGTGCACGCCATGAGGGTGACGGTGAGGAGCTGGAGGATGAGCCCGATGATTCCCGGGATGACATACTCGATGAAACTGAGCTTGGGGTTGTAGAGAATTTTGCTCTGGACCGTCCAGGGCGACATCATCGAGACGAACTCGTGGCGGATGTCCACCGGCAGTTTGTTTCCCATTTCGATGACTTCGTCCGGGAGGTTGTCGATCATTTCCTCGCGCACGCTGGACTGGAATTCGCCAAGTGTCTGCCGCACGCCGCCTTCCAGTTCGTCGGCTGTATCCGTATCGCTCCCGTCCAGGACGACCTGGATGGCGATGGGATCGCCGTCCACGAGGCCTTTTCCCCAGCCGGCGGGAATGAGGAGGGCAGCCTGAACGCCGGCATGGATGAGATCGGGAACTCCGGGCGCGGAGCTTTTTCGCCACGCAAATGCCTCCTTCCGCGAGAGCAGTTCGCCGAATCGGATGCTCTCGGGGCTTTTATCCCGGTCCTGAAGGAGAGCCGGAACACCCTTGAGCGCGGTGGCCTGGAAGGCGTGGCCGAAGAGCAGGGTGAAGAGGGGCGGCAGAAGCAGGACGAGGGCGACGATCCGCTTGTCTCGATAGATATGGAGGAACTCCTTGTAAGCGACTCCCGCGACCGCCCGGACGCTGGCCTTCCAGTTCACGAGAGGCTCCTGTTGAGGATCTCCTCGTAGCCCTCGGAGTATGCCTTGAAGACATCCTCCATATCCGGGTCGGCCCAGCGGGAGCCGATCCAATGAAGCTCGGGCCACGGCCATTTTTTCGTCCATTCGGCGGAGAGTTTCTCCGGTTCAGCGGCGTAAAGACGCACCCGCCCGCTGCGGAGGGAGGCATCGAGAACGCCGGGCCACGCCCGGAGATGGACCAGGGCCGTCATGACCGGTTCGACTTCCATTTCAAGGAGCTTCCCCCTAAAGCTTTGCTTCAGGCGGGCGGGCGATTCCTTCGCCAGAAGCCGCCCCTTATGGAGAAAACCGACTTCGGTGCACCGTTCCGCTTCGTCCATGTAATGGGTGGTGACAAAAATCGTCGCGCCATCGCTGCTGAGGTCGTAGAGGAGATTCCAGATCTGCTGCCGGTGGACGGGATCCAAACCGGAGGTCGGCTCATCCAGGAAAAGCAGGGGCGGGGCGTGAACCATGGCGCAGGCGAGCGCGAGAAGCTGTTTCATCCCGCCCGAAAGGGAGCCCGTCATCTTCCGCCGTTTGTCTTGAAGATCCATCTTCCGGAGGAGGATTTCCGATCTCTTTGCGTAGATTTCCGGGGGCACGCCGCATGCCCTTGCGAAGAAAAGCAGGTTTTCCGACACCGTCAGGTCGGTATAGAGGCTGAACTTCTGCGCGACATAGCCAAACTTGGCCCGCACATGCCGCCGGTCTTTCCAGATGTCGCGCCCGCCGATGGAAGCGTGGCCGCCGGTCGGCTTCGTCAGTCCGCACAGCATGCGGATGGTCGTCGTCTTGCCCGCGCCGTTCGCGCCAAGGAAGCCGAATATTTCTCCGGCGGGGATGTACATGGAGATGCGATCGACCGCGGGGACGCCGGAATAGACTTTCTCCAATTGATTGAGCGCGATAAACGGTTCAGGCATTAAAAAAGAGTTGGGCGCCCGGAAGCGCGCGCCCGCGAATAAATAATACAACACCAGAAAGTTTACAATGATTCAAAGGTCGAGAAACCGGCTGCGATGCGTGGGTCTGCTCGTGATCTTTTGGCTCGCGGCGTTTGTTCCGCTCAACGCGGATCCCGTGGGAGAGATCGGCTCTTTCTCTCTTTTCAAAGAGGTCGATTTTTCACGGCTGGCGAAGGGCGAGGTGCTGGCGGAGCGCGCGCCTCCCATGACCTTCCCACGGGGACTTTCGGCGCAATTCTGCTTTCTGGCGCCCAAAGGCTTGCAAGAGACGGTGGAGCTTCTCAAGAATTTCAATCCTTCCCAGCACCCGGAACTGAATATCTATCTGTTCTCGAATATTTCTTCGCCCGCGCCGAACGATTTCTCGAAATTGAAGTCCGCTCCCAATAATGAACCCGTGAGGGCGTTCGCTAGAGCCATGGTGAAGCGGCAGGGTTCCGGTTTGCAGATGAGCGCCGCGGAGGAAAAGCTCCTTGGCAATTTCGCGGACCGGGGCGGCGCGGGGGTATTGTCACCAGACGTGTGTGCTTTCTGGAGCGGCATTCTCCTGCGCCGGGCGACGGACTTCCTGGCGGGCGGTCTTTCGCGCCAGCCGCCGTATGCCGATTCCATTCGCGCCTCGGAGGAAGCCGCCGCCCTGTTGAAAGAGCAGGAAAAAATTCAGGCGCGGTTCGCGCCGCTGACGGCGATGCTCGACGAGGGCGGAGGAAATCCGGCGCTCTATTGGGAAATGTTCGACGTGGAGGGCAAGGCCGCCCTTTCGTTGGGCGCATCCTATTGGCGGCGCAATGGCGGGGGCTGGCAATCGATGGACGCCGAGTATTACTGTAGCGGCGGCTACTATGTGTATCTTTCGTTCATGGAACTGTGGCCGGTGAAGATGGGGACGCAACCGGCGACGCTCGTCTGGCGCGGCGACATTCTTTCCTCGGCGACGGTGGGAACACTGCGCGGCATCGAACGGTCGATCGCGGCGAATCTGTTGATAAAGGACGTGCGCAGGAATACCGCCGCGCTGATGAAAGACACAAGCCGCTGAATAGGCGCGGACGCCGGGCAACCTACTTGGCGGGCGCCGGAGCCGCGAGGAGCTGGTTCAACCGGCTCTTCCTGCGATCCGCCGCGTTGCGGTGAATGCGGCCTGTCTTCTTGGCGCGATCCAGGGCGGAAATGAGCCGGGGCAGTTCGGCCTTCGCTCCATCGAGCTTTCCGGCGCCAATATCGGCGCGCACCGACTTGAGCTTGTTTTTGAGGCTGCTGAGAGCCCGGCGGTTTTGCACAGTCCGGGTTTTGGTTTGACGCGCGCGTTTCGCGGCTGATTTAGTATTGGCCATAATTCAAGGGGCTGCAAAGGTAGCCGCGCGGAGGTGCTTGTCAAGCGCGCCGAGCTTCATGCGAAATTTCCGCTCGCAACCAGCGGCGGGAAACGAGGCAGCCGCGCCCACCATCTTGACCGCCGGGTAGGCCTCTTTGCAATCCGTTTTTCGAGGAACGAAGCCACAGTGTTTATGGATTTGTCATTTATGCCCGATTCTGGAATATTCAACCCATGAGCAACAGAGAGATCGTCATCGACCTGCTTTCGAAGCTTCCAGAAGATGCTCCCTTGGAGGAGATCGCTCGCGAGATCGAACTACTCGCTGGCATCCGGTCCGCTCGTGAGCAAGCACACCGAGGCGAAGGCATTCCCGCGGAGGAAGCTCGCCGGCTTGTCGATACATGGGCTGGCCAGTAATTCTTACTCCTCAGTCTCAGGATGACCTGCGGGGGATTGTTTCCTATATTGCGCGAAGCAATCCCGATCGTGCTCGCAAGTTCGGCAACATTCTTATACGACAAGGCACTCTTTATTGGAACATTTCCAGAGATGGGACAGGTTGTTCCAGGAGTGGGCGATCCATCGGTTCGTGAGATCATTCACGGATCGTATCGGATCATTTATGAGTTGGTTCACGATCCGAATGCTGTTTTCGTGTTGCGCTTTTGGCATGGAGCTAGAGGGACACCCGAGATCAACGAGGCCTAACCATGCGATGCAGCCAACCGCCTCCGCACGTCCCGAGTAACGAAAACCAAGAAAGTCGCCAGTAACTCAACCGCTTCTCTCAATGACAGCCGCCGAAGCCCTTCGCATCATCCAGGCAGCTACCGCCAGAGCAACGAACGATTTACACACCGAAATCCACTGAACGAAGCGCCTGACCTTGGAAATACCCCGGTCGTCGGGGTATGTTGGGTGGATAAATCGCTCAAAACGTCCACAATCTTGACGCTGCCGCAAGGGAAGCCTATTTCTCTGTCGTGAAACGCGGAAGTTCCACGTCGCTTTGTTGGAGCATGTCGAAGGGGTGTCGGTCAGTTGCGCCGAACTGCCCGGCTGCCACTCGCAAGGCGCCACAGTCGAGGAGGCGCTGGAAAACATCCGCGACGCGTCAGGCCGCTAAAACGCGCTTGGTTCGAAACGATTTCTCGTTTATCATTCCGGCATGACTCTTGAAGAGATGCCAGAGATTCAGAAGCTCACGAAAGAAGAGAAGCTGCAATTGGTCGAGGATTTATGGGACGCCATCGCCGCGATGCCGGATGATTTGGCGGTCTCAGACGAGGAGAAGGCGCTTTTAGAGCAGCGCTCTCGAGCGCATTCCGAATCGCCCGAAGATGCACTGACGCTCGAAGATTTCAAGAAGCGCTTGGCAGAGCGCTTGTGAGCTACAACATCAGACTTCGGCCAGACTTATTGGATGATGCTTCGGAGGCTTACGGCTGGTATGAGGAGCGTGCGATGGGACTCGGAGACGAGTTTCTTCGAACCTTTTATGCGGCTATTGCCAGAATTCAGCGTCACCCAACTTTATTCGGTAAGGTCTATTCCGAGTTCCGACGACTATATTTGCGGCGCTTTCCTTACTTCCTATATTATCGGATCGAACATGATACCATCGTGTTTATCTTGCTCTTTCACTGTGCCCGACATCCACGACTTATGCGACGCGAACTCCGAGAGCGACGCAACGCCTAGCCATGCGATGCAGCTAACAGGCTCTGCGCATCACGGCGGCTGCTTGCAGACCACCGGCAGCGGCCGCGCCGCGCTCCGCCTGTAGCTGATTTTGTTTCTTGAAAGACGACTTTCGCGCACTCGAGCAAATCGAGGTTTTCTGTCATCGTCTTTATATGAGCACTATTACAGCCCAGCTTCTTGAGGAGTTCGAGAGGCATCCCATCGACGCACAGAGAGAGTTCAGCGACGTTATTCTCCATCGCACCGCACACTTTGACTACGACGCGCCTTCCGACGAGGAACTGACCGGCGCCGCCCGGGAGGTTTTCGCTATGCTCGACCACGAAGAGGAAGCAGATGCCTCGTCGCGACGAGGTGGTCTTCGCTGAACCGGGCGACCTCACCCTCCTGGGCGCTCGCACCTTGGAGGGCTTCAATCTCATGGTGGACTCGGCCAGAAAGAAGCTCGTCGCCGCGGGGCCCCTGCCCGCCGCGTAAGTCCAAGCTGCGACAGGTCCCGCTGCCGGACGTGATTGAAAGTGGCGCCAGGAGCTTTGTGTCGCGCTCGAATACGAGTCATGCTGAGCCTGCGAAGCATCTCGCATGGTAAT
>Ga0302324_100011118_pt1 | contig 18526 bp, 20 predicted proteins | sample Palsa_T0_1_FD_201949 | JGI IMG/M metagenome (GOLD analysis project Ga0302324, IMG submission 201949) | Peat permafrost microbial communities from Stordalen Mire near Abisko, Sweden - Palsa_T0_1 | ecosystem: Environmental > Terrestrial > Soil > Palsa > Peat permafrost | place: Sweden: Abisko... | reverse complement strand
AGACCAGGCAGTCCCTTTTCAAGCCGTACATAGCCACGTCTTTCTAGGCGAAGGCCACGAGATAAATGAACGCAAGGCTTGGGGCGTCATCATACTCTGCGGCTGCATGATGCTCATCGAGATTGTCGGGGGCTTCATGTTCGGTTCCATCGCTCTGGTGGCGGATGGCATGCATATGAGTACGCATGCCGGGGCTCTGCTGTTGGCTGCTTTGGCGTATAGCTACTCCCGCAAGCATGTAACCGATAGCCGGTTCACCTTCGGAACCGGAAAGTTCGGGGACCTTGCGGGTTTCAGCAGCGCACTGGTTCTGGCAATGATTGCGCTGCTGATCGGCTATGAAGGGGTCATCCGCTTCTTCTCGCCGGTGCCGATTCACTTTGTGGAGGCCATCCCCATTGCGTGCCTGGGCTTGGCGGTTAATCTCACCAGCGCGTGGCTACTGAGCGGCGGTCATCATCACCACGAGCACGAGGACGACGAACATCACGAACATGGCGTAGCCGACCGCGACAACAATATGCGAGCGGCCGTCATTCATGTTGTGGCGGATGCTGCGGTTTCCTTCCTTGTCATTGTGGGCCTGACGCTCGCTCGGCCGTTCGGCTGGCTCTGGATGGACCCATTGGCTGGCATTGTGGGTGCCTGCGTAATCGCTAGCTGGTCCTACGGTCTGCTCCTCGATACCGGCGCTATTCTGCTCGACATGACACCGGACCGAAAGGTGATGCACGGCATGCGCCAAGCTATTGAGGCAGAGGGCGACCGCCTGGCAGACCTCCACGTGTGGCGTTCTTGTACTCCGTCCATAAGATTTCGGCGCCGTCCTCGATCTCTTCGTAGATTGGCAACAGGTCGGTCAATCCGAGAAAGACCCACCGGCCTTTTCGTTTCCCATCTTCACTCTCGAAGGTCGGACGGTTCTTAGATAGCCGAATGGCCTTTTTGTATGCTGCTTCTCGATTGGGTGCCTTGAGAAGGATGGTGTTTTCCCACGCGACACACCGTTGATTAGGGCTTGGTTTCAGGTCGTCGTTCCACACCGCTTGCTCTATATATGAGGCGGTCCACCAGCCATGCGGAGCACGGTTTCGGTGAGGTATTTCCGTCTTGGTCATGATGCCCATGCATATTCATTTTTTGTTGCGATGGAAACTCTGGATTCATCCCGGACTGGGCCGCGCGACCGTCTACCATAGCAGGGCGGAGGAGGCACGGAAGGGACTTTAGAGACGTTGCATGAAGGACCCATTATGAAACGTCTGTTCTCGAAACTTTGTGGGTGATTGCTGGCTAAATTCTTGACCTATAATAAGTGTAAAGACTCCGCAGGCGATGAAATCAGCTTTCGATCTTGGCAAACTTGGCCATTTTCTCTACTTCGACGCGGTGCAGCTTTCAAGGGGTTTGAGTCAGTGGGGGTCAGACTCTACCTCCTTTATTAAGCACTTAAAATCGGTTATCGTCGCACCTGGAAATCTCCAGCGAGTCTATTTTTGCCGGCGGCTGTCATCAGTCAGGGATGTCTCCAATGGATCCAGTGAGTTTCATCGTTTCTGCTCTCGCGCTGGGCGCAAATACTGGCATCAAAGAAGCCTTCTCCGAGGCAGGTAAGGATGCCTACAAGAAGCTCAAAGAGCTGATCAGCACGAGTACCCGACCATTGAAAAATCCGTCGAGCAGCTCGAAGTACATCAGGGCTCCGAAGCGCAGCGCGAAGTCGTCGCCAATGAACTGCAGACGGCCGCGGCTGGCAACAATCACGATCTCCTTGCCTCCGCCCAGAAGCTGATTGAGGCTGTTCGCAGAGAAACGCCGGAAAAGGTTAAAGCAATCGGCATCGATCTCGAGGGCGTGAAACTGGCGAATGTGACTCTCAAGGATTTGATCGTGAAGGATGGCATCGGCGTTCGAATGCGCGACAGCGTGGCCGGCGACTTCAACGTGGAAAATCTACACGTCGAACACAGCGGCAGGGACGATCCAAAAAAAGCCTGACGGCGGCGGCCACCGAGCCGCCTTCCGCTGTAGTCTTCGATCGGGTAATCGCCGGCGGCAATATCGAGATCAAAATCCTCAATTCCTATGGCATCCCCGTGGAGCGCTTCCACGCGCTCTCGCGGGAGCTCGCAATTAAAGAAGCGACGCTGCTGAACTTTATAAAGTCGGTCAATCCCGACAAGGCCGATCCGTCGAACATCGAAAAGACACTGCGCGAACTTGTGGACGAGTATCGCGAGCAGCGTGAACGATTGCGATTTTTCAGTACGGACGATTCTGCGATTGGCGAACTCAAACGGAAGGCTCAGGAAGCACTTGATCGTGGCGAATTGGCGGAAACCGAGAGGTTGCTCAACGCCGCAAGCAAGGTCGATCTTGAAGCGGTGGCCAAAGTGGAGGAGATCCGGCTCGCGCGCAAGCGTTCCGCGGCGTCGCTCAAACGGAACATCGCCCGACTGAAGCACGCTAGCTTGCAGCATGCCGAAGCTGCCGCGTACTACCGGGAAGCAGCCGAGCTCCTTCCGCCCGAGGACCAAGCGACCGTCGCGCAATATCTGCTCGATAGCGCGCGGTCCCTGCGCGAGTATGGCGATTATCGCGGCGCGCTAGAAATCGTGGAGCGGGTTCTGGAGATCCGCCAAAGGCTGACCGGTCCGGACCATCCCGAGGTGGCCGAATGCCTTAACGAGACAGGCTTCATGTTGGATCGGTTGGGGCTCTATCGCGAAGCGCTGCCTATTTATCAGCACGCGCTGGCCATCCGTGAGAAGACCGTCGGCGTGTCGGAGAAAGACATCGCCCAGAGCCTCAACAACCTGGGCGGCGTCCTCGAACACTTGAATCGCCTCGATGACGCCGAAGCCCTTCACCATCGCGCACGGTTGAGTGCGCTTTCGATCTTGACGTTCGGCGCTGGCAGCGTCGCGGATTATTGATCCCCGAAACGACATTTCTCGCCCTATGGCAAACCGACGGAGCTGGGGCTGCATCCGATGGTCGGAGTGCGTCGCTAAAAGTGCGAGTGCTCTCCGCGGACGAGGTGGGCCTGATTTACCGCGTGCGTATGCCAGGCAGTCGCTGGCAGCAGATGGACCAACGAGTCCGGATCGTGTGGCAACCCTGCAGGTACGGCGGTCAACGTCCTTGGCTTCTGTGCCCGGCTTGCGTTGGGAAGGTGGCGGTTCTGTATCTGGGCGGCGCCAGTGCGTTCTCGTTCTCCTGCCGACGATGCGCCAAGCTTAAATACGATAGCCAGCGTAGTGGGCCGCGGCTGCGCTTAATGCGAAAAGCGCAGAAACTTCGCCGCCAGTTGGGCGGAAGCGGTTCGTTGCGATTTCCGCTGCTGCCCTCGTCTCAATCTCCATTTTTCAATCTCACTTCTTCACTGCGATCAGTACGCTAGCCAGGCGAAGAGGCCTTTTCCCGGAACCTTTGCGCAGCTCGTTGATCGCACGATGAAGTGCGCGAGGAACGTCCTTTTCGATGACTCGCGGATCAATACCGAGTCTCACGAGTCTGGCAATTTCCGCCTCAATTACCCGTTCGGTCTCTGCTGTTGCCTCGAGATATTCGTCAAATTCCATCGGGGTTTTTCCAAAATGCTGTTGCTAGGTTTTCGTATCCAGGCAACAAATCAGTAAAAGCTACAAATTGTCCTTGTATTGATTGATGTTTTTGCTATTTCCAAAAATGCTAGGTTTTAGACCCCACTACACCCACTATTCCCGCTTCACTTCCTGCAGCGTAAGCGGCCCGAGGTAGCTCATCGCCGCATAGATGTAGGGACGGCTCCTGAGGCCATCGCCGTCGCGCCTAATGCGCTGCTCGCCGTACAGAAGGCTGACCGCCGTGCGGACCACGGATCGCTGCATCTGGAGTTCGTTAGCGAGCGTGGTCAGATCGAAAGGACGGTCGCTGTGGGTATCGAGGAATTGCGCCACGCTTGCCTTCGCCGCCCGTCCCTTGTCCTTCCACGAGAACGCCTCACCGAGGCTGATCCGATGATTCTCCTTCATCGTCAGCACGTGCTCGCCGTCGAGTGGCTGAAAACCCGCCGCTTTCCCGGCCGATGTCCGAATGGTGTGTATTCCGTTCCGATCGGTTACGACGAAGCGAGCATTCACCCCGCCACTGAAACTGATGCTGCCGAATCCAGCGGTGGCGACGGCATCGTCATCGCTTCGTCCACGCGGTATGTGTCCAGGTAACGCGAGATGCGCGTCGACCATGCCCGCAATCCCGGACAACATTCCCATCAGATAGGTGTTGCTATAGCTGGAGAAATCCTCGATCAGTTTGAGCCGCGCATAGGGATCGATAATCACGAGCGTGGGTTTGAAATCCTTTAGTTTCTTGACGAATTGCTCCAACCCCTTCGTGATTTGCGCGAGCATCGGCTCAAACATGAACTGGCAAGATTGTGCGTCCTCTTCATCAAATCCCAACTTCTCAAATTCCTCGTATGTGACATCTTCGCCATCGGCGTCGAGCATCGCATAAAAGACCCGGCCCTTAACCGTAGGGCGCCCAAGAAAAGGCTCGCCGCGGAGCACGGCCATCGTCAACTCGCGCATCAGCGTTGTCTTGCCGCCCTCAACCTTGCCGCTCCAGGATGAGGTCTCGCGGCGCGCCAACCAGCCCTCGACAACCCAATCGCGTGTGCGTTGGGCGCGTCGCTCTTTCATTTGCGACCATGACAAGACCTCGACTTTGTCGCGGACCAGCGATGGCAGATCCGCGATGTCGGTCGGCGCGCCGTTGCCGTTCTGTACGGATGTCGCCGCGCGTCCGTTTCGAACCATCAGCGCCGGCGCCCGATAGAGGTCCTGGAGCGCTCGCGCAAGCGTCTCCACTTCCTCGTCGATCTCGATCGGCGTCAGGTCGGCCGGATCGTGCGTCAGGCTATCGTTCGTGACATTGCGATTCTGATTAATGGTGGCAATGTAACTTTCGAGCGGTTGCATCGTGAGCAGTCCAGCGCCGATTCCGCCTGCGTTGACTAGCGTCTCGCATTCGTGGTGCGCGCGGTCATAGAGTACAGCTTTCCAGGAATCGACTGACGGCCGGCCGTGCCCGCTGTGGTTCACGATCGTTGCTCCTGGTGTCGCCTGTTGGGGCCCTCTCGCGGCGCTTCTGCCGATTCCGTTCTGATGCACATTGCTAGGGGAGCTCCAACCCATGCGACTTCAGCCTCATCGGCCGGACACGCACCGCTATCAGATCGCTAACATTCCGGCGGCCGCGTCCGCGCCCCCGCATTGCACCGCGAATGGCCGGCGATAAAACTCCGTCGCCAGCTCGGCGATCACCGTACGGTTGTCGTTGAGGTAGCGGACGTGCTCGAGCGCCGCGCCTTGCTCCATGAAGCCAAAGAGCGCAGCGCGACGGCTGCGGATGAACTCGCGCAACAGTCTGATAATGACAGCCGCATCGACCTGTATGGTACCTTCGGTTATGAAAACCGGACCGATCAAGTGGCAAATGAGCCGAAGCCGAGTTCCTAGCCAATTTTTCCAGACTGTCGAAGTACCCATCCCCCGTCCCTTTTTGACGTACCAAGCATGCGTAGTTCGCAGACGTCGTCGTCGGTGTGAGAAAGGAGAATTAGGGCGCGCTGAATTTAGGCGACGTCCGCCTTTTTTGCATGCGTCATCGGAGTTCGCAGCGGTTCCAGCGGCGCTCATCACGCGCCCTCGCCATCGGTGTAGGCTCAACGGCGCAATGCGCGAGATACGCGCGAAGATCATCGGGTGAGTATCGCACCCGGTTACTCAGCTTGAAGTACCGGGGTCCGGTTTTGCGCTGTCGCCAGGCTTGCAATGTCTTTATTGAGACATGAAGCACCGCAGCGGCTTGATCTTCGTCAAAGAGGCTCTCTAGCTGGTAGTGTCCTAATTTGGTTTCAGCGGTTTTGGTTGAACTCAAGTTCTTGGTCAAACTTAAAGGCTTGCAAATTCAAATCACTTTTATATCCGACTTGGATGATTACGATGTCCTTGGTCGGGATGGGGCTGATTTTATCGAACTGTGTCGTGATCTCGCCTTTCAAGTTGTCTATTGCCATATGGTCAGTATCCAGCAGCCCTAAATCCGACTGGAAATATTGGAATAGCGCTTCGGCGGCGCCCCAACTTCGTTCGGCGGGAGTATCGAGCGGCATCGTGAATACGGCTTCGCCTCTTGGGGAGTCCATCCATATTTTGTCGGGATATGCTCTGAACGTAAGTATTCTGACCCCGCTTAATATGGGCGGATCCACTGGTTGGGAGAGAGTTTGCACTTTCCATCCCAAAACTTTGAAGAGCTGGAAGCTGGTAGCAAATTCCGAAACATCGGCATATCCAGCGACGGCATTGCTTCCGGTAAGGTCGGAAGAGGGCGGAGGAACTTGTTGCACCCAGATCGTGATTCCTGGGAAGTGTCTCAGACTTTCAAATTTCTTGCTGTCTATCAGATCACGCGGAGCGACCAGTCTTTCAAATTTAAGGTTGGTCTCCCGTAATCTTTCAGCTTCCAATCGAACATTGGCAATTTCAGCTTGGCGATTCGTATCCAAGATCGTCGTGGTTATTAATGCGATAAATCCGAAAAGTACCTCTCCCACGACACCGATGATTACAAGCCATTCACCGATTCGCTCGGCATGCCAATGGATGGGGGACCAGTTAATGGGGACCAGTTTGAACGAGCTGTAGCATCTGAGCCTGCGTATTCGAACACCAACCCAGCCACCACGACAAGCGTGGCAAAAATGGCTGCGATGCCGGAGGCGTACTGGAGATTGTCCAGAGTAGGATCGAGCAAAATTAATAGAAATCCCTTCATCTTTTTGGAATGGGTGATGTTTCTTCAGATTTGTATTTTAGGCATAGGGCTGGCGGTGATTGCCGCGCTGAGGTTGAGTCGAGGATATTAGGATTTGGCTTGTCTGTTTCCATCCCATACGAACGACTTAGCGCCGCTTTCTATCACGCGGAGAGCAAATCCTGTTATGACTTCATCGCGAAGAAAAGCCTGACCATTGGCTGGTGCTTTCGCGCCGCTGACCAAGGCTTTGGTGAGGTGAGGCATAGTAAAGACGGCCTTAATGTAAGCATTCACTGTCGGCAAATTGTAGGCGTTGTAGGCGGCAACCGCGAGGGTCAGTGAGCAGTGGTGCGCAACGGATATGGAACAAAACCCCTGGCAAACCGTAAGATTTGGGGTTAGCGAGTATTGGCGGGTATGCCAAAGAAAGGCGGGCTTTCTAATTCCTAATCCTGGGGCCGTGGGTTCGAATCCCGCAGGGGGCACCACCTGGTGCAATGAATTCTCTGTTCTCCGAGAACGGTGCGCCAGGACCTTCACCTGATGCAATAAAGTTTTTTAATGTTCCGCTTGGCTAAAATTGGTCAAGGGTTCTGAAACAATCGATCCTTTTTTCTTTCTCGGGAAAATCCTCGAAGACTATATGGACTATGAGATTCCTCAGAACAATTTCAATATTTTTTGAATGGGAACGAAACCGAGATCGAACTCAGACGGCGCTCAGCCGTCATCAACTTGAGTACGAATTTGGCGGCGTCATCGTTGAACCTCACGCCGGTCTTCCCACGCGAAGCTTTAGGGAAATTTTCAAAGCTAGGACTTACCCGGAGTAGAGGCTGAATTCGATCATGCTCTGGCGGCATTTCTGTTAGAAACGTGGGACGACCGAAAGCGATCAGGAGACGGCTCACCCAAACCGTGAAGTCACCCCATCACGCCGCCACGCTCGCGCTTGTGGGCTGGTATCTGATGCTCTTGCCAAGGATGGCCTGACCATCCTTGCACTGCCACGGTCGGCCGTTCAGCAGAGTTTCCATACCGCGAAGGAGTGCGAACAGGCGCGGGAGGGCTTCGTGAATCGTTATGTCTTTGAAGCCGGCTAGCCGTGTTACCGAGGAGGGATCCAGGCGTAACTGAACAGTGCGGCGACTCGCCGCAGCCGCTGGAGGACGATATTCCAATCGGCACCTGCGGCCAACCGCTCAAATTCAGGTCAGGCATGGGTGACGGTGCCGTGGTCATCGCAGTGATCTTTGTCTGGATGATGCAGATGGCTCTTCACCAAATAGTCAGTGTGATTACTGTGAGGGACCGCCTCATGACCGCATCCAGAGCCGTGACTATGCTTGTTGTCGTGGGAGCCACAGGTGTGGGCGGGCGTACAGACGGAACGATTCGCTCCAACGTCGGCGAGCACGTGCTCGTGGACGTGACCATGCCCACCGTCGGGGCTATGTAAATGGCCGTCATGCAGATAGTCGACGTGGTCGTCGTGCTTGATCGCCGTATGGCCGCATGCGGAATCGTGACTGTGTGAATGCGGATCGTGTATCTTGTGATCACTCATGGCTTTATTCCTCCGTACGTTTTTAAATCCCTATCTTTAGCGTTTTGCCGTGTCGATCACTTCTCGACAACTTTTTGGTCAAGTTTCCCATCGTTCTTGAGACGCTGGTCATCCGTCAGAACACCCGCCGCCTCCTTGGTATGGCCGTTAATAATATCGCTTGTTCTGTGGCCCGAAGGCGAGCTAAATCGCGGCCCCATAGAGCTGGGTCGAAGTCGGATTCCTCTGTCGATTCCGACTTACCAACGGTATCAACGAGCGACACTGATAAGCCACCAGCTACGCGTTGATTTGGTTACGCGCAGTACCAATATCCTCGATTGAAGATAATCACCGGAATCACTGGTCCTACCCCTCGAGTATCCCCGTTCACAAGCTACTAGTCGCCGGCGGTCTTCTCGTTTATGGTGTTTTGGCCCCCCGACTCACCTTTAAGGGTTATCTGTGCGTGGCCCGCGGACATCTTCGAAAGAAGCTAGATTAATAACAATCACACTTACGACAACTCTTAGTTGGTGGCTGCGATCTTGTGAATGGCTACCGACATAGGCTTTTAGAGACTGTCTCGTTGCTTTCAAACGCCAAAAATCTTTCGCGCTCGTTGACCGAGGCAGGCGCATCCCGAATGTTCGCGCGCGCCGTCAGATCCATCCCTTGCGAACGAGCCGCATCTTCACCAATTGCGTTAGCGCGACATACGCCAGCAGCGTCACCAGCAGTAGTGGCCAAAAGAGCATAGGCAGCGGAACGAATCCCAACCAGAGTCCGATCGGCGAAAGCGGCAACCACGCCCCGACCAGCATGATCGCCCCCGAGGTCACGATCAGCGGCCAGCTCGCGCGGCTCTGCAGGAACGGAATCTTGTTAGTACGGATGACGTGGATGATCAAAGTCTGTGTCAGTAGAGATTCTACGAACCAACCAGTCTGAAACAATGCCGCCGCGTAGGTGGAACCTGGATTCGCCGCCGTCGCATGAGCGAAGCGCTGGGCGAGTTCCGGTGGAGGTATCAGGTCGAGGAATCTGCACTTGAACGTGAACCACATGATTGAATAGGTCGTGTAATCAAACACCGAGCTAACCGGGCCAATGAAAAGAATGAACCGCGCTATCTCGTCCATATTCCATGGGCGCGGCTTGGCCACCTGTTCAGGATCCACTTCGTCAGTTGGAATCGGCACTTGCGAAAAGTCATAGAGTAGATTGTTGGTCAGGATCTTGATGGGCGACATCGGCAGATAGGGCAGCCACAGGCTGGCGCCGAGCACGCTGAACATGTTGCCGAAATTCGAACTCGCCCCCATCCGCACGTACTTGACGATATTGGCGAAAACTTTACGGCCCTCGATCACCCCCTCCTCCAGCACCATCAAGCTCTTTTCCAACAAAATGATGTCGGCTGCCTCCTTTGCGATGTCCACTGCAGTATCTACTGAAATGCCCACGTCGGCTGCACGTAGTGCAGGCGCATCATTGATTCCGTCGCCCATGTACCCGACTACATGCCCCTTGCCTTGTAGGACCTTGATAATGCGCTGTTTGTCCGCCGGTGAGAGCCGGACAAACAATGCCGTTTTTTGCGCGGCGTCGCCCAATTCAATGTCGCTCAGTGCCGCGACCCTGGCGCCAGTCAGGACGGCTTCCACGGAAAGACCGACCTCCTTGCCGATCTTGCGGGAGACCAGCTCGTTGTCTCCGGTCAGTACTTTGACCGCTATTCCGTGTTTCTGCAGAGCGGCTATCGCAGGTCCCGCAGTTTCCTTGGGAGGGTCGAGAAATGCAATATAACCTTTGAGAATAAGGTCTTTCTCATCTTCTTTATGGTAAGCGGGTTGCGGTCGGGAATCGCGATACGCAATCGCGATGACGCGGAAGCCATCAGCTGAGAGATGGTCGTATTCTTCCTTGAGATCTTCGAGCAGGAGGGGATCCATCGGCAAGATATCTCCGTCCAACTCAAAGCGAGTACAGATGCTGAACACTGACTCCGGCGCTCCTTTGCAGATAAGCCGATGCGTGCCGCCCGGTTTGCCAACGACGACGGACATCATCTTGCGGCTGAAGTCGAAGGGAATTTCATCGATCTTGACGTAATCCGCCGTCGCGAGCTTTTGATGCAGATCCTCATACTTGAGCACGGCCCGGTCGAGAACGTTCTTGAGTCCGGTTTGGAAATGGCTATTGAGAAACGCCAGTTCCAGTACGCTGTCGTCTTCTTTGAGTGCAACGTCGCAATGCTGTTCTAGAATAACGCGATCCATCGTGAGAGTGCCGGTCTTGTCTGTACACAGGACATCCATCGCGCCGAGGTTCTGGATCGAGTTGAGCCGCTTGACGATCACTTTCTTGCGCGACATCAAAAGTGCGCCCTTGGACAGGCATACGCTCACGATCATCGGGAGCATCTCGGGCGTCAGCCCTACTGCTACTGCTAGTGCGAATAGGAAAGCCTCGCCCCAGTTGTGCTTGGCAAATCCATTGATGAGGAAAACCGCCGGCACCATCGCGCCCATGAAGTAAAGCATCAGCCAGGTGAAATTCGTTACGCCCCGATCGAATCTGGTCGGTGGGGAGACCTGTGTGATAGCCTTGGCCATGCTGCCGAGGTAAGTCTTATGGCCCGTCTCGACCACGACGGCGCTGGCCGAGCCGCTCTCGACACTGGTGCCGAGAAAGCAGATGTTCCTCAGCTCCAAGGGTGTTTTCCCAGTAACAGTATCGGGAGCCTCAAATTTCTCAACCGGAAAGGCCTCCCCGGTCAAGCTCGCCTGCGTCAGGAACAAGTCCCTGCAACTAAGCAAGCGGATGTCCCCCGGTATCATGTCACCAGCTGCCAGCCTCACAACGTCCCCTGGAACCAGTTCGGCCAATGGGATTTCGCGCTCGATACCGCCCCGGACTACCGTCGCAGTCACGTGGATCATTGCCTTCAGTTTGGCTGCTGCCGCATCGGCACGGGCTTCCTGGAAAAATCGCAGGGAGACCCCGAGCACGACCATAACGAGCATCAGCACTCCGCCAGCCACGTCTGATCTGGTCTGAGCGGTAGCGAGGGTAATTGTCGCCAGCACTGACAGCAGGATCACCAAAGGGTTCACGCACGCTTTGATAAACAACTTTAGGCGCGTGAAATGCTGCTCGTCTCCGACCGCATTCGGGCCATGCTCACTAAGACACTGTTGAGCTTCCGCTTCACTAAGACCCTTCTCTCCGGTCTTTAGCTCGGTAAATACCTCGGCACGATCTGCCCCTGCGATTCGCGTCAGCCGGGGTGATACCTGGATACCGCCATCGGGATGCTTGAAGTTCCGCGGCAGAATCGAGCTAGTATGCGGGATCACCTGGGCATCTCCAGAGGCAACTGCGAGCTTTGAACCAGCGTATCTCCAGGTCTTCGTCCAACTCGCTCTGCAAAACATTGCGGCAGTGTTGCGGCTAAGCTTAACGGGGTTCTTATCCTGACCAAAAAAAGGCTCCCGCGAGACGACTTGGTAGAGAATTAACCTGTTTTAGATGGGCAAATAAGGTTCAGGAACGTCGGCAGATGAATGGTCACCGGCTCGCCTCTGCTCAAATGCTCCCTCGTTGAGGGCATGACCAGCGACAGCCTTCTTTGCGCGCTCGCGTTCGTAGATAACGATGAATAGCTTAATTCGGTTCTCCAGTTCTCCGAATGTCCTTCTGAAGGCCAGGGCTATCTTCGCAGGCTTCAGACGAAAAGGACCAAGTCTAAAAGCCTTGAAAATATTCAACCGATCCTCTTTCGATTGACTTTGAAGGCAGCTCTCTCAAGGTCCTGGATCTGGTCGCCGACTGACTTCTCAAAAAGGCGCTCCGGAGCTCTATCTACATTCCTGTTTGCTAAAAAGGGTTCGTTTTGTTCGAAGGACCGATCATTGATCGGCTGACAGAGGAACAATGGGCCAGACAGAGATTCGGAAAGACTCGCGGTCCAGTAACTCCATCAGCAACGCTGCCAGCTGTTGATTAAGAGGGCAATACCGTTGATGAGATCGCGGCGGCCAATTGGGATTTGAAGTCGATCTGATTGTCCTGGGGACAGACGGGCAACGAGCGATTTCGCGGTTTCCTCGAGAGCGTGGCCGAGCGTGTAGTGGCGTTAATTCCCCAATTCCGATCTGTTCTGAATGGAAAGAGCGCTCTTAGATTGCAGATCATAGCGTCTCGAGTCTAATCTTTCGATGCGCCACAAATCGAAGGGCAAGGGCTCCCGTTGATAACGTCATGTCCTGAGGAGCGTTTCGAGGAGACAGTTGCAGAACGCACCTACACCTCGATCGCAGTTGTCTCCGAGTTGACATTCGATCATGCGAAAGCGGCTGCCTGACCTCTCAAGTCAGGCGGTTATCGTTCATCCAGCCCGGCCGCCCGGTGCAGGTTCACCATCGCATGTGATTCATCCTCGGGGACTACGCATCGATTCCCGGCTGCTCTCGTCTTCTAGAGGGTTAGATCCGAATTCTTTAGACCGCTCTTGTTCGATATCGTTGTCGTGGTACCAACCTTTCGCCTTCCGCTCTTCATCGTGTTGGCAGTCGCGGCAACGCTGTGCGAAAGGCATCGCAATAAGCCGCTGCTCGGCGATTTCAAGCCCGCAAGCCTCGCACACGCCGTAGTTCGATTCGTCCATTCGCTTAAGCGCTCGATCTATCTCGATGATTCGCTCCCTCTCGCGTTCAGATAATAACACAGACATGTGTTGATCGAGTTCATGAGAAGCAAGGTCTCCGCTGTCCATAGAGCCGCCATCATGACTAACTGAATGCCCGGCCCAAATATCGGATGCAAGTTCATGAATCAATGCAATCCTCATGGTCTTCAGATGCTGACTAGCCTTAACAATAAAGTCCCTACGGCTCTTGGAGGTTAATGGCTTGTTCATCGCTTTCTCGCTCGCGTTCTTTGGCTGGTTATCGCTTTTAAGCTCGCTGGCTACGGCCTTATGCTTAGTAACACTGATTCCGGAGCTGGGCTTATTGGGAAAGCCTCAATGAGCTGCTGCTCCAGCGGGCGCTTCGACTTCGGTTCCGTGTGCGGCAAGCTCCACCGGGCGTGAGGTTTGCATGATGTCCCTGGCTTTGGCCACTTCCGCCGCTGTGCCATGGGCCACGACAATGAATTTGTCAGCTTTGAGCGCCGTTTCGTATTTGACAATACTATCTTTGGGTATACCGATGCTGAATAATCCCGCGCCGATCGCCGTCAGGCCACCCGTTATTACCGCGCCTTCGAGCGCGCCAATAATCCACCCGACCAGAGGACCTGCTACCAAAACCGGCCCAACTCCTGGGATAGCAAAGGCGGCGGCACCGAACAGCATTCCCCAAAACCCACCCCACACGGCACCGAGTTTTCCCCAATACTTCATGCGGTCGCCAGTGTTGTAGTAGCCTCTAACATTCTCTTCGGAGTGGTAGTCCTTTCCCACGATTGACAGTTTTTTCATGTCGATCCCGGACTTCTGCAGGTCTTTCACGGCTTCCTCTGCTTGCGAGTGGGTATTGTAGATGGCTACGACTGAGTTCGTTTTCGTCATTTGAATTTGCACTCCTAATCATTTCTTGTCGAGTTTACTGAGATAACTAATATTGTTCTCGTGCTTCCGCTGACTAAGGATATTGATCAGTCGCGGGTCGGTCCCTAGGCTGCTTGCTGACACGGTAACCGTAGTCTTACCGCACGTTAAGGATCGATTTGGCTGCCCAGTCCGCTGACAGCCTTCTTAACCTTGTTAGCCGTCCACGATGCACCACCTTCGAGTCTCATCCCCCAAAGATTGTGCGTCATCGCGGTTGTGGTGTCGCTTGTACAAGTTTGTGCCCAGACCATCGTTCCGAGTCGCCAGCGGGTCGGCCGTGCCATAAAGCCATTAGTCCGTCACCTCTCGTGCATTCTGATCCGTCACTCTAGCTGAGTGTGGACGCAAAAGAATCGGGAAAGAAGAGCTATCGGTTATCTGAAGCACATATCACGACGGTAGCTAGTCTGAAGCAAATGTGTATACCGCTAATGTGTGTTCGGAATGCACTGTTCACCAGCACGGGGAATGGGTACTCCAAAATGCTGGACACTCATCGCGCTGACCATTCTAAAGTGATTAGGTCTAAATTCTGAAGGCAGGGGACCGCTCGAAGTATGCGAGACGAGTAGACATTCTGTAAGAACGAGAGTCTGAGAAGGATCGGATTAACAAGCCTTGACTGTCGAATAGAGCAATCAGAATTATCCTCGACATTGGGAGCGCCCCGGGAGGCGAAGTTCTAGTGCCCTGATTGATCTAAAACATGCTGCGAATAATCAGGACTATTTCAAACGGGAATGCTCCAGGAAATGCTGACATAGCTGTTGTGTATTCACCGCGACGATCCTCAGGAAGTTAGGGTGGGTGCCGACGCCGAGCCAACCTTGGAACCGCGGTGCAGTTACATGGCCGACACCAACGCGACAGCAACCGCGAGCGGAAGCAACACGACGGCGAACCAGAGATAGGTTTCGACCTCAGTCCCAATCACAGCCACCAGCGTGAGAAAGCCGCTGGCCCAGTAAAAGCTACGATCGACGTGAACCCCTGCGAGAACACAGGTGACCGGAAGCAGCGGTATGATCGTAAAAAGGGACGGCATTGTCCGTCATCCAGCCTCGCGCGTGCTGTATGAACAAGATCTTCACCGCGACTGTCGGTACGACCCAATGAAGCCCCTGGCGCATGAGGATTCGCCTCATTGCGATCTCCCCGAGCCGTCGTGCCGCCAGTTCATGCGCGATAGGCGACACTAACTGCCGATCGCGCCACGCTGCGCTACTCGCGCGTCGCTGCTTGAGAGTACAAGGTTTCCGCCGTCGTGGATCTGTGTGAACTCAAGCTTACTGATCGCAACCGGTTCGTTAAACTCTTCTGGAATCACTTATCCATCTGGCACGCGACCCTTGGCGGCCAACTCTTGTGATCCTCGATGATGCGCATATTTATTGACCCGAGCGCGGCTCGGGGGACGCGGAATCGACCGAGACGGGACCATCAAGCCTGCCGATCTTGAACGCGTGCGCGGGATGTTTTAGAAGTGGTGGCAGGTATGGCAAGGTTGTTCTCAAAGACTGATCGACGGAACCTCAGTGTAGTCCTGTCGCTCGTCCTTCTGCTCGTTGGCATGCCCTCGGCTGTCGGGTTGGTCGTGGCTGGACCGAGCCAACCGGAATTGACAATCAACATTTGCCAGCCTCTGCAAACTTTCAACCTGACTCTCAACACATTACTTGCGCCTCCGGCTCCAATTGTGCCGGAATTCGTTCTCATCGATGTAGGTTCGTCGGTAGACGCCACGCCCGCGCGCCCGGTCGATCATCGTGCCGCGCCCGATACGCCTCCGCCGAAGCTCGTCTGAGCAGCTCCTCCACTAAACATATTTTCCTGAATTGAGCTTGAGATACTGCAACTTTGCGGTGCTCTTGAGCCTTCGCGTTCGGCGGCTCCCGTAAGCCGCTGGGAGGATCTCTTATGCGACGCTACTCAGCGCGTATTCTCTCGGACAAGGCCTCAGCACATCGATCCGATCTGTGGACTCGCTTCGGGCGGTCGTTAATTGCAGCCGTCTTCGTCATCGCGATGGCGCCTGCTCTCGCTTTCGCCTGTGCCTGCGGATGCAGCATTTTTGACGTTGGCACTCCGTCATTGATCCCCAACGGCGAGGGCGGCACTTTATGGGTCGAATACGATTTCATGAATCAGTACATCAACTGGCACGCGACGCAGCCTTCATCCGCCGGCAACAATACCGACAAACAAATCAAAACAAGTTTTGTAACGGCCGGCGCTCAATACATGTTCAACCACGACTGGGGCGCGATGGTAACGGTTCCATATACGATCCGGACTTTCAGGACGGAAAGCGGCACCAACCCCGACCAGATAAACCAATACAACCACGCCAATTTTGGCGACGTGCGCATCTGGGGCATGTATACCGGCCTATTGGAGGACATGTCGCTAGGAATACTGGCCGGGTTCAAGCTGCCAACCGGAGATCACACCTATTACAACTTCGATCGCGACACTTCGATTGGCACTGGCAGCACCGATCTTTTGCTCGGCGCGTACAAGATTGGTACCTTCCCCGCGAAGATTGGGAATATCAATCTGACCTTTCGCGAACGTCCATTCAGCTGGTTTACGCAAGTCCAGTATGAGTACCCGTTTATGTCCACGGGAAATTACACACCTGGCAAGGAATTCGACGGCGCACTCGGCTTCTTCTACGACTTCGGCCATTTCGGGCCGCTCAAGGAGCTCGCTCCGATGTTCACCGTGCTCGGTGCCGTTCGGACACATGACATGGGGGTCGAATCCAACGAACCGAGCAGCGGTTATGATCGTCTGCTGCTCGCACCCGGGGGCGAGATTAGAATGTTCGGGTTGCGATTATATACCGATGTGGAGTTCCCGGCTTTCATTTATGCAAACGGCAACCAGTTGATCGCCCCGTACCTGGTCAAGTCGATTCTCAGTTACGATTTCTGAGAATATGAGCCTGAAATGCGCCTGACGTCTTTAACCGCGGCTCTCTTGGGCGTGATCATCATCTTCATGACGATCGCGTCCGTGCCATGCGCGTTCGCAGTTGCTGAGGTCGGGCAGCCAGCGCCGAAACTTGTGGTCCGGGAGTTGAATGGTCAGACCTTCGACCTCTCCGCACTGCGCGGTAAGGTGGTCGTGATCAACTTCTGGGCTACATGGTGTCAGCCTTGCCGGCAGGAAATGCCGGCACTCGACGCCTTCTATCGCCACCATCATGCTCAGGGTCTCGAGATGATCGGGATCAGCGCGGATCGACCTCATGAACGATCAAACGTGAACAAGGTGATGCAATCGTTCAGCTATCCCGCCGCGATGCTTGATGACGTCAAGGACGACGATTTCGGCGATCCCAGTTCACTGCCAGTGACGTTCATCGTCGACGGAACCGGCGTGGTGCGTGCGAAGTTTACACCAGACGTAACGCTGGCTACGGAGAAGAGCCTATCGGCAGCAGTTCTCCCGCTGTTGCGGGGCAAACCAGCGGCACAAACATCACCGGTTCAAAGTTCAACTGCGAGCCCGTAATGATGAGCATCAACTTTTAACTGCTTATATGAATGAGCGCCGCGCGCCGGTTTCAAAGAAATAGCCGTGAAGACCCTCGCTCTTGCCGTTGCGATTGTGCTCGCCGGATGTGCCACGTCAAATCATTCATCGGAAGCGAATGCGAGGTCCATTAAACTCCAGATCCAGAGCGAGGAAATCTCGGACCGCGAGCAACAATGCATCAAGGAAGCGGTCGGTCGCAGCAACGATCCGGCTGCGCAGGTAGCAAGGCCTGACGTACCTGCCGGACAGATGGCGCAGCAAGCCGACGCGAACGAAGACCATGAAATCTCACGGTGCAAAGACACTGCTCAGCACGATCAGGCCGCGCTCGCCGCGCGCGCGCGTGCAGAATACGAAGATGAGATTCAGGAACAACGCGACCGCGCCTCGCTGATGGGGATCCTTATCACTTCGCGGCCGCAGTAACCCGCGCGAGTTATATAAAATGTCCGCAACTCTCTTGAAACAATTATCAAAGCGTTCCAGTCGTTCATTGGCCTTGCTGATCCTGCTGGCAACGGGGCCGTCGCTGGCCACTTGTAACCGCCAGACCGACACCGTCGACGAAAGCGGAGGTTTCGCCGTCAGCGATTCTCCCGACGTCTTGCAGGACCTCACTCTCGTAGATCAACATGGCCAGAAAGTCGATCTCGCTTCACTTAAGGGTAAGCCGCTGTTGTTCGATTTCTTTTATACCACCTGTCCGGGCCCCTGCCTGATGCTTACCGCTCGAATGAAATCCGTCGCTAACCACTTAGGCCCTCTGCTCGGCTCACAGGTGCAATTGGTATCGGTTACGGTCGATCCCGAGCACGACCGTCCCGCTGACTTACTCAACTACACAAAGCAGCAAGGCGCGGACCGCAACGGTTGGTTATTTCTGACCGGTCCGCCGGCAGATATCGATCGCCTGATGGCGCGCTTCAAGCTGACTCGGCAGCACGAGCCCGACGGGTCGGTAGATCACGTTCTCGAGTTTTTCCTGGTCGGCAGCGACGGTCACCTGCAGC
>Ga0302324_100011117_pt1 | contig 18526 bp, 18 predicted proteins | sample Palsa_T0_1_FD_201949 | JGI IMG/M metagenome (GOLD analysis project Ga0302324, IMG submission 201949) | Peat permafrost microbial communities from Stordalen Mire near Abisko, Sweden - Palsa_T0_1 | ecosystem: Environmental > Terrestrial > Soil > Palsa > Peat permafrost | place: Sweden: Abisko... | reverse complement strand
CCGAGGAACTGGCTGCGTACGTTGGCGGAGGTTTGCGATGGTCCGGTGGTTGAATGTCGCGCGGCCGCGATTGCCGTCGAGATTGCCAGGAGGCCCAGCAGCACGGCGAGAGGTTTAGTCATCTTTGCTCCAAGTGAAAACAGGGACGTCTTATATCACGGGCCGACGGGATTCGATCAGTTAGGAATCATTGCGATGGTTCGCAGCCAGGTCTCGACCAACTGCGGCCATGCGGTTATCGGATCCTTCGTGGGGCGCAGCCCGAACGCATGTCCGCCCTGGGCATACAAATGAATCTCTGCGGGAACACCGGCGTTCTTTAGCGCGATGTAGTAAGCCAGCGAATCGTCCACGTTGTCCACGTATAACCCGTCAGCTCCTCGGCGCTTCGGACTGATGCATTTCAATTTCACCAGGGGGATACGATGTGAGTAGGCTACCCCACGGTCAGAAGCGGATTTGCCCGGCTTGACCCGGCGGCGTATAATTTTTGGTTTACACCTATGGCGACGAAACCCACTGAGAAGGTCCGTATCGAGCCCGACGCCCCGACGCCCGTGCCGGGAGATGTGGAAGAGATTCGCGTTCGCGGGGCGCGTGTCCACAACCTGAAGAACATTGATTTCACGATCCCGCACAACGCCATCACCGTGGTGACCGGGGTTTCGGGGTCGGGCAAATCCAGCCTGGCGTTTGACACGCTTTATGCCGAGGGACAACGGCGCTATATCGAGTCGCTTTCCGCTTACGCGCGGCAATTCCTAGAGCGCATCGAAAAGCCGGACGTGGACGAGATCAGCGGCATCGCTCCGGCCATTTCCATCCGGCAGAAGAACTCCACGCGCAATCCGCGCTCGACGGTGGCCACGGCGACGGAGATTTACGATTACTTGCGGTTGCTTTTCGCGCGGATTGGGCGCACGTTCTGCCTGCGCTGCGGCGAAGAGGTGCGCAAGGATACGCTGGACGAAATCGCGGCGCGGGTCCTGGCGCTGCCGGCTGGGCGACGATTCTACGTGCTGTACGAGCTGAAGCTGACGCCGGAACCTGCGGCGGGCGCAGCGGCGACCGCTGCACGGCCGCGCAAGGCGGCGCGCGCGACGCCGGAGACGATTCGCGAAGCTCTGGTGAGTTTGCGCAAGCGCGGATTCAACCGGCTGTATCAAGCGGGGCGCGTGTTTGAGTTTTCGACGCCGGAAGAATTGCTCGATGTGGATTTTTCGAAGAGCGTATATGTGCTGGTTGACCGGCTGGCGCTATCGCCGGAAATTCGTTCGCGGCTGATGGATTCGATCGAGATTTGCTACCGCGAAGGGCGCGGAGAAGCGATCCTGGAATTCATGCCGGACGCGCCCGGCGAGGCAGCGGAGCGGATGGTTTTCAACGAGCGCTTCGACTGCAAAAAGTGCGGCGCGACGTATCAGGAGCCGGAGCCGCGGCTCTTTTCGTTCAACAGCCCTTATGGCGCTTGCCCGCGGTGCCAGGGATTCGGCAACACGATCGATTTCGATATTGACCGCGTAATTCCGGACAAGAGCAAATCGCTTGCGGATGGCGCGATCCAGCCGTGGACCAAGCCGCGCTATCGCAATCTGGCGATCGAAATGCGGCGGTTCGCGCGCGCGAACGAGATCCCCATGGACGTTCCCTTCCGCGAGCTTACGGCGGCCCAGCGAGAGGCCATCATTAACGGCAATCCCAAGGAGGATTATCCGGGGGTGCAGGGATTTTTCACCTGGCTGGAACGGAAGAAATACAAGCTGCACGTTCGCGTTTTTCTGAGCCGCTATCGAGGCTATGCGACCTGCCCGGATTGCCGCGGCACGCGTCTGCGCGCGGAAGCACGCGCGGTGAAAATCGCGGGGCGCTCGATCACGGAAGTTTGCCAGATGACGGTGAAGGAGGCGCGGCCGTTTTTCGCGAGCCTGGTATTGAGCGCGTCCGAAGCGGCCATCGTAGAGAAAGTGCTGGAAGAAATTCGGCAGCGGCTGCGCTTTCTGGATGAGGTGGGGCTCGATTACCTGACGCTGGACCGGCTGACCTCGACGCTTTCGGGCGGCGAGGCGCAGCGCATTCAACTGGCCACGTCGCTGGGATCGCATCTGGTGGGCGCGCTGTACGTGCTGGACGAGCCTTCGATCGGCTTGCATCCGCGCGACACGAATCGGCTGATCGAGATTCTGAAGGGCTTGCGGGACCTGGGCAACACGCTGCTGGTGGTGGAACACGACCCCGACACGATTATGGCCGCGGACAATATTCTTGACCTGGGACCCGGCGCGGGCGAACACGGCGGAAAATTAATTTTTGCCGGGACGCGCGAAGAGATGCTTGCCGATCCACACTCGCTGACCGGGCGTTACCTTCGCGGCGAACTCAAGATCGCGGTTCCCGTGCGACGCCGCAGACCGCAGGGAAAATTCCTGAAGATCATCGGAGCGCACAGCCACAACCTGAAGGGCGTGGACGTGACGATTCCGCTGGGCATGCTGGTGGCGGTGACGGGCGTTTCGGGCTCGGGAAAATCCACACTGGTTTACGACGTCCTTTATAAGGCGATCCAGGCGAAGCGCACGGGCGGAAACTGGCGGGAGTTCTGCGACCGGCTGGAAGGCGACGCGGCGATTACCGCGGTGGAAATGGTGGACCAATCGCCCATCGGGCGCACGCCGCGCTCGAATCCGGCGACGTACCTGAAGGCGTTTGACGCCATTCGCGAAACGTTCGCGGCCACGCACGAGGCCAAGAAGCGCGGACTCACTCCCGGACATTTTTCGTTCAACATTCCCGGAGGGCGCTGCGAGACGTGCCAGGGCGACGGGACGGTGACGGTGGAGATGCGTTTTCTTGCCGATGTGGAGCTCATCTGCGAGGAATGCCGCGGGACGCGGTACAAGAGCAGCGTGCTGGATGTTCGGTACAAAGAGAAAAACATCCACGAAGTTCTGCAGATGACGGTGCGCGAGGCGCTCAGCTTTTTCGCGGCGAATCCGAAAATCACGGCGCGGCTTCGCGTGTTGGATGAGGTGGGGCTGGGCTATCTGCGCCTGGGGCAGTCGGGCACGACACTTTCCGGCGGCGAAGCACAACGCTTGAAACTCGCGGCGCATCTCACGCGCGAGGAGAACGCCGGCATCCTGTATATTTTCGACGAGCCGACCACGGGGTTGCACTTCGACGATATTCAGAAACTGCTGACGGCGTTCCGCAAACTCATCGAGGGCGGGGCTTCGGTGCTGATCATCGAACACAATTTGGACGTGATCAAGTCCGCGGACTGGGTGATCGATCTGGGGCCGGAGGGCGGCGAGGAAGGCGGGCGGGTGATCGCGTCCGGCACGCCGGAACAGGTGGCGCGGAATTCGCAATCGCACACGGGGAAATATCTGGCGCGGGCGCTGAATTCGCGCAACAGTTCGAATCACACGAATCATCATGCTCCGGACAAGCCCAATGCCGGCCCGGCGCCGAGCCTTCCCGCGAGTACATGAACATTCCCGCGAAGACGCTCGCGTTGCATGCGCTGGGAATTCTTCTCATCGCGGTTAGCGGGAGTTCCGCGCAAACCGTTTCCACCACCAAGAAGCGAATCCCACAGGACAGCGCAGCGGTGGCGCTGAATAATCTGCTGACGGCGGCGCAGGACGCTGCTGCGCGCCAGGATTACGCGACGGCGGCGGCGAAGTATCAGGAGTTCCTGGCGCAAAAACCCGAGGACGCAACGGCGCACTACAACCTGGGCTACGTTTACTCGGCCATGCAACGGCCGGCGGACGCGAAGGGCGAATACGAAAAGGCCATTTCGCTGGACCCGAAAATGGCGCCGGCTTATCAGAACCTGGGATTGACGCTGATCCCAAGCGATCCGGCCGCGGCCATCGAACCGCTGCAGCACGCCGCTGAACTTGAACCGGGGAATGCGCGCACGAAATGGCTGCTGGGGACTGCGCTGGAAGCGACGGGAAAGCTCCCGGCGGCCATCGAGCAGTACGAAGCTGCGCGAAAATCCGATGATAAAGACGCGGACATTCGCAATTCCCTGGGCTTCGCGTTGCTGAGAGCGGGCCGCGCGAGCGACGCGGAAACGGCGCTGCGGGAAGCGCTCGGGCTGCATCCTACGGGAAGCACGGCGGCGGAAGCGCACAAGGGCTTGGCGCGAGCGCTGATCGAAGAAAAGAAAATGGAAGCGGCGGCGGTGGAATTGGGCGCGTATCTGCGGGCGGAGCCGAACGACGCAGCGGCGCGGGTGGATCGCGCGTCATTGCTCGTGGACCTTACGCAATACGACGATGCGCTTGCGGAACTCGATCGCGCTGCGGCGGCGCGTCCCGAAGATCTTCGCGCGCTCAGGCTGCGGGCGCTGATTTTCTACCACCTGAAGCGTTACGACGATGCCATTCCCGTGCTGCAGAAGGCGGCTTCGCTTGCACCGCAGGATTCCAATTTTCCGGCGCAACTCGGGCGCATATATCTGGAGAAGAAAGATTATCCCAACGCGGTGAAGGCGCTGATCGTCGCGTTCAAGATGGATACTTCATCCACGGATGCGCTGAGCGATCTGGTCACCGCGCAATATCTGAACAAGAATTATCCGGCGACGCTGCAAGGTCTGGACTTGCTGGCGCAGCGCAAGACGCTGCCGGCGGGCAGCTGGTTCGTTCGCGCCACTTGTTACGATAAACTGGGGCAACCAGCGCAGGCGCTCGAGGCTTATAAGAAGTTTCTGGAAATGAATACGGACCAGAATAACGACATGTACTTCGAAGCGTCCGCGCGGGTGCGGACTTTGAAGCGCGAGTTGGACAAGAAGAAGTGAGCCGGCTCGCGTGAAGGGTGAAAAAGTGCTGGGCTTTTTTCGCGTAGCGGGAATGGCGATGATCCTCCCGGCGGCGCTAGGGGCGATGCAACCCCAGGACCGCACGGCGGAATCGCGCGCGAAATTCGCGCACCAGAACGATCCGATCCAGAAGGCCAAGTTGCTCGAACAATTAGGCAACGCCCAATTCCGGCAGATTCAGACGGAGGCCGGCGCGGGAAATCTTTCCGTTGCGCTCGAAATTCTGAGGGAGTATCACGAGGAAGCGCAGGCGTGCGAGAAGGCTCTGGATGGAACCGGGCGCGACCCGGAGAAGCATCCGAACGGCTACAAGCAGCTGCAGATTTCCGTGCGTGAGTCCTTGCGGCGGTTGGACGACGTGCTGGTGGGTCTTTCCGGAGAGGAGCAAAAACCGTTTCTCGAGATTCGCAACAACCTGGATGAAATGAACCGGCAGTTGATTCACGAGCTTTTTCCCCGGCGGCCGGAAAACCAGCCCACGCCTGCGCCGGAGCCGGCCAAGCCGAAGTCTTAGAGGTGAAAGATGCGATCCCGTTATTGCAGCTTGCTGCTTTTATTCGGCATTCTCTTCTCCTTTGGCGGGGCGGCACGCGCTTCGCATTTCGCACCGCAAAAGAAGGAGTACCTGACGGAATCGGAGGCGGATAAGATTCGCGACGCTCCCGCGCCGGGCGATCGAATCAAGCTGTTCCTGAGCTTCGCGGAAGATCGCTTGAAAAAATTCCAATACGAACTCAACCGGCAGACTCCCGACCGACGGCGCGGCGAAATGCTGAATAGCCTGTTGAACGCGTACACGGGCTGCGTGGACGATGCGGCGGATCAGATCGGGCTGGCGCAGGAGAAGCAGGCGGATATTCGGAGCGCTTTGAAATTATTTTTATCCAAGGGCAAGGAATTTCTGGAAACGCTGGACAAGGTGGATCGGAACGCGGCGGATTTCGAGAGTTATAAAGATACGCTGGATGACGCGATCGAAGGAACCAAGGACGCGCTGGCTGACGCGGAGAAGGCGGACAAGGAGACCTCGCCGGCACCGGTCCGGAGGAAACCGTGAGGAAGGCGGAACAGCGCAAGAAGCCGGGTAAGAATCTGGTGCCCGGCGGCGAGCGCCTTTTTCAGCGGATTTACACGCGCCTGGGATGCGAAGGACGCCCGCCATATTTCGTGGTGGAGTTTCATCCGTACACCGGGCTCACGCTGACCGTGCGCGTGCGCCAGGACACCGCGTACGTGCGGCTTTCCGATGCGTTGCGCGATGCGCCGCAATCAGTAGTGGAGGCTGCAGCGGCCATTTTGCTGGGACGCCTGTATCGCCGCGAACCCCCCAAGGATTTGCTCGAGATTTATCGCCGCTATTCCTACGCGCGTGGAACGCGCGAACGGCTGCTGCGGCTGCGGCAAAGCCGTGCGCGCCGGGTGGACCACCGGCCGGCGGGCGCGCATCACGACCTCACGCCGCTCTTTGCGCGGCTGAACGAGCGATATTTTCAAAACGCGCTAGTCCAGCCGCGGCTGGGATGGAGCGCGCGAAATTGGCGGTCCATGCTCGGATGTTTCGATCCCGCGCTTTCCCAGATCGTGATCAACCGGCAGTTGGACCAGCCGGTCGTGCCGGAGTACGTGGTGGCGTACGTGCTGTACCACGAAATGCTGCATCTGAAACATCCTATGAAGTTCGCGCGCTGCCGGAGGGAATCGCATTCCCCCGCGTTCCGCAAGGAAGAGAAAAAATTCGCGGATTATCAGCGGGCTATGAAATTCCTCGACCGCTTCCCTGCCCGCTGATTGTTAGAGGTGGCGCGGAAACGCGGCGCTCGACGCGGGATTTTGCTACTGCGAGAGCTTCTCGATTTTCTTTTTGACCTTCGCGGAGTCCGGCGCGTCCGGAAACACTTTCAGATATTCCTTGTAGTATTGCAGCGCGCTCGCTTTGTCGCCGCGCTTCTCGTAAATTTCGGCGAGCAGCATGCGGGGCTTGGCAAAATTGGGCCGCAGGCGGATGGCGTCTTCGAATCGCGCGATGGCGGCGTCGGTGTCTCCCTTGTGCAAATAGAAGGTGCCGACTTCGATGTCCTGTTCGGCATGGAAAGGATCCCATGCGGGACTGTCTTCGGGCGGGAGCACGCCGGGCTTATCCGGCGGGCGAACGTGCGGCGCGTCGGGATCTGTGCCGCCGGGCTTGCCTGATTTCGCGGAAGGAGATGAGCCCGTGGGAGCCGCGGGCGTTGATGGAGCTTCGTCGCCGTATTGCGGTTTCGCCGAAGACGATTCCTGGGGCGACACCGGAGGCGGCTGAGGAGTTGGCGCGGCGGGCGGCTGTTGTTGCTGCGCGGGCTGCGGTTGCGGCGGCTTCTGGTCCTGGCCTTCCTGCATACCCCGGGCGGAGAGTGGGGAGAGCGCAGCAAGAAGCGCGAGTTGGAGGAGAGCGCGAAGCATCAGCCTGCCTGAATTTGTTGCGTTTGCTATCATTAAAGTTGTACGAGCGGCTGCTGCCGGATGGGAGCCGCCGGCTCGAACGCCACCCGTAACATTGTAACGCATCGATGGAGCTCCGCGAAAAAGTCGCCAATTTACCGACGCAGCCCGGGGTGTATCTGTTCCTGGATGCGGCCGGGAAGGTGCTGTATGTGGGCAAGGCGCAATCGCTGCGGAATCGCGTGCGGTCTTACTTCCTCGAAAAGAGCATACAGGACGCGAAGACCGGCTCGCTCATGCGCGAGGTTGCCGACCTTGATTACATCGTGGTGGACAACGAGAAAGAGGCGCTGGCGCTCGAGAACAACTTGATCAAGCAGCACAAACCGAAATTCAACGTGCTGCTGCGCGACGACAAGACTTATCCCTATATTCGCTACACCGCATTCGAGAAATTTCCGCGGGTGTACGTCACGCGGCGCTTGAAGAAAGACGGCTCGATTTATTTCGGGCCTTACTTCCCGGCAGGATTCGCGTACCGGCTGGTGCATCTTATTCACAAGCATTTTCTGGTGCCCTCGTGCACCGTGGATTTGACGCGCCACCATCCGCGGCCGTGCCTGCAGTATTACATTCATCGCTGCCTGGGACCGTGCGTTGCAGGGCTGGTCACCGACGAGCGCTACGCGGAAGCGGCACGGGACGTGCGATTGCTGCTCGAAGGAAGACGCAGCGATTTATCGCGGAGCCTGGAAGAGCGCATGCGGCGCGCGTCAGAAGAAGAACGCTACGAAGAGGCGGCCGGCTACCGCGACCTGGTGCGCACGCTGACCGAAATGGAGGAGCGGCAGAAAATCGCGGCGGCTTCGGGCGACGATACCGACGTGCTGGCCTGGTATGCGGAACCGCCGCAGGTGGCCGTGAATCTCTTTCACTTGCGTGGCGGACGCGTGGTGGATCGCCGCGATTTTTACTGGGAAGAGCTGGAGGAGTTCGATCCCGCGGAATTCCTGCCCTCGCTGCTGAAGCAGCTTTATCTCGACGCGGCCTATTTGCCGCGCTACATCCACACGCCCATGGACTTCGAGGAGCGCGCGTTGCTCGAAGAGGTGCTGAGCGAAGCTGCCGGACATCGCGTGGAAATTCTGAATCCACAGCGCGGGCCCAAACACGCTTTTCTCGAACTGGTGGAAAAGAACGCGCACCAGTCGTTTATTCAGCGCTTTCGCGTGCTCAAGCCCAGCTCGAAAGCGATTGCGGAAGCGCTGGAATCGGCGCTGGGACTTCCCGAGCCTCCCAAGCGAATCGAATGTTTTGATATTTCGCATATTCAGGGCTCGGATACGGTGGCGTCCATGGTGGTGTGGGAAGCCGGGCGGATGAAGAAATCCGATTACCGGAAATTTATTATTCGCGGCGAGGCCATGCCGGAAAGCGCAGACAAATCCGAAGGGCGGCTGCGCGATGACTTCGCGAGCATGGAAGAGGCGGTCGAGCGGAGGTATCGGAGGCTGCAGGCGGAAGGGAAAGCGCTGCCCAGCCTGATTTTGATTGACGGCGGGCTTGGGCAGCTTCACGCGGCGGCGAAGGCGCTCGACAAATTAGCGATTATCAACCAGCCGCTCGCGAGCATCGCGAAGAAGGAGGAGATACTTTACGTGCTGGGGCGCGAGGACGAGCCGTGCGTGCTCGACCGGCATTCTCCGGTGCTGCACCTGATTCAGCAGATTCGGGATGAGACTCACCGTTTCGCAGTGACGTTCCACCGGCAGCGTCGGTCGAGCCGAAGATTGCGCACCTCGCTGACGGACATTCCCGGCGTGGGCGAGCAAACCGCGCGGAAGCTTTTGCGGCGGTTTGGAAGTGTGGCGCGACTCCGGGAACTGACGCTCGACGAGCTTTCGGCAGAGCTGCCGAGGTCGCGCGCCGAGCGAATTTATGCGGCCTTGCGCGAACCGGATGCCGCCGGAGCGCCATGAATTGCCAGTTCTTGCCCAGATTGTGCCGATACGGAACCCACTTCGCAAACGGAGTGTTCGAGCATCATTGCTTGTCCGGGAGGGCTATGCTAAGGTGAAATCGGAGGTGCAACACGATGAGTGACAATAATGTAGGGTCGAAGGTCAGCATTTTTCTTGTGGGGCTGGGAATTGGGGCGCTGGTGGGGATTCTTTTCGCACCGAAGTCCGGTGAAGAGACGCGCGACTACCTCTCGTCCAAGGCCGATGAAGGCCGCGACTACGCGCAGCGCAAGGCGCGGGAACTTCGCGAGCGCGCGGAAGATTTGATCGAACGCAGCAAGGAAATCATGGCGCGGCAGAAGGACGGCGTTTCGGCAGCGGTAGAGGCGGGCAAGGATGCCTATAAGCGCGAGGCCAAGGCTTCGTAGCATCCTGCGAGGAGATTGATGTCCGGCTGGGCGGAAGCATTCGTCGTAATCGCGGCCATCGCCATCGTGTTGCAGATGGTGATTCTTCTGGCGATGTTCGTCCAGTTGCGGGTCGCGATCGACCGCTTCACCTGGATGGCCAACAACCTTCAGGGCCGGCTGGATCCTATACTTCTGCGCATCAATCGCATCCTGGAAGATTCCGAAGACAAAATCGGCAGCATCATGAGCGACGGAGCCGAAATCACGCGGCTCGCGCGGGGACAGGCGCAAAGAGTTGACCGCGTAGTCACTGACTCGCTCGAGCGTCTGCGCGTACAGGTGATCCGCGCCGATCGCATTCTGACCGGGACGCTGGAAGTTATCGAGGAAACGGGCTCGAAAGTTCGCAGCACGCTGTGGGGCCCGGTGCAGCAAGTTTCCGCAGTGTTGAAAGGAATCAAGGTCGGGCTGGACGTGCTGCGCGGAGTGCAACAGCGCCGCGCGGAATCCGACTCGGCTTCGCAGGACGAAGAACTCTTCATCTGAAGTTTTGATCCCGCCTCAGAATTTTTCACATCCAAATTTAGACAAAGAGAGAATTTTGCGCTGGGGGCATGAATTCGCGCGCGGAATTACTTGATCCAGCCGCCGCCGAGCACCTGCTCCCCGGAATAAAACACGGCGGCCTGGCCGGGCGTGATGGCGCGCTGGGGATCGCGGAAGGTAACGCGCGCGGTGGAGGCGCTGAGCGGAGTGATTTCCGCGTCGGCGGGTTCGTGGCGGTTTCGGATGCGAACCTTCGCGGACACCGGAGTATCCGGATGCGCGTAAGGAATCCAGTTCACGTCGCGAACTTCGCAGGTGGCGCTGCGCAGCTCGCAATCATCGCCGACGACCAGGCGATTTCGCGGGCGGTCGAGCGCGACGACATACATCGGACGCGCCACTGAAATTCCGAGGCCGCGGCGCTGGCCGACGGTGAAGTGATGCAGGCCGTGGTGGCGGCCAAGCACTTCGCCGGCGGTGGTGACGATGTCTCCGGCTTCTTCCGGGAGCGCGCTTCCCTGCTCCTGCAAATAGCCCTCGATGAAGCGGACGTAATTTCCAGTGGGAACGAAACAAATTTCCTGGCTTTCGGGCTTTTCCGCGACGGGGATCTGCAGCCGCCGCGCGATGTCGCGTACTTCCTCTTTCGAAAGTTGGCCGAGCGGAAAATCGGTGCGGGCGAGCTGCTCCTGCGTCAAGCCGAAGAGAAAGTAGGATTGATCTTTGGTGTCGTCCACGGCGCGCAGCAATTCGTAGCGGCCGGTTCCGGCATTATGGCGCACGCGCGCGTAGTGGCCGGTGGCGATGCGCTCGGCGCCAATCTGCCGCGCGGTGACCAGCAACTGATCGAACTTCACGTGATTGTTGCAAAGGGTGCAGGGGATGGGGGTGCGGCCTTCGAGGTAATCGTCCACGAAGGGACGGATGACGGTCTTTTCGAATTCGCGCTCGAAGTTCACGACGTAAAACGGAATGCCGAGATGCTCGGCGACGCGGCGCGCATCGTAAACATCGTCGATGGAGCAGCAGCGATGCTGCGCCGGGCCGGCGCCCTGAAGCTGCGGCAGGCGACGCTGGTTCCAAAGCTGCATGGTGAGGCCGACGATGGGCTGGCCGGCTTCGCGCAAAATGGCGGCGACGGTCGAGCTGTCCACACCGCCGCTCATGGCCACAGCGACCGGAATGGCAGCGGTGGTCGAGCGGTTCGTTTCTGGTTGTTCCACAGTTGTTGTCATCGCAGCAGTTTCTTGAGAGCTCATCGCGCGTTTACCGCGGTGGCACTGGCGCTGAGTGGCGAGAGCGCACGCAGGCGCTCGACAGCTGCCGGAATTATTTCGATGGCGCTTTCGATTTCATCCGACGTCGTCGTCCGGCCCAGGCTAAATCGCAGGCTCGAGCGCGCGTCATCCGGTGACAGGCCAATGGCGAGCAAAACATGGGAAGGCTCGACCGCGCCTGACGAACAAGCCGCGCCGGTGGAGCAGGCCACGCCTTGCAGGTCGAGAGCGATCACGAGCGATTCACCTGACGCGCCGGCAAAGGCCAGATTCGTCGTGTTTGGAATACGCCATTTCGCGTCTCCATTTATGCGAACCGAGGGAAGCGAGCCGACTAGCGCGCGTTCTAGGCGGTCGCGAAGAATGGCGAGCTGCAAAACGTCGCCGGTAAGATTTTCATTGGCCAGCTCCGCGGCGTTGCCCAAGCCCACAATGCCGGGGACGTTTTCCGTGCCGGGACGCTGGTCGCGTTCGTGATGGCCGCCGTAAAATTGCGGCTCGAGCGGGGTTCCCGCGCGGACGTACAGCGCACCCACGCCCTTGGGCCCGTAAATTTTATGGGCGGAGAGGGAAAGGAAATCGACGCCGAGGCGGTTCACGTCCAGCGGCAGCTTGCCCGCGGATTGCACCGCGTCGCTGTGGAAATAGACGTCGGCTTCGGCGGCAATACGCCCGATTTCCTCGATGGGCTGGATCGTGCCGATTTCATTATTGGCGTGCATCACGCTGATGAGAATCGATTCCGGGCGAAGCGCGCGACGGATATCTTCGGGATCGACGATGCCCGAGGCGCCCACGGGCACGAAGGTGACTTCCACGCCCTGCTTTTCTAGCGCCTGCGCTGCGTTCAGGACCGCGTGATGCTCGATGGCGGTGGTGATGATGTGCTTGCGCGTTTGGTTCGATGCGGCCACGGCGCCGAAGAGGGCGAGGTTGTCGGCTTCCGTTCCTCCGCTGGTGAAAACAATTTCCGCGGGCTTCGCGCCGATTAGTGCGGCGACCGAATCGCGAGCCGCGTCCACGGCCGCACGGCCTCGCTGGCCCGCGGAGTGAATCGAGCTGGCGTTGCCGAAATTATCGGCGAAATATGGAAGCATGGCTTCGAGGACGGCGCGGTCCACGGGCGTGGTCGAGTTGTAATCAAGGTAGATGGGCATGGCAGCAACTGTGAAGCATTCAGAATAACACGCCCCGGTTATAATCCGCATATGGGCCATGGCCGCAGGCGGTTCTCAAGTTACTTTTCTCTAGCGCTTTTCGCGCTGCCGATTTGCGCTGTGCTGGCTGCTGGGCAGAAACCTTCCGGCACCAAAGACACCGCTCCGCTGCTGCAGTTCTACGCGGTCACGCAGGTTCCGTCGGATGCCACGCACGTTTGGGTGGATCGCATCCTCGACGTGCGAGCGGCCGGAGACGGCGTGCGGGTGCGCTTCATTCATATCGCGCCGGTAGATTCGCGTTGTCCCCATACCGTGGCGGTGAAAGCTGCCGAGCGCGTTCTTCCGAAGACCACCGTGGCGAGCGTCGCCGGAAAATTCAAGCTTTGCACTTACCCGGAGGACGACTTCGCCGGAGTGATTCAAGTGGCGAAACGGAAGGAAGAGGGGATTGACGTTGCACGCCCGGTGAGCCGAACAATCGTTGCGAGATGCGGGACCGAGGAAAGGCTTTTCGAGCTTCCCGACAAGGAAACGGTGAAGTTCGACGCGTTGAGGATCGCCGATCCCCGCATCACTGCGCTTTGGGATATGGCGGGCGACGTGGAGACGAGAGTTTTCGGAAAGGACTTCTCCTGGTCAGGCACGCCCGAATATGAGAAAGAGCTGCAAGAATCGGGGGCGAAAGTGGTTCCGGATATTCTGGCGGGAAAGTTCGACGCGGGATTTCCGGACACGACGTGCGCGTTCGCCGAATGCGCGGACCACAATGCAAAATCGGCGCTGCAAGGCTACGCCGGAGTGATTGCGGAGCCGGACAGTTGTCCTTCGAATTAGACGATCCAAAAGCGCGGAAATGCTTCGTGGATTCCAGTCAATCTGACAACTGCGGCTGCGGCTCAGGCCACACGGCGGTGAGAATGAGCGCGACCGCGATTCCAATCGACACTTCCAGGAAGCGATGAAACGCCAGAACCAGCGGGGACCGCGGCCCGGAAACCAGCATTACGATCGCGAGTGTGACTCCCGCAAAGCGGTACGCATTCCAATGCAGACGCGCGAGCGCGCAGAGGAGGCCGCAGACAAACAGGCCTGCGGCAAAGGCGATGACGTTCGCTCCACAGAAAGTCGCCAGCACAGCTCCGGCGATCGCGCCGAGCGCCGTTCCCACGAAGCGCTGGCCGGAAGCGGTCAAGGCAGCGCCGAGCGTGGACTGCATCACAACGATGGATGTGATCGGGGCCCAGTAAGCTTCGGGCAGTTTGAATAAGCGCGCAACCAGCAAAGAGGCGACTGCGGCGATGGTGGTCCGCGCGCAATGAATTACGTCCAGTTGGGTCAGATGCGGCCGCGGGAGCGTGCTTGTTTGCGCCACGAGAACCTCCTAAAAGCCGCATTCTAGCTTACGGAACTCTCGGGCGTGGAGTTAAAGAACGGTTGCAGGTGGAGCGGCCGAGTGCAATCATTCCACTGCTTCCATGAAAGCGACGCCGCGAACGACCGAAGCGTACAGAAGACTTTACAAGAGCGACCCCACACAATTCACGCCCGATTTTGCGTATGAGGCGGGCAAGCGCAGCGGCTCGCAAAGTCGCAGCCGCGCGCAGCAGCTTCATTGCGAGGGCGTGCCGCTCGAGAGAATCGCGGCAGCCGTGGGTACACCGGCGTATGTTTACAGCCGCAAGAGCATCGAGGGCGCCTACGGCCGGCTCGATCGCGCTCTGAGGCCGCTTCCGCACACGCTGTGCTATGCGGTGAAGGCGAATTCCAATCTTTCGGTTTTGCGGGTTCTCGCGCGGCTGGGAAGCAGCTTTGACATTGTCTCCGGTGGTGAGCTCGACCGGCTACGCCGCCTGGGAGTTCCGGGGCGACGAATCGTTTTTTCCGGCGTGGGCAAATCCCGCGAAGAGATTCGCCAGGCGCTTCGTTATCCGGGAACGGCGAAACGCGGCGATGGAATTCTACTTTTCAATATCGAATCTGCCGCAGAGCTGGAAGTGTTCGAAAGCGAAGCGTCGCGCCACGTAAACGCCGGTGGAAAGCCGGCCTCCGCCGCGATTCGAATTAATCCAGATGTTCCGGCGGGCGCGCATCCGCACATTTCGACCGGGCGCTATCAGCACAAATTCGGGATGGAATGGGAGGAAGCGCGCCGCCTCTATTTCGAGCGCAAAAACTCTCGAGGGTTCGCCTGGCGCGGAATCAGCGCGCACATTGGCTCGCAGATTCTCGCTGTGGCCCCGTTTCAACGAGCGCTCGCGCGGATTGTCGCGTGCGTTCGAGAGCTCGCGCGGGGAGGAATTCGCCTGAGCTGCGTGGATATCGGGGGAGGCCTGGGAATCACGTACACAAACGAGCGCGCGCCTTCGCCGACAGACTATGGGCGCGCGCTGGCGAAAATCGTTCGGCCCTTGAAGTGCCGCTTATTGCTCGAACCAGGGCGCGCGATCGTAGGGCCGGCGGGCGTTTTGTTGACACGAGTGCTCTATGTAAAAGAGACGCGCGGGAAAAAGTTTGTAATTGTGGATGCAGCGATGAACGACCTGATTCGCCCGGCGCTCTATGGCGCAACGCACGCGATCACAAAAACCGCGCGAATTGCTGCCGACCGGCGAAAGGAAGAGCCGGTGGATGTGGTCGGCCCCGTTTGCGAGACGGGAGATTTCCTGGCGCGCGACTGGCCCCTGGAACCGGTCGAACCGGGGGATCTGCTGGCAGTGTGGACCGCGGGAGCTTATGGCTTCGCTGAATCGTCGAATTACAACGCGCGGCCGCGAGCGGCCGAAGTGCTGGTGGAAGGCGGCAGGTTCCGGGTCGTTCGGCGGCGCGAAACGTACGAAGATCTCGTGCGCGGAGAGCGGTGAGTTGCGGGATGGGACGGAAGTTGAAGCCCGGCCGTAAATAACGTAACTTTTCCGCAACGCCGACGTATTAACAGGCAAGCGAGGTGTGGCTATGGATGAAAGCGAAAGACCGAGGCGGCACGGATCGATCACCGGCGCATTGTTCCTGATTGCCCTGGGCGTTCTCTTCCTGCTGGCGAATATGAGGCCGGATTTTGATCCTTGGTCGGTGCTCATGCGCTACTGGCCGGTGATTTTGATTCTGCTCGGGCTGGGGAAAATTTGGGACGCTTACCGGGTCCGTTACAACTCCGGCGGGGGAGATTCCGGAGCATCCGGAACCGTTCTGGCGCTTCTCATTTTCCTGGCCATTTTGGGGATTGCCCTGTGGAGCGGACGCGGCGGAGCGTCCACAACGCGCACATCGCAAAGTATCGAATTGCAGGGAGCGAAGTCGGTGGACGCAAGCGTGGAAATGCCGTCAGGCACACTCGATCTGCGCGGTGGAGCGACGCGGCTGCTCGATGCGGATTTCAGTTATCGTGAATCGGAGGGAAAACCGCGGGTGGATTACACGGTGTCAAATGGCCAGGGCCATCTTGACGTGGCGCAGGACGAAAAACGCCTGCACTTGGCGGGCCGGCGCAACGATTGGAAGCTGCGCTTCGCCGATGAGGTCCCGCTGGACTTGAAAGTCAACCTGGGCGCGGGCAAGAGCGACCTGAATTTACGGGACGTGAATGTCACCAACCTCGACGTCCATATCGGCGTGGGACAAATGGAGCTGGATCTGACCGGCCCAAGAAAGAATGATCTGCAAGTGGAAATCGAGGGTGGAGTGGGCCAGGCACGAATTCTTCTGCCGAAAGAGGTCGGCGTGCAAGCGCAGGTGTCCGGCGGAATCGGATCGGTCGGCTCGCATGGACTGAAGCGCGACGGCGATACCTACGTAAACGATGCCTACGAAAAGCCGGGCCCGAAGATCCGGCTAAACGTCCAAGGCGGGGTGGGCGAAATCGATCTGGTGCAAGAGCGATAGCCATACCTTACACGGCGCGTACTGCGAAATTTTCCTCGGACTTTTCCGCGTTTCACAAGTGCCTCCGAAACCCGGGCTTTGCGTGACTGCCCGCACGAAATCGCATCAGCGATGAAACTTAGCGGTTACTCAATGGCGCAGGCTGCCTTGACACCGGTCAGAGCGCAGGTTAGCGTCAAAGAGGCGCTTGCTCTTTGCAACTTTCGGGCGCCAAAGACCACGGGAGCGGACATTGACGCGGCCTATTATCACTCTGACGACGGATTACGGCACGAACGATCATTTAGTCGGTGTTCTTAAGGGCGTCATCCTCAGCATTAATCCTGAAGTGAACATCGTGGACATCACGCACAGCGTTCTGGCCCACGATATCCTGGATGGCGCGCTTACCATCAGCCAGGCGTATAAATTCTTTCCGTCGAAAACGATTCACGTGGTGGTGGTTGATCCCGGAGTAGGCACCGAACGCCGGCCGATTCTGGTGGCGGGCGACACGCATTATTTTGTGGCGCCGGATAATGGCGTGCTTTCCCCGATATTCGACCAGTCGGAGGCGCTGTACGCCTGGCACATCACGTCGGAGCATTATTTCCGGCATCCGGTGAGCAATACTTTTCATGGCCGCGATATTTTCGCGCCCGTCGCTGCGTGGCTTTCGAAATCGTGGCAGACTGCGAGCTTCGGTGACGACATCACGGACTATGTCCGCTTCGCCATGCCGAAGGCCAAGATCGCCGGAAACAAGATTACGTGCAAGGTGTTGCGCGTGGATATATTCGGAAATTTGATCACCAATCTGACTGCCGAAGATGCGCCCGCGCTCACGGCTCCAGATGCCAAGTTCACACTGAAGGTCGGGAACGGAACAATAACGAAAATATTTCCGACATTTGCTTTGGGTGCACCTGCCGAGCCCTTCGCGCTCATCGGATCCGGTGGATATCTCGAGATCGCCGTGAACAAGGGCAACGCCTCGAAGGTCCTCGGAGTCGGGCGCGGCGCCGAAGTCACCATCGAGCTCGGCTAGAATTCAACCTCCTACTGAATTGATAAGGATTTCCCACGCGGCGGAAGAGCTCACCGTTCGCAGAATTCCCTTCTTAACGCGCGAGGGTCGTGGTGATCAGATACGCGCGCATGCGCGGGTCCATCCAATCGCGGAGCGCGTCTCCGAGAAGATTGAAGGCGAGCACGGCGGCCATCACGGCGAGCGCCGGAAAAATCACGAGATGCGGCGCGTCAAATAAATGGCTGCGCGCGTCGTTGAGCATGGCGCCCCAGCTGGGCATAGGCGCGAGAACTCCCACGCCCAAAAAGCTGAGAGTTGATTCGGCGAGTATGGTTCCGGCCATGGCAATCGTCGCTTGCACAAGTATGGGCTGCAAAATATTCGGCAGCAGATGCCGCAGCAGAATGCGCGCGTCGGACGCTCCCAGCGAACGCGCCGCAAGAACATATTCCATTTCCTTGGCCTGCAGAGTCTGCGCGCGCGCAAGACGCGCGTAACCTGCCCAGCCCGTCACCACCAGCGCGAGAATCACCTTCCCCAGCCCGGGCCCCAAAAACGCGGCGAACGCAATCGCCAGCAAAATCCCGGGGAACGAAAGAAACGCGTTGATCAGCACGATATTCACCAGGCGGTCGAGCCAGCCGCCGAAATATCCCGCGAGCGCGCCGATCACGAGGCCCACAATTCCCGCGCCCAGCACGACGCTGACGCTTACGACCATGGAAACACGCGCGCCAAACATGATGCGCGAGAGGATGTCGCGGCCGAGCTCGTCCGTGCCCATCCAGTGCGCCGCGCTGGGAGCTTCGAGCCGCGCCGGCAAGTTTTGCGCGGTGGGACTGGCAGGCGCGAGCCACGGCGCCCCGAGAGCCACGACGACGAGAAGCAGCGTCAACGCGAGCCCCCATCGGCCCGGGCCGCTCTGACGCAGAAAATCGCGCAGGCCGCTCATTCGAATCGCACCCGCGGATCGACCAGCGCGTAAACCAGATCCGTCAGCAGGTTCACGATCACGTAAGACACCGCAAT
>Ga0302324_100011113_pt1 | contig 18531 bp, 15 predicted proteins | sample Palsa_T0_1_FD_201949 | JGI IMG/M metagenome (GOLD analysis project Ga0302324, IMG submission 201949) | Peat permafrost microbial communities from Stordalen Mire near Abisko, Sweden - Palsa_T0_1 | ecosystem: Environmental > Terrestrial > Soil > Palsa > Peat permafrost | place: Sweden: Abisko... | reverse complement strand
AACGTCTCGATGTCACGAATGAATCCGAACGTGCGCGCGCGGCTCACCTCCTTCAGAAATGAGGTGGTGGAGAAATCCATCGATGCCTTTTGCGAGCGGCGCTTGAAGATCGGGTGATTGAATTCGATCTCGAAATTCACCTTGAAGCCGTCGAAGGGATCGAACTGCGCCCACTTGTCCCCGGCCTCGACCCGCACGCGCTTGCGCACGCGCGTGAATTTCTTCGCCACGCGCTGCTCCTCGATGCCTGCGGACTGCAGCAGGAACACGAAGGGACCTGCGCTGCCGTCCATGATCGGCACTTCCGGCGCGGAGAGCTCAACGGTGAGGTTGTCGATGCCCAATCCCGCGCAAGCCGACAAGAGATGCTCGACGGTGGAGACGCGCACGTCGCCCTTGACGAGGGTCGTGCCGAGCGTCGTGTCGCCGACGTTCTCGGCGTGCGCGCGAATGTCCACGGGCTGCGCAAGGTCGGTGCGCCGAAAGACGATGCCTGTATCCGGGGGCGCCGGACGCAGCGTCATCATGACCTTCTTGCCGGTGTGCAGACCCACACCCGTCGCGCGTATGGAGTTCTTGAGGGTGCGTTGTCCAACCATAATTAGAATTTTGCCGGCATCTCTTAAGTCGCATCGGGCCCTGCGGGGTCGCGCACATCGCGACCCCGTAACGCCCGGGCAGCAGCCTTCGGCAATAGAGCCGTTAACCTATCATAGGCTAAAATCCAGCTCCATCACCGGAACTGTCAGTCGGCCTGGCGGCGCAGGAATGCCGGAATATCCAGTAAATCCTCGGGCTCAGACTCCGGACGCAATCCATCGCCGACGGCACGTTGGCGCTGAACCGTGGGCTTATCCAGAGCCGCGTAGTCGTTATTCGACAACGGACCACGACGTACAACGCGCATGGGCGCGTCGCGCTGACCTGAGGGTGTACGTGCGGCGGGCATCTCCCGCGGCATCGGCGCACGGATAGCCGCAGCCGGACGGCCCAAACCCGTCGCCACCACGGTAACGCGCAATTCCGTGGAGAGTTCCGGATCGATCACGGTGCCCACGACGACGGTTGCGTCCTCGGAGGCAAACTGTTTCACGATCTGCCCGACCTCCTGGAACTCGCCGATCGACAGATCCATCCCTGCCGTCACGTTCACGAGGATGCCGTGAGCGCCCGCGAGATTGATGTCCTCGAGGAGCGGCGAGGAAACGGCCGCCTCGGCCGCAATGCGCGCGCGACCTTCGCCGCTGGCCGCACCCGAGCCCATCATGGCCATGCCGGTCTCGGCCATCACCGTGCGCACGTCGGCAAAGTCCACGTTGATGAGGCCCGGCCGCGTGATGAGTTCCGCGATGCCCTGCACGGCGCCCTGCAGCACTTGATTCGCCGACTTGAAGGCATTCAAGAGCGTCGTATCGGGGCCCAGCACCGTCAGAAGCTTCTGATTGGGAATGGTGATGAGCGAATCGCAGAACTTGCCAAGCTCAGCGATGCCGTGGTCGGCGATCAGTGAGCGCTTGCCGCCTTCCATCTCGAAGGGCTTGGTGACGACGGCCACCGTCAATATCCCAAGCTCCTTCGCGATCTGCGCTACGACCGGAGCTGCCCCCGTGCCCGTACCTCCGCCCATGCCAGCGGTGATGAACAGCATGTCGCAGCCCTCGACGAGCTCGATGATGCGATCCCGATCCTCCATCGCCGCCTGCCGGCCGATTTCCGGATCGGCCCCGGCTCCTAAGCCCTTCGTGATATTGCAGCCGATCTGCAAGGCCGTCTTCACCTTCGAGTGTTTGAGCGCCTGCGCATCGGTGTTGATGCACATGAAATCGACACCGTCGATACCGCTCGAGACCATGTGAGTGACGGCGTTGCCGCCGCCCCCGCCAACGCCGATGACCTTGATCACCGCGCTTTGGCTGTAAGCATCCATCAGTTCAAACATTGTTGTCGCTCCTATCAAAAGAACAGGTTGGTTGAAGCATCATCTTTCGCACTACCGGTCTGTCAGCTCAAAAGTTGCCCTGGAACCAGGAGCGCATGCGATCGAGCGCGCCCTTCGCGCTCGTGAGACCGCGGCCCTTGGCTCCGGGTAAAACGTTGTCGCGGGCATAGAGGAGGAGCCCCATGCCCGTGGAATAAATTGGATTGCGCACGACGTCGGAGAGTCCCTGCACCTGCTGCGGCATGCCGAGGCGCACCGGCACGTGAAACACTTCCTCGGCAAGTTCGATCGCGCCTTCCATCTTGGCGCTGCCGCCGGTCAGCACGATGCCCGCGGCGATGAGCTCCTCAAAGCCGCTTCTGCGCAGCTCCTCGCGCACGAGACCGAAGAGCTCCTCATAGCGCGGCTCGACGATCTCGGCGAGCGTCTGGCGCGCGAGACGCCGTGCGGGCCGCTCGCCGACGCTCGGCACTTCGATGCTCTCGTCGGGATTGGCAAGCTGCGAGAGCGCGCAGGCATAGCGGATCTTGATGTCCTCCGCGTACTGCGTCGGCGTTCGCATCGACACGGCGATGTCGTTCGTCACCTGGTCGCCGGCGATGGGAATCACGGCGGTGTGGCGGATGGCGCCGTTGGCGAACACGGCAAGGTCGGTGGTGCCGCCGCCGATGTCGACCAGACACACGCCGAGCTCCTTCTCATCCTCCGTCAACACCGCGAAACTCGAGGCCAGCTGCTCGAGCACCACGTCCTCGACGGTGAGTCCGCAGCGCTGAATGCATTTCTCGATGTTCTGCGCGGCGCTGTCGGCGCCGGTCACGATGTGCACCTTTGCCTCCAGGCGCACGCCGGACATGCCGATCGGGTCGCGGATGCCCTCCTGGCCGTCGACGATGAACTCCTGCGGCAGCACGTGCAGGATCTTCTGATCGGCAGGGATCGCGACCGCCTTCGCCGCATCGATGACGTGCTCGACATCCCCCTGGGTCACTTCCTTGTCGCGGATCGCAACCACGCCGTGGGAGTTCAAGCTGCGCACATGGCTGCCGGCGATGCCTGCATAGACCGCGTGGATCTCGCAGCCGGCCATGAGCTCCGCTTCCTCCACGGCGCGCTGGATCGACTGCACCGTCGACTCGATGTTGACGACCACGCCCTTCTTCAAACCACGCGACGGGTGCGAGCCTAGGCCCAGCACCTCGATGCTGCCGTCCGCGCCGATTTCGCCGACCAGCGCCACGACCTTTGACGTGCCGATGTCGAGCCCCACGATCAGGCTGCGATCCGAACGCTTAGGCATCCTTGCCTCCGTCGTCGCCTGCGCGATGCGTGCCGCCGTTTCTCCAGCCGATGGCAAAGCCGTTGCTGTAGCGCATGTCGACGTAGGCAATATCATCGGCGCGCTGCGCGATGAGCTTGATCGCCGTGACCATGAAGCGCTCGAAGCGCTCATCCACCTGGCGGCTGCCCAAGCGCACGGTGATGCCGTCGGCAAGATCGAGCTCCCAGGCGCCGCGCTCATCGAGTCTGAGCGCCGTCAGGTGCATGCCGGCTTCCACCAGGCGGCCTTGGGCGGCGAGATAGCGCGCGGCAACCAGCGCCTGCGTTCCGGGCGGACCGGAGAGACGCGCAAGCTCAGGCGGAATGTGTGTGGCGGAGCTTGCGAAGAGCTCGCCGCGGGTATTCAAAAGTCCGTTCTCGCCCCAGCGCGCCGCGGCGACCTGCTCGACCACCGTCACCGAAAGCGCGCGTGGCCAGGCACGCTGCACGCTCGTGGTGTCGACCCAGGGCAGCGCGCCAACCGCGCTCCTCACCGCATCCAGATTGACCGACACGAGACCCGCGCTTCTCACGTTGTCTTTGACTGCGCGCTCCACATCCCCGGGCGAGACGCGCTGGAAGCGGCCGGAGATGAGGATCCGCTGAATGGGCTGATCGAGGAACACGGCAAGCGTTGCAAAGCCGCCGAGAATCGCGGCGAGCATGAGCGCCGTTAGGCCCCAGCGGCGCCAGTTAATCGTCGGCAGACGCACGCGGCGCTCGCTTTGCTTGCGCCGGTTCTTCGCTCTCTTCCACGTCAGCAACATCGCGCTAGTTCCGCACGCGTGCCGTGCTCGTCTCGAGCACCTGCCAGACAAGTTCATCGAAGTCGATGCCGCGCGCCCGGGCGGCCATCGGCACGAGACTGTGATCGGTCATGCCCGGCACGGTATTCACCTCCAGGAGGAGCGGCCGGCCGGTTTCATCCATCATGAAATCCGCGCGCCCCCAGCCGCCTGCGCCGACGGCGTCAAAGGCGGCGAGCGCAAGGTTCGCCAGATGCTCCTCGGCCATGGCCGACAGACCCGACGGGCACAGGTAGCGTGTGTCGTTGCGAAAATATTTGGCCTCGTAGTCATAGAAGGTGCGCGGCGTCTCGATGCGGATGGACGGCAGCGCCTGGTCCTTCAGGATCGCGACCGTGTATTCGCCGCCCTTGATCCAAGGCTCGGCAAACACGCTCGTTTCAAGCGCAGCGGCGGCCGCGTAGGCGGCAGCGAGGTCGGCTGCGCGCTCAACTTTTGTCATGCCGACGCTCGATCCTTGCGTCGCGGGCTTCACGATGAGCGGCAGCCCGAGCTGCTCGAGCGCAGCATCGAAGTCCGCCGCACTGCGCAGCACCACGAAATCCGCGGTCGCAACGCCGATGGCGAGCGCCAGACGTTTGGTCGCAAGCTTGTCCATCCCGATCGCCGAGCCCATGACGCCGCTGCCGGTATAGGGCATCCCCAAAAATTCGAGCGCGCCCTGCAGCGTGCCGTCCTCACCGCCCGGGCCGTGCAGCGCGATCCACACCCGATCGAAGCCCTCTTCGATGAGGCGCGTGAGCGGGTGCTCCTGGGGATCGAAGGGATGCGCATCAACGCCACGGCGCATGAGGCCTGCAAGCACCGCGCGCCCCGTCAGCAAGGAAATCTCGCGCTCGCTCGAGTCGCCGCCCAGGAGCACGGCGACGTGCCCAAAGTCGCGCGCCTCACGCACGCGCTGCATGGCGCCCGGGTCATAGCGCAGATGCATCAGGCGCGCTCCCCGAGGATGCGCACTTCGGGCGTGAGCCGCACGCCGTGCACGCGCTCAACCGTCGCGCGCACGTGCTCGATCAGCTGCTCGACGTCCGCCGCTGAAGCGGCGCCATAGTTGACGATGAAATTGGCGTGCTTCTGCGACACCGCCGCATCGCCGATGCGATAGCCCTTAAGACCCGAAGCCTCGATGAGGCGCGCCGCATGGTCGCCGGGCGGATTGGTAAATACCGAGCCGCAGCTCCAGGCGCCGATCGGCTGCGAGGCCTTGCGCCGTGCGAGAAGCGCACGCACATCGGCATCATTCGCGGCGGGCTTTTTCTCGAAGTGCAGGCGCGCGGCGAGAAACCCCTCATCCGGTGCGGGCGCATTCACTCTTCGATAGCCCACCTGAAACTCGCTCGCCGCGCGCAGGTGCTCGACCCCGCGGCGATCGATGGTCTGCACCTCGACCACGTGCTGCCAGATCTCCCCGCCGAAGGCACCGGCGTTCATTGCCAAAGCGCCGCCCAGCGTGCCGGGAATGCCGGCCAGGAACTCGGCGGGCCCGAGCCCCCAGCGGATGCATTGTTTGGCGATGCGCGCGCAGGCCACACCGGCCTCGGCAAAGATCGTCGTCTGCGAGACGCGGTCGAGACGCTCGAGCGCGCCGTAGGTGGCAATCACGACGCCCGACAGGCCGCCATCGCGCACCAGCACATTGCTACCGAGTCCAATCCAGTGAATCGGCACTTCGCCCGGCAGGCTGCGCAGAAAAGCCGCCAGATCCATGCGATCGCGCGGATTGAAGAAGATCTCCGCCGGACCGCCGACGTGCCAGGAGGTGTGCCTGCTCATCGATTCGTCGCGGCGCACACGGGGCATGAATTCAGGAGCGACTGCCATCGTCACGACGACCTCCGGCGTGTGCTGGGAACGGGCGCGAGACGGGTGAGCTGTGCGGGCAGTGCGTGCGACACCGCATTCATGTTGCCGGCGCCCATCGTCACGAGAAGATCGTTGGGGCGCAGCAGGTCGCGCACGGCAGCTGCCAGATCCTCGACCTTCTCGACGAACACGGGCTCAATCTGGCCGCGGCCGCGCACGGCTCGGCAGATGGCACGGCCGTCGGCGCCGGCGATCGGCGCTTCGCCGGCGGCGTACACCTCGGTCACGACGAGCGCATCAGCACCCGAAAGCGCGCGTCCGAAATCGTCAATGAGATCGCGCGTGCGGGTGTAGCGATGCGGCTGGAAGGCGAGCACCACGCGGCGCTGCGGATAAGCCTGCCGCAGCGCCTCGAGGGTTGCGACGATCTCGGTGGGATGATGGCCGTAGTCATCGACGAGTGTTACGGGGCCGGCTTGCGTGTCGATTTCAGCCACGTGCTGCAGGCGCCGTTCGATGCCCTGGAAGAGCGCGAGCGCGCGGCGGATCGCCGCCATGTCCACTCCGAGTTCGATGCCAACCGCGATGGCCGCGAGCGAGTTCAGAACGTTATGGATTCCGGGCAGATTGACGGTGAGCTCAACGGGCGCATTGCCGGCGCGTTCGACTCTGAAGTGCGTGACGCCGCCGTCGCGGCGCAGATTGACGGCGCGCACATCCGCGCCCTCGGTCATTCCGTAGGTCACGGTGGGCCGCCCGACGCGCGGCAGAATGCTGCGCACGTGCTCGTCATCGAAGCACAGCACCGCGAGCCCGTAGAAAGGCAAGTTGTGCAGAAAGTCGACGAAGCTCGTCTTCAGACGCTCAAAATCGCCGTCGTGCGCTGCGAGGTGGTCGTTGTCGATGTTGGTGATGATCGCGATCAACGGCTGCAAATGGGTGAACGAGGAGTCGCTCTCGTCCGCCTCGGCGACGAGGTACCGTCCGGCGCCGAGGCGGGCGTTGCTGCCCGCGCTCTTCAAAAGGCCGCCGATGACGAAGGTCGGATCCTCACCCCCTTCGGCAAGGATGCTCGCGACGAGACTGGTCGTCGTCGTCTTGCCGTGGGTGCCCGCCACCGCGATCGCGTGGCGGAAGCGCATGAGCTCGCCCAGCATCTCCGCGCGCGGAACTACCGGGATGCGCTGCTCGAGCGCCGCGGTGATCTCGCAGTTGTCCGCCGGCACCGCGCCCGATACGACGACCACGTCGGCGCCGGCGATGTTTGAGCTTGCATGCCCGATGATGACGCGCGCGCCCTGCTGGATGAGCCGCTCGGTGACGGCGCTCGCGCGCAGGTCCGAGCCTTGCACGCTGTAACCTAGATTGATGAGCACCTCGGCGATGCCGCCCATGCCGCTGCCACCGATCCCGACAAAATGGATGGTGTTGATGCGCCGCATGCGATCGTTGCGCACGGCCGTCATGCCGCACACCGCGCGAATTTGAGACACGCCTGGGCAAGCTCCTCGGCCGCGCGCGGCCGCGCGAGGAGTCGCGCACGCTCCGCCATCGCCAGGAGCTTGCCGCGTCCGGCACAGAGCCGTCCCAGTTCCACCGTCAGCCGCTCGACGGAGAGCTCGCGATCGGCGATCAGCACGGCGGCGCCTTCGCGCACGAGATAAGCCGCGTTCGCGCTCTGGTGATCATCCACCGCCGCAGGAAACGGCACGAGAATGGCGCCGACGCCGGCGGCTGCAAGCTCGGATACCGTGAGCGCCCCGGCGCGGCAGATCACAAGATCGGCCCACGCATAGGCGCCGGCCATGTCGTCGATGAACGGCACGACGGTTGCGCGCACGGCGGCGCCGGCGTAGTTCGCGCGCGCAGGCTCGAGCCAGCGCTCGCCCGCCTGATGGCGCACGTCGATGCTGACGGTATCAGCGAGGCGCGCGAGCGCGAAGGGCACGACGGCGTTCAGACGCGTCGCGCCTTGGCTGCCGCCCAGCACCAGGAGGCGGATCGCGCCGGTGCGGGTGGCAAAGCGCGTCGCGGGCGGCGCCACGGCGGAAATGTCGGCACGCACCGGATTGCCGATTACGTGAGCCGGGATATCGGCGCCGAAGCTGCCCGGAAAAGCCTCGAGGACTTCACGAGCGAGGTGTGCAAGACAGCGGTTGGTGAAGCCGGCGATGGCATTCTGCTCATGGATGAGAAGCGGCCGGCGGGTGAGCCACGCGGCGACCCCACCCGGACCGGTGACGAATCCGCCCAATCCCACGACCGCGGACGGCCGATGCCGCTGCATCACGGCCAGCGCCTGCGCGAGGGCAAGAAGCAGGCGAAATGGCGCGGCTATCCAGGTGAGAAACCCCTTGCCGCGCAAGCCGCCGATCGAGAGCCACTCGATGGCAATGCGTTCGGCAGGAATGACCCGCGCCTCAAGTCCGCGCCGGGTGCCGAGCCAAACGACTTCGCAGGATCTCTCGCGCAACAGGCGCGCGAGTGCGAGCGCCGGGAAGACATGCCCGCCAGTGCCGCCTGCCATGATGATGACCGGGCGCGCGCTCATGCGCTCTTCTGCGCGCGGGCGCGCGCCCCGGCGCCGCCGCGTGGCTCGTGCGACGCTTCGTGATAGACGCGCAGCACGAGGCCGACCCAGGCCATCGCCACGATGAGACTCGAGCGGCCGTAGCTCATGAGCGGCAGCGTCAGGCCCTTGGTCGGCAGCACGCCCATGTTGACGCCAATATTGATGAACGCCTGGATGCCCAGCCACAAGCCAAAACCCGCCGCAAGGTAGGCGCCAAATTTGAGGCCGGCGCCGGCTGCGAGCCGCGCAATGAAGAAGCTCCTCCAGATGAGGCCGAGAAAAAGTGCCAGCGTCAGCGCAACGCCCGCAAGACCCAGCTCCTCCGCGAGCACCGCGAAGAGAAAATCCGTGTGCGCCTCCGGCAGGTAGAAGAGCTTCTGTACGCTTGCGCCCAAACCCACGCCGAACCATTCGCCGCGCCCGATCGCGATCAGCGACTGCGTCAACTGAAAACCGCTGTTGTACGGATCCGCCCACGGGTCAAGGAAGGTCGTGAGCCGTCGCAGGCGATAGCTCGAGCTCATCGCAAGCGTTGCAAAGCCGGCCGCCGCGATCAACGTCATCCCGAGGACGTAGCGCAGTCGGGCGCCGGCGAGAAACAAGAGTGCAAAGCCGCTCGCAAAGAGCACGGTCGCAGCGCCGAAGTCCGGCTCCGCGAGAAGCAGCGCCCCCATGCAGGCCAGAAGTCCGAGCGGGCGCGCCAGGCCCTTGAAGGTCGTGCGCAGCTCCTTTTCGCGGCGCACGGCGTAGCTTGCCACGTAGATGAGCACGATGACGCGCACGAGCTCGGACACCTGGAAGTTCGCCCCCGCCACACGCAGCCAGCGGCGGCTGCCGTTCACGGCGTGGCCGACACCGGGGACGAGCACGAGCACGAGGAGCACGGTCGCGAGCACCAGGAGCGGCATCGAGGCACGCTCGAGCTGCTCCAAACGCAGGCAGAAGACGAGCGCTGCGGCGGCGGCGCCCAAGAGCGTCAATATGAGCTGGCGCTCGAGATACAAGAAGGGCTCACCGCTCGCCTGGCTTGCAATCGAGATCGACGCCGAGGTCACCATCACGAGGCCCAGGAGCAGGATGCCGAGCACGAGCGCCACCATGATCGCATCGATGCGGATGGCGCCGCCGTGCGCGCTCGAGCGGGCAAAATTGAGCTCCGAAGCGGCGACGTTCGCGCTCATGCGGCGAGCTCCCGCACGGCCTGCATGAAGACCGCGCCACGCTGCGCATAATCCGTGAACATGTCCAAACTTGCGCACGCCGGCGACAGGAGCACCACATCGCCCGCCAGTGCTGCGCGGGCGGCAGCGTGCACGGCCTCCTGCAGCGTCGCGCAGCGCTCGATGCTGCAGACTCCCTGCAAGGCCGCCTCGATTTCATCGGCGGCGCGGCCGATGAGAACGGCGTGGCGCAGCTTGCCGCGCAGCGCCTGCCCGAGGGGCGCAAAGTCCTGATTCTTGCCCTCGCCGCCGGCAAGCAGCACCACCGGTGCATTCATGCCGCGGACGGCCGCGAGGGTTGCGCCGACATTGGTGCCCTTCGAATCGTTGATATAGTTGACGCCGCGCACCTCACCGACCCACTGCGAGCGATGCGGCAGGCCGGAGAAGCTCTGCAGCTCAGCCAGCATCGCCGCAAGCGGCAGGTCGAGCGCCTCGCCGAGCGCCAGCGCCGCGAGCGCATTCGCCGCGTTGTGGCCGCCGCTCAATTTCATCTCAGCAACGCGCAGGAGCGGCTTGCCGCGACGCGTGAGCCACCACTCATCAGCCTCCGCCGCAAGTGCGTAATCGGCGCCGATCGTGGCGCGCAGCGAGAAACTCAAGGTGCGCTGTCCGGGCCGCGGCATGCGCGCCACCAGCGGATCATCGAGGTTGATCACCGCCGTATCGCAGCGCGCAAAGATGCGCGCCTTCGCCGCCGCATACGCCTCGAGCGACGCGTAGCGGTCGAGATGATCTGCGCTGACGTTGAGCACGGCAGCCGCCACGAGATCGAGCGAATCGGTGGTCTCGAGCTGAAAACTCGAGAGCTCAAGCACGTACAGCTCCGCGGCCCCGGCGCTGACGTTTGCATCGGTACCGCGGCTGGCGGCGCGCACGCTCGGATCATCGGCATCGAGGAGATCAAGCGCAGGCTCGCCCAAGTTGCCGCCGATGCGCACGCGCAGTGCCGCGCGTTGCGCCATGCGACCGAGTAGCGTCGTCACCGTGCTCTTGCCGTTGGTGCCGGTGATGCCGACCACGGGCGCGTCCACCGCGCGTGCGAAGAGCTCGATGTCGCCGACGATCTCAAGCCCGCGACGGCGCGCCGCGGCGAAGAAGGGCTCGGCGAGCGACACCCCGGGCGAGACGACGACGCACAGCGCGCTGTCGAGGAGATGAGGATCAAGGCCGCCCAAACGCACTTCAATGTCTGCATCGAAGGCGCGCAGGCGCGCAAGTTCCGGCGGCTCGGCGCGCGTATCGGTCACCGCCACGCGCCAGCCACGCTTGCGCAGATAACGGGCGCAGGAGAAGCCCGTGCGGCCGAGTCCCACGATCACTGCAACGGCGGCTTTATTGAGGTTGGCGTTCATCGCAGTTTGAGCGTCGCAAGTCCCGCCAACACCAGGAACAGCGAAATGATCCAGAAGCGCACGATGACCTTGGGCTCGGCCCAGCCTTTCAACTCAAAGTGGTGATGAATCGGCGCCATGCGAAAGATGCGCTTGCCCGTCAGCTTGAAGGACGCCACCTGCAAAATGACCGAGGCCGTTTCGAGCACAAAGATGCCGCCCATCACGAGCACGACGAGCTCCTGACGCACGATCACCGCCAGCACCCCGATGGCGGCGCCGATGGCAAGCGCTCCCACATCGCCCATGAAGACCTGTGCCGGATAGGCGTTGAACCACAGAAATCCCAGGCCCGAGCCTGCAAGCGCTGCGCAGAAAATCAAAAGCTCACCGGCATGCGGGATTGCCGGTATCGACAGGTAGTTGGCAAACACGGCATTGCCGCTGGCGTAGGCGAATACCCCGAGTGCAGCGATGACGAGCGCGGCCGGCATGATCGCAAGGCCATCGAGCCCGTCGGTGAGATTCACGGCGTTACTCATGCCGACGATCATGAGATAGGCGATGAGGATGAAACTGCCGGCGCCGAGCGGCTCGGCAAATGTCTTCAAAAACGGCAGAAACAGGGTGGTCTCCGCCGGGGTTGCGGCCGAGTAATAAAGAGTACCCGCCGCCGACAGACCGCCCAATGACTGCCACAGGTACTTCCAGCGTGGCGACAGGCCGCGCGAGTTGCCGATGACGAGTTTCAGATAGTCATCGTAGAGACCGATGAGACCGAAGGCGAAAGTCACGGCGAGCACGGTCCAGACAAAGCGGTTCGCAAGGTCGGCCCACAGGAGCGTGCTGACGAGCGTCGCCACCAGAATGAGCGCACCGCCCATCGTGGGCGTGCCGGCCTTCGGCAGGTGCGACTTCGGTCCGTCGTTGCGTACCACCTGGCCGATCGAATAGCGCGACAGGCGCGCGATCATGCTGGGGCCCACGAGCAGCGACAGTGCCAGCGCCGAACTCATCGCCAGAATCGCGCGCAGCGTGAGGTAGGAGAAGACGTGAAACCCTGACTTCAGCAGGGTCAAATGCTGTGTCAGCCAGTAGAGCATGCGCCTACTCCGCTCGCGGCCGCGCGGCCGGTGCGGTGAGCGCCTCGACGACGCGTTCCAGGCGGTTCATGCGCGAGCCTTTGACGAGCATGCGCACACCCGAGTTGGCGCTGGCGATGAGCGCGGCGGAGAGTGCCTGGGCATCGGCAAACCACTGCCCGCCCGCACCGAAGCTCTCCACGGCCCCCACGGTGAGCGCACCGGTGGCAAAGAGCCGCTCGACGCCGTGCGCGCGCGCGAAGGCGCCGATCTCGGCGTGACTCTCGCGCGCAAAATCGCCGAGCTCCGCCATGTCGCCGAGCACCAGCCACTTGCTGCCGTCGAGTTGCGAGAGCACCTCGATGCCGGCGCGCACCGAGCTCGGATTGGCGTTATAGGAATCGTCGATGAGCCACGCGCCGCTCAGCGCGCGCTTGAATTGCAGACGCCCCGGCACCGCACGCACGGCGCCAAGACCTGCAACGATGTGATCGAGACTCGCGCCGGCGGCCGCGGCCGCCGCCGCCGCGCCGAGCGCGTTCATGACGTTGTGCTGCCCTGCAAGCTCGAGCATGACTGCCGCGCGGCCGAGCGGGCTTATGAGCGTGAAGCGCGTCTTGAAACCCTGCGCGTCAACCTCGCAGTGCACCTCTTCTGCGCGCCAGGCGGCATTCGCCGTCATGCCAAAGGTTACGACCTCGGCACGCGTCAAGCCGCGCCACAGCGGCGCGTACGGATCGTCCGCGTTGATCACGGCGGTGCCGGCTGCGGGCAGTCCCTCGACCATCTCACCCTCGGCGCGTGCAACGCCCTCGAGAGTGCCGAAGCCTTCCAGGTGCTCGGCTCCCGCGTTCGTGATGAGGCCGATGGTGGGCGCGGCAAGTTCAACGAGGGCTGCCACATCGCCGCTCTGGTTGGCGCCCATTTCAATGACGGCGGAGCGATGCTCGCTCTCGAGCCGCAACAAGGTGAGCGGCACGCCGATGTGATTATTGAGGTTGCCGCGCGTGGCAAGACAGGCGCCGAAGCGCGCCAGAATAGCCGCCGTCATCTCCTTGGTGCTGGTCTTGCCGTTGCTGCCGGCAACCCCAATCACGGGGATGTCAAAGCGGCCGCGCCAATGCTGCGCCGCGCGCGCCAGCGCCGCCTGACTCTCCGCCACGATCACCTGTGCCAGCGGCGTCACCTGCGGCGCATCGACGACGGCACCGGCGGCGCCGGCGGCGTGGGCTTGCGCTACGAATTCATTGCCGTTGAAGCGCGGGCCGCGCAGCGCCACGAAGAGCTCGCCGCGCCCGAGCGTGCGCGTGTCGGTGCAGACCTGCGAGTAAGCGCGATCCTCTCCCTGCAGCCGCCCGCCGCAGGCCTCGGCGAAACTTGCGAGCGTGCGCATCATGGCTCTTGACCGAAGAAGGCGCGCACGACGGACTGATCGCGGAAGGCGCGCCGCTCGCTGCCGTAGATCTGATAGGTCTCGTGACCCTTGCCCGCGATGAGCACCAGATCCTCGGGCGCCGCGCGCGCGAGCGTCGTACGGATCGCAAGCGCGCGATCGTGCTCGACGACGAGCGCTGCGCGTTCAGCGATGCCGCTCCTGATGTCGTCGATGATGGCTTCAGGATTCTCGCTGCGCGGATTGTCGTCCGTGAGCACCACTTCATCGGCAAGGGCCGCGGCAATCTCGCCCATGAGCGGACGTTTGCCCGCGTCGCGATCGCCGCCGCAGCCGAATACCACCCACAGTCGGCCGCGGCAATGGGCGCGTGCGGCGCTCAGTGCCTGTGCGAGCGCATCGGGCGTGTGGGCGAAATCCACCAGCGCATGCGGGCCGGAGCCAAAGGGCTCCATGCGCCCTGGGGGCGCCGGCGCACGCGAAAGAGCCGCCGCCGCCGCGGCAAGCGGCACATCCCAGCCGAGGAGGACTGCGAGCACCGTCAATACATTGTCGGCGTTGAAGTCTCCGAGGAGCGGCACTTCAAGCTCGCACGCGCCCCAGCTCGATTCGATGGCAAGCCGAAGGCCGGCGGGGTGGGCAATGACGCGTGTCGCGCGCACGAAGTCGGCTGCATCAAGCGGGCCTGCCTTGCGCGTCGTGACGATGAGCCGCGCATTGGAGCTGGCACGGGCGAGCTCCTGACCCAGGGCGTCGTCGATATTGATGACGCGCGCGGCGAGCTGCGGCCAGGAGAAAAGGCGCGCCTTTGCCGCCGCATAGTTCGCCATCGTGCCGTGATAGTCCAAGTGATCGCGCGTGAGCTGCGTGAACACCGCCGTGTGAAAGCGCACCGCCGTCACCCGTCCCTGATCGAGTGCATGGGAGGACACTTCCATGGCAACGCACTCGGCACCGAGGGAGCGCAGATGCGCGAGCTGCCGCTGCACATTGACGGCATCCGCAGTCGTCAGATGCGCATCCGTCAGTGAATCAGAGAGGCCGTAGCCGAGCGTGCCCATGTAGGCGGCGCGCCTGCCGGTGAGCGTCAGCGCCGCCGCAAGGAGATAGGCGCAGGTAGTCTTGCCGTTCGTGCCGGTGATGCCGGCAATCGTCAGTGCCTGCGAGGGTGCATCGAAGAATCGCTCGGCAATGGTGCCCGCCACACGACCCAGATGCGGCACGGCGCGCACGAAGACTCCGGCAGGCAGCGCGGGCAACTGCGCATCGGCGCCGGCACTCTCATACAACACGGCGCTTGCGCCGCGCGCAACAGCTTCTTTGGCGAAGCTCACCCCGTGATGCGCGCCGCCGCGGCATGCGAGGAAGAGACAGCCTTGCGATGCGGTACGGCTATCCAGAGTGACATCGCGAACCGTGATTTCGCCGGGCACGTCAACGAGGCCAGCCGTGAGGTCAGCCAGGCGTCGCACGCGCGCCATCATTGCAGCGCCGCCGTGCGAAGCGCCTGGGCCGGGGCGGCAGGCTCGGTATCGGGGAGCGCGCGCACCGGCTCATCCGGCGCCACGGCGAGCAGACGCAGCGCATGGCCCACAACGGCAGAAAATACCGGCGCGGCGACATCGCCTCCCATGTATTTGCCGGCGCTCGGCTCATCGATGACGACCACTGCCGCGAGGCGCGGGTTGGTCGCCGGCGCCATGCCGCCGAACACCGCCATGTAGCGATCCGTGGAGTAGCCTCCGGCGGTCGCCTTCCAGGCGGTGCCGGTCTTGCCGGCCACCCGGTAGCCCGGAATGGCGGCGCGCTTGCCGGTGCCCTCCGCGGCGACCACCGACTCGAGCATGCTGATGAGCTCGCGGCACAGATTCGGATCGAGTACACGCTCACCGGCCGGCGCCGTGTCGACGCGCAGGAAGGACACCGGACGGTTCATGCCCAGTGCACCGAGGGTTGCGTAGGCATGCGCAAGCTGCAGCGGTGTCACCGAAAGGCCGTAGCCGTGCGACATGGTCGCGATCCCGATGGGCCGCCAGTGGGCGTAATCGCTCAAAAGTCCCGCGGACTCACCCGGATAGCCGCTCGTCGTGACCTGACCAAAGCCCAACGAGGTCAATGTCTTCCAGATGAGCTGCGGGTCAAGAGACAGCGCAAGGCGCGCCATTCCGACGTTGGAGCTTTTCGCAAGAATGGTCGCGAGATTGATGACTCCCAAACTGCCGTGCTCATCTTCAATCGTCTTGACGCCAACCTTGAAAAATCCCGGGGCCGTGTCGATCACGCTGTGGTCGTCGTACTTGCCCGAAGCAAGCCCCGCGGCCACGAAGAAAGGCTTGATGCTCGAGCCCGGCTCGAAGATGTCCGTGGCCGCGCGATTTCTGTAGGTGGTAGCGACGAACTGCTCGCGATCATTGGGGTTGTAGGCGGGCTGATTGACCATCGCCAGCACTTCGCCAGTGGCGACGTCGAGAACGACGACCGAACCGGCGCGGGCGCGCTGCTGCAGAATCGCCGCCTTCAATTCGCGATAGGCGAGATATTGAATGCGCAGATCGATTGAGAGAATGAGGTCGCGCCCCGGACGCGCGCTGCGGATGCTGTCCACGTCCTGCACGACGCGCCCGTAGCGGTCCTGGATCACGCGCTTGGCGCCGTCTTCGCCCGCGAGCCAGTGATCAAAGGCAAGCTCGAGGCCCTCCTGGCCTGCGTCATCGACGTTGGTAAAGCCCAGGATGTGCCCCGCCACTTCGCCCGCCGGAAAATAGCGCCGGTATTCGCGGCTCAGGTACACGCCGGGTATGTCGAGCGCGCGGATCTGCTGCGCCTCGGCAGGCTGCAGGTGGCGCTCGAGATAGAGGAATTCGCGGTCGAGGTTGCTCGTGACGCGGCGCGTGAGCTCCTGGCGGTCGACCTTCAGCGCCAACGCCAGCCGCGGGATCTGATCGGTCGCGAGCGCAAGCTCGCGCGGATTGGTCCACACCGAATCCACCGGCGTGCTGACCGCGAGCGGCTCGCCATAGCGGTCGATGATGGTGCCGCGGTGCGCAACGATTGAAGCCACGCGCGTGAAGCGAGCGTTGCCTTGGCTTGCGAGGAAGCCGTGATCGCGCAGCGCGAGGTTCGCGGCGCGCCAGCCGAGCGCAAGCGCACTCGCGCCCAATATCGCCAGGAGCACATAGGAGCGCCAGCGGAAGGACGTTGCCGCCTCTTGGCGCGCCTCATAGCCAATCATGGCGCGATGACCTCGATGGCCTGCGGCGGCGGGGTTGCCATGCGCAGTTTGGTGCTCGCGACACGCTCGACGAAGGCATGCGTTGACCAGGCACTCTGCTCGAGCTGCAGCTGGCCCCATTCAACGTCGAGGTTGTCGCGGCGGGCATTCAGGCGTTCGAGTTCGACGAAGAGCTCGCGCGCACGGTGTTTGCAATAGATGGCGCCTGCGGCGCTGCCGAGCACGCCGACCCACAGCACCAGAATGAGGGCCCCGAGGGAGCGGGACGAGGCGACTTTCATGAGCGCATCCGTGTCATGCGAGTCTCTCGCCCACGCGCAAGAGAGCGCTGCGGGCGCGCGGGTTGCGCGCCACTTCGGCAGGCTTCGGCCGCAGCTTCTTGCTCACGATGCGCAGGCTCGGCCGCAGCGATGCCGGCACGACCGGCAGATGGGCGAGTGCCGCATCGACCGTGGCAGCGCGCTGCATGAAACGCTTGACCAGGCGGTCCTCGAGCGAATGAAAGCTGATGACGGCCAGGCGCCCGCCCGGAGCGAGCACCTGCAAGGCGCCGGCGAGAGCGCTTGCGAGCGCACCCAGCTCGTCGTTGATGAAGATGCGCAGCGCCTGGAAAGTGCGGGTCGCCGGGTGCTTGCCCGGCTCGCGCGTGCGCACCGCGCGGGAGACCAGCGTCGCAAGCTCGAGCGTGCGCAGCAGCGGCTGCTCGCGGCGCGCTGCGACGATGGCATTGGCGACGCGGCGTGCGAAGCGCTCCTCGCCGAAATCCGCAATCACCTCGCGAATCTCGTCGACGCCCGCCCGAGCGAGCCAGCCAGAGACGGCTTCGCCCCGTGACGTATCCATACGCATGTCGAGCGGGCCGTCCGCACGGAAGCTGAAGCCACGAGCAGGGTCATCGAGTTGCGGCGAGGACACGCCGAGATCGAGGAGCACACCCCGACACGGGCGGCCGTCGCCGTACGCCGGCACGAGCGACCCAAGCTCGGCAAACGACGCGTGCACGAGCGCAAGCCGCATTTCGTCGGCAAAACGTGCGCGTCCGGCCTGAATGGCTTGCGGATCTTGATCGATCGCGAGCACGCGACCCTGTCCACCCAAGGCCTCGAGAAGGCGTGCCGTGTGGCCCCCGCGCCCGAATGTCGCATCGACATAGTACCCACCCGCCTCAATGGCCAGAGCCGTGAGCGCCTCTTCGACAAGCACTGCCGTGTGCTCACTTGTCATGGCTGCGCTCAACTTTTCTCGGAGCCGCACCTGGGCTGCAGCCCCGTACAAATAGCGGCGCGAAGCGCGCTGTCGCTGCGCTTCGCCCGCACCTGGTACATGTGAGCCTGCGATGCGCTGCTTATAAGGACAGCGAATCGAGCTCCGAGGGCAGATCAGTGGCAGGCTCTTCGCTTGCGGCAAGCCAGAAATCGCGCCGCGTGTTCCAGCGCGTCTCGTCCCACAGCTCGAAGCGATTACCCTGGCCAATCAACATGGCGTGCCGCTCAAGGCCTGCGAATGCGCGCAGCTCCGCCGGCAGCAGCAGCCGGCCGTGCCCGTCGAGAGTAAGATCGGTCGCGTGGCCCACCATCAGACGCTGTAGCCTGCGTGCCGATGGATGCAGGCTGGGCAGGCTCATGAGCTTGCGTTCGATCTGCTCCCAGTCAGGCAGGGGATACAGGAGCAGACATTGGTCTCGATCGACCGTCACCACGAGCTGCCCTTGCGCCCGCTCGGCGATCTGTTCTCGATACCGGTTGGGAATGACCATCCGGCCCTTGTCGTCCAAGGTGACCTTTGTTGCGCCGCGAAACATGATCTTGAGCGACCAATCCGCCCATTCGC